>Ga0207421_10003174_pt1 | contig 19750 bp, 18 predicted proteins | sample SodLakKL_010_SED_4_FD_187542 | JGI IMG/M metagenome (GOLD analysis project Ga0207421, IMG submission 187542) | Alkaline sediment microbial communities from Lake Tanatar, Kulunda Steppe, Russia - 8KL_010_SED (SPAdes) (version 2) | ecosystem: Environmental > Aquatic > Non-marine Saline and... | reverse complement strand
CATGTTCTCCACCATTTAAAATATTTAACATTGGAACCGGTAATCTCTTGGCATTTACGCCACCTAAATAATTAAATAAATAGGTATCACTGGCCAGGGCAGCAGCTCTTGCTACAGCCATAGATACACCAAGAATAGCATTGGCACCTAATTTACCTTTGTTGTCAGTACCATCAAGCTGAAGCATCATTTCATCAACCAATACCTGACTTCTTGCATCATAACCTATTAATTCAGGGGCAATAATATTATTAACATTATCAACTGCCTGTTGAACACCTTTCCCTAAATAACGGTCTTCTTCATCCCTTAATTCAACTGCTTCATAAGCTCCAGTGGACGCTCCAGATGGCACTGCAGCTCTACCCATTGCTCCACCCTCTAAATAAACTTCAACTTCAACAGTCGGATTACCTCTCGAATCTAAAATTTCTCTTGCATAAATATCTGAAATCATTGTATTCATCAATATCACTCCTCATTATTTTTTAATTAAAGATTTGCCTGTCATTGATGCAGGTTTTTCTATATCCAAAATATCAAGCATAGTTGGTGCGATATCAGCTAAAATCCCAGATTCAATACTTGCATCTTCCGGGCCACCTAAATATGCCAGAGGCACAGGGTTTGTCGTATGAGCAGTAAATGGACTTCCATCCTCTTCTTTCATCTGCTCAGCATTACCATGGTCCGCTGTTAATAATACCTGCCCCCCTCTTTCAAGTATAGCTGGGACAATTTGAGATACGCCCTTTTCAACTGCCTCAACAGCTTTAACTGCTGCATCAAAGTCACCTGAATGACCAACCATATCACAATTAGCATAATTTAAAATTATTACATCATAATCTCCATCATCAAGCAGTTCAAGTAATTTATCTGTGACTTCTTCTGCACTCATTTCTGGTTTCTGGTCATAGGTTGCCACTTCCTGGGGCGACTGAATTAATGTTCTATCTTCACCAGAATTAGCAACTTCCACGCCACCATTGAAAAAGAAAGTTACATGGGCATACTTTTCAGTTTCAGCGATTCTTAATTGTTTTAATCCTTCTCTGCTAAGGACCTCACCTAAAGTATCATCTATTTCCTGCGGCCCAAAGGCAACAGGAAGATCAAACTCTTCATCATATTCAGTCATACAGAGATAATATAGATTTTCTGGATGATCTTTAGGTCGCTTAAATTTATCAAAGTCCTCCAATGCAAGAGCCTTTGTAATCTGCCTTACCCTATCAGCTCTAAAGTTAAATACAAAAACAGAGTCATTATCTTTTATTCTACCTTCAGAGTTTATAACAATTGGAACAACAAACTCATCATCTACATCATCCTGATAGGATTCTTTTACTGCTTTTATTGCTGAATTAGCTTCTTTACCTTCACCTAAAACTAAAGCATTGTAGGCAAGTTCAGTTCTTTCCCAGCGATTATCTCTATCCATTGTATAATATCTACCACTCACTGTAGCTATCTCACCAATGCCAAGCTCAGCTAATTTATTTTCCAGCTCTTCTAAATATTTAACAGCACTCTGTGGAGGTGTATCTCTACCATCTAAAATTGCATGAATATAGACTTCTTTAATATCAGATCTTTTGGCTGCCTCTAACAATCCAAAAAGATGCCTTATATGACTGTGAACTCCTCCATCAGATAACAATCCCATTAAATGCAATGCAGAATCATTAGATTTCACATGATCAAAAGCTTCTTCAATCTTTGGATTACTAATTAATTCATCATCTTTAAGGGCCTTATTAATTCTGGTATAATCCTGATAAATGATTCTACCGCTACCTAAATTTAAATGTCCGACTTCTGAATTACCCATTTGACCTTCAGGCAGGCCCACTGATTCCCCGGAGGCTCCTAATTGTGATGTAGGATTATTTTTAAATAGTTCATCTAAATAAGGGGTATTAGCAGCTCTGGTAGCATCACCATCTTCACGACTGGCGATTCCATAACCATCCATAATAACCAGAGCCAGTGGTTTAGGTCTATTTACTTGCATTATCTATCACTCCAGCAAAGCTTTCTGCCTCTAAACTAGCTCCACCAACAAGAGCACCATCAATATCCGGCTTAGAAATAAACTCTTCTATATTATGGGGTTTTACACTGCCTCCATACTGAATTCTAACTTCAGATTCTTTGCCAGGAGCTAATTCAGCTATAATCTGTCTGATTTTCTTAATTGTATCTGCTGCCTGCTCAGCTGAAGCACTTTCCCCAGTTCCAATTGCCCAGATAGGTTCATAGGCAATCGTAATTTTCTCAATATCTTCAGAGCTAATTCCTGCTAAAGCTGCTTTCACCTGAAAAGTTACAGTCTCTTTAGTTTTACCAGCTTCTCTTTCAGCTAAAGACTCTCCAACACAAACAATTGGTTTCAAGTTATATTTTAATGCAGATTTAACTTTTCTATTAACATCCTGGTCTGTCTCATTAAATATCTGGCGCCTTTCTGAATGGCCGATAATAATATATTCTATACCTAAATCAGCTAACATTCCTGGAGCAGTCTCTCCTGTATAGGCACCAGATTCCTTCCAGTGCATATTCTGGGCACCAACTTTAATCTTAGTATCTTTTAATTCTTCAATCACTCCCTGTAAAGAAACATCATTTGGACAGACAGCCATATCTACATCTGTTCTATCTCCAGTAACCTCTTTTAATTTTTTAACTAATTCTCTAGCTTCTGAAGGTGTTTTATTCATTTTCCAGTTGCCAGCTATAAAAGGTTTACGCATAATTTATCACTCCTCTAAGTCATCTAATGCTTCTATTCCTGGTAATGGTTTGCCTTCAAAGAATTGAAGGGATGCTCCGCCTCCAGTAGAAACATGAGATATATCACTCTCTACACCAGCTTTTTTAATTGCAGCAGCAGATTCTCCACCACCAACAACTGAATAAGCATCACTTTCTGCCAGTGCCTTTGCAAGTTCCATTGTTCCTTTTGCAAACTGATCCATCTCAAAAACACCAATCGGACCATTCCAGGTAACTGTTTTAGACTTCTTTATTATATCCTTATATTTTTCTAATGTCTTTGGACCACCACTATCAAGAATCTGCCAGCCTTTAGGAACCTGTTTAACATCAACAACTTTATACTCACTATCTGCTTTAAATTCTTTAGCAACAACTACATCCTCTGGCAATATAACTTCTATGCCTTTAACAGCAGCTTCATCCATAATCTCCTTTGCAAGCTCTACCCTGTCTTCTTCTACAAGTGAATCGCCAACTTCTAAACCCTTTGCAAGCAAGAATGTATTCGCAATTCCTCCACCTAAAAGAAGATAATCTGCTCTTGGAATTATATTTTTAATAACATCCATTTTATCTGAAACCTTTGCACCACCAATTATTGCAGTATAAGGCTTTTCAGGATTATCAGTTGCTCTGCCTAAAGCTTCAAGTTCTCTCTGAATCAAAAAGCCTGCAATAGCTGGAAGATGCTCAGCAACTCCAGTAGTTGATGCATGGGCCCTGTGTGCTGCTCCAAATGCATCATTAACAAATACATCTGCTAGACCTGCAAGAGCTTTAGCATACTCAGGATCATTGCCCTTCTCTCCTGGGTGGAATCTTGTATTTTCTAATAAAAGCACATCACCATCATCCATTTTCTCAATTGCTTCTTCAACTTCTCTGCCTATAGATTCATCAGTTTTATAGACTTCTTTTCCTAATAAATCAGCAAGTCTATCTGCAACTGGATCCAATTTATACTCTTTAACAACCTTACCTCCTGGCCTGCCTAAGTGGGACATTAAAATAACTTTAGCATCTTCGTTCATAAGAAATCTAATTGTTGGCAGAGCTGCTTCAATTCTAGTATCATCTGTTACCTGATCTCCATCAAGAGGTACATTAAAATCAACACGAACTAATACTTTCTTGTTTTTAAAGTCAAAATCTTTTAACGCTTTTTTCATCTATTATCCCTCCGTTAATACCAGTATATCAGAATATTATAGCAGGCGACTCATATTTAAGCCACCTGCTATATTTTAATAATTATAATTTAGAGTCCTGCTTCTTTTATTTTAATTGCAAGATCTATAAGGCGACAGGAATAACCCCATTCATTGTCATACCAGGATAAAACTTTAACCTGGTTTCCACCAATAACTTTAGTATGATGCGGATCATAAATTGAAGAATGCGGGTCTCCAAAAACATCTCTTGAAACAATAGGATCTTCAGAATAACCTAATATACCATCTAATTCACCTTCAGATGCCTCTTTCATCGCTTTATGAATATCTTCCTCTGTTACATCTTCTTCAAGATCAACAACCATATCAATTAGGGAACCTGTAGGAGTTGGAACTCTAACAGCCATACCGTCAAGCTTTCCATCTAACTGTGGCATTACATCAGAGATAGCTTTAGCTGCTCCAGTAGTTGTAGGAACAATATTTTCAGCTGCAGCCCTACCTCTTGTAATCTTTTTCCAGGCAAATGGCCCATCAAGAATATTCTGTGATGATGTATATGCATGAATAGTTGTCATTAAACCTTTTTCAATTCCAAATTTATCATCTAGGACTTTACAGATTGGAGCAAGTCCATTAGTTGTACATGATGCATTTGAAACAATATCATGCTTTTCTGGATCATATTTATCAAAGTTAACACCTAAAACAGTTGTAAAGTCTTCATTGCTAGCAGGAGCAGAAATTATAACTTTTTTTGCACCGGCTTCTAAATGCTTTTTAGCTTTTTCGCCATCAGTAAACAAACCAGTAGCTTCAATTACAACTTCAACACCTAATTCTCCCCAGGGTAACTGAGCAGGATCTTTCTCAGATAATACTTTTATCTCTTTACCATCAACAATTATGCTATCATCTGTATAGTCAACTTCAGCGTCCAATTTACCAAAATTACTATCATACTTGAGTAAATAAGCCAACTGCTGTGGTTCAATAAGATCATTAACAGCTACAAATTCAACCTCATCATTCTGATAAGAACTTCTTATAACCCTTCTTCCAATTGCTCCAAAACCATTAATTCCAATTTTCACACTCATTTTATCACCCTCCTGATATTATTTAACAAAATTTATTAATAATTCCCTAAACTATAGGGATATTATTCTTCTTGCTGTCTCCTCATCAGTTATTAGGACATCCTGATATTTTGGAGATATTATCGACTTGATAGCTTCAGCTTTCTTTTCACCACCTGCAACAGCAATGACAGTCCCAATATTTTCAACCTCTTCTAAACTTAAACCTATTGAAGGTGTTGAATAAACAATCTCCCCATCTAAATTACAATAATAACCAAAAGCTTCTCCAATAGCTCCCTTAGATAAAATATCATCTATTTCAGATTGATCCATTCCTCTCCTGGCTGACATTTCAGCTGCATTTCCAACTCCATGAACTAAAATATTTGCTTTTCCCAATATGTTTAATGTCTTTTGAATAGAAGGTTCATCTTTGATTAAAGAAATATTTTCTACCTTAAGATTATCAGGAACCTGCAAAAGATAGTATTTTCCGCCTATTTTCTTGGCTATAGAAGCTGCTATGGTATTAGCCTGTATATCTACTTCTTCTCCAAGGCCACCTCTACCAGGAACAACTATTGTATTTTCATATCTTTCATCACAAAAAGGCATCATCTCTGCAACCTGAGACATTGTATAACCACCAGTAATTGCTATTATATCTCCTGTCCTTAAAAGTCTTCTAAGATAGTTAGCAGCAACCCTGCCTATTTCCCTGATTAAGTTCGAATGCTCTAAATTACAGGGAACTATCAAAACTTCATTGATACCTAATTTTTCTTCTACTTTTTTTTCAAGATTAGCGAAGTCTTTAATTTCAGTAAAATATAATTCGAGCTCAGTAATAAAATCCTTACCTTCTTGAGTTAGTGAAACTCCTGCTCTACTGACTTTAATTAAACCCTGTTCATTTAAAAATTCAAGCTCATTTCTTACCTGCCGCACACTTAAATTAAGTCCTTCAGACAAAGACCTTCTGCCAATAGGTTCTTCATGATAGATTTTTTTTAATATAGAATATCTAACCTCTGCTAACTCAATAACTTCAGGCACTATTTTTTTTTGAACCTTAAAAAGATAATCCACAATTCACCACTCCTGGGTGTTAGAAGAACTTAAACGCCTTGCCGGGAACATAATTGTCCTTCTTGAACATTTTTGTCCCGGGACTTACAAAAAAACCTTATTTTCATCTTCGACCTAATTATAGTATAATAATTTTCTTTTTGCAAGTGCTAATTTAGACATTTAACACCTTTTCCATTTTTTCCTCTCAACAGAAGAAGGAATATCAAGACTATTTCTATATTTAGCAATTGTTCTCCTTGATAAATCAATGCCTTCATTGTTTGTTAAAATTTCTGACAATTTATTGTCGCTATATGGTTTATCTTTATCTTCTTTATTAATATATTCTGTTATTAAAGCCTTTATACTGGCAGAAGAACGGTTATCAACACCACTGGCAAAGAAAAATTTCATAGTATACAAACCCTGGGGAGTTTGAACATATTTATCATTGCTGGCTCTACTAACTGTTGACTCATGCATTTCAATCTCATCAGCTACTTCCTGCATAGTTAAAGGTTTAAGATATTTTACTCCTTTATCTAAAAACTCTTTCTGCCTATTTATTAAAACATTACTAATTTTAAGCAATGTCATCCTTCTATGTTCAATTGCCCTGATTAACCAGATAGCAGCCTTGAATTTTTTCTTTAAAAATTCATTTGTCTCATCATCTTCAGTATTTTTCATTAAACTATAATATTTTGGGTTTATAGATAATAAAGGAGTATTAGTTGAATTTAATTCAGCATAATAATCTTCCTTATCTTTTTTGATAATAATATCAGGTTCTATATAATCAGTTTTCAATTCATCATTAGAGTATAATGAGGCAGGCCTTGGCTGAAGGTTCTTAATTTTTTCAAGGGCATACAAAACTTCCTCTTCAGTTACTTTATATTTTTTCTTCAACTTTTTTATGGAAAGTTCATTCAGTTTATCCCAGCAACCTGTCACAATTTTAATAGCAAGTTCATTATTACCACCAAGTGTCTCAAGTTGTATTAATAGTGCCTCTTTTATAGTTCTGGAGGCTATTCCAACTGGATCTAGGCGTTGAATTTTTTCTAAAACCTTATTAATCAATACAGGATCCCTGCCTGTTTCTTCTGCAATTTCTTCTATCGAAGGAATCAAAAGCCCCTCCTGATTTAAACTACCTATTATATATTGCCCTAACTCTAATTCTGATTCTGGCAAAACTTCATAAAGCTGACTTTCCAGATGTTCCAGTAATCCAGGGCGATAATTTGTATAGCTCTCAAAACTCTCACGATCTTTTCCTTCACTGGAATTAGATACAGACCTGAAGTTTTTTGAATTATAATGATCTTCAAGACTTTCTTCCCATTCCTCTTTTTTATCTTCTTTTTCAAGAATAGGGTTTTCTAAAAGCTCTTCATCCAGATATTCTTCAAGCTCCAGACTGGAAAATTGTAATAATTTGATAGCCATCTGTAATTTAGGGGTCATAATTAATTCCTGGCGCTGCTCAATATTTATATCCATCTTTAAATCCATTAATTATTCCCCCTGATTTTTTCTGCTTTTTTATGAAGTCTTCTTAATCGATGATTAACACCTGATTTACTTAGTGGTGGATCCAGCTTCTCACCAAGCTCTTTAATACTGGCATAGGGATTCTTCATCCTTAAACGGGCAATCTCCTGAAGAGAAGAGGTTAGATTTATCAGTCCAATCTCCTGTTCTATCAGTTCAATATCTTCAATCTGTCGCATAGCAGCTTCAACTGTCTTATCTAAATTAGCAGTTTCAAAATTTAATTTCCTATTTACATCATTTTTTATCTCTCTTAAAATTTTTGTGTCTTCCATTTTAAGTTGAGACTGTTGGGCACCAATTAAATTCAATAATTTAGTGATGCTTTCAAAATCTTTTAAATAAACCATATATCTATCTTTATGATCAACCATTTTAGCAGATATATCAAATAAGGAGAGTAGTTTTATTAAATCCTTTGCCTGAGCATAATGCTCGCAACGAAATTCTAAATGATAGCCACTCCGGGGATGATTAATTGACCCTCCTCCAATAAAAAGACCTCTTAAATAAGCTCGACCTGAACTATCAGCCTGAAGAAATTCAGGTTTAATCGAAAAATCAAGACCTCTATCCTTATCAAAAATGCCTAAATCAGCTAAAAGCTCATCTATCCCATCCTGCGGTGGAAGATTTAACTCATAATATTGTTCTTTCTTTAAAGTAGTATTTTTCCTAACAATAATTTCAAGCTCCAACTGATAATTATTTTTCAACCATCTGTAGATCAGACGGGCTAAATCGCCATAATTTAATTTTAATTGCACAGAAAGCTTTTTATTGATTATAGAGATAGAGCCTGTAATTCGCAATAAAGCAGCAAATTCAGATTTCCTCTCTTTAAAAGTTTGATTTTCATATCTGATTAATTCATGTTTAACTTCATCTGTAAAAGACATTTTTAAGCCTCCAGCTATTACTCTTTTAGAATATTTAAAACTACATTAGCTAATTTTTCTGGGTTATGGCGTAAATACGTATTATCATCATTCTTGGCCAGAAGATCTTCTTCTTTAATTTTAACACCCAGTTTCTCTAACTCATCATAATCAATTTTAACTGGAAATGCTCCTTCCTCTTCATATCTTCTAACTGATTTACCAGATATCTCTTTTTTGTTTACAATAATCCAATCAAAAATTTTATCACCAACATGATCATAAATTGCTTTTAGATGATCCGCAGCAGAAAAATTATTAGTCTCTCCAGGCTGGGTCATAACATTACAGATAAAAACTTTTTCAGCATTACTTTTTTTAATCTCATTCTGTATTTCATCAATCAATAAATTTGGTAATAGACTTGTATAAAGACTCCCTGGTCCTAATACAATTAAATCAGCTTCTCTAATAGATTCAAGAGCCCTCTGAGATGGCTTACAATTAGAAGGTTCTAAAAAGACTTTATCAATTTCTTTACCAGCAACTGGAATTAAAGATTCACCAATCTGCTGGCTTTCATCTTTATAAATTGCACCAAGCTGTACATTTTCATTGGTAGCTGGAAGTACCTGTCCTCTAATTGCAAGAACCTTACTTGATTCTTTAATAGCCTCCTCAAAATCATCTAAAACTTCAGACATTGAAGCTATAAAAAGATTACCAAAACTATGACCAACCAGATGACCTTCATTGCTAAATCGGTATTGAAAAAGTTCTTCCATTAATGGCTCAGTATCTGCAAGGGCAACAAGACAGTTCCTGATATCACCTGGTGGCGGCATCCCGAGTTCATCTCTTAATTTTCCTGAGCTACCACCATCATCGGCAACAGTAACTATGGCAGTTATATTACTAGTTTTTAATTTTAAACCTCTTAAAAGAGTTGAAAGTCCTGTACCTCCACCAAGAGCAACAACTTTTGAACCCTTTTGTAATATCTCTTTCTGATATAAATCATCAACCAATTTTTCATTCTTGTGACTAATTCTATCAAACATCTTTCTTAAAGAGAACATCACCAGAATTATGCCACCAATAAGATATAATCCCCCTAACAAATTAGTTACAAGTTGTCTTGGCAGATCTATCATTTCAACCCATACATCAATATTCACCTGGATATAACTTAATAGCTGTCGATTGAAAACCAATAATAAACCAATAATCACAAATGATAATCCTAATAATAATAAAAATATCCATCTCTTTAATTTTATACCTGGATAAAACCATTTAAGTAATTTCAAAATAACCGCCACCTATTTGTTTATATCTCTATGCTCCAGACTGACTTTATATCCTAAACCAATTAAATATTCCTTTAAGCGGATCACAGAAGCAACAGACCTATGTTTGCCACCGGTACAGCCTATTCCAATTGTAAAATGACTTTTGCCCTCTTTAATATATTCTGGAAGCAAAAATTTCATAAAATCAAATAGTTTATCATAAAACCTGTTTACAACTGGCCATTTGAAAATATATTCCTGGACCTCATCAGTTTCTCCAGTTAACGGCCTTAAATCATCAATGTAATGGGGATTTGGCATAAAACGGACATCAAAAATAGTATCTGCATCAATCGGTGCGCCATATTTAAAACCAAATGAAATCAAGGATATTAAAATTCCACCTCGACCTTCTTTATCATTTCCAAAGGTGCGATTTAAATCTTCTCTAAATTTATTAACAGAAAGCTTACTTGTATCTATTATTTTTGTTGCTTTCCCCTTGATTTCAGAGAGTAACTCTCTTTCTTTTTTAATAGCCTCTAAAAGCCTGCCCTCTTTATCCAGTGGATGTCTCCTTCTTGTCTCTTTATACCTTTGAACCAAAGTATTATCCTCTGCCTCTAAAAATAATAGTTCATAATCAAAATCATCTTCATCCAATTCATTTAAACAGTTAATTAACTCATCAAAAAATTGTCTTCCCCTTATATCACTTACCAGCGCAACCTTCTCCTGGCCTGAATGACTGCATAATTCAGCAAATTTAATTATTAAAGCCGGAGGAAGATTATCGACACAATAATAACCCTTATCTTCAAGAGTATCCAGAGCTAGTGATTTACCGGCACCTGACATCCCTGTAATAATAATAAAACGCATATTTACCACCTTTCAAGCTCAAAAAAATTACATAATTTCCTCAGCATATTCATATAACTTTCTTTCTGGAGATTTCATTATTGCCATAAACTCTAATTTAGAAGCTTTTACTGGCTTTGAACTATAAAAAACTGCCTCATTATTACTTAAGCGATCAATTGTTGCCAATCCTAGAGCATTATTTACTGCAAAAAACCTCTTATAACCACTTGCTTCATCAGGTAGAGCATTATAATATTCAATTAATGCAGGAACATGTTTTTCAATATTCTCTAACATTTTTTGTAAAGCTAAAAGTGACTTCTCTTTGAAATCTCTACTTAATAACTGATCCCTCTTAAGACCTAATTGCTCTAGAGGCCAAAATATCCTATCTCGATTTAATATGTCTTCCCGGATATCTCTGGTAATATTCACTTTCTGTAAAAACAAACCAGCCTCATTGAAATTATCCTTTAAAATTTTAGCCTGTCCCTTATTCAAATTAAATTTCGCAATAATTAAATCTGAAAGAAATCCTCCAACAGTTCCTGCTACATAATAACAATATTCATCTAAATCAGAGAAGGTTTTTATCTCTTGATCTAAATATTTTTGCATTCCAGAGTTCATTTCTTTTAGCCAGTGAAAAGATCTGGCCTTAACATAGGAATCCAGACCATGATAAGCTTCCCAGAGCAGATTAACATTTGCAGTTAAAACCTTCAATGAATCATCAATAAATTCATCAGCATAACCCTGAATTTCCTGGGTTTCAGGTGGCTCCTGCCGATGAGCTGGATTAAATATCTCAACAACCTTATCCATTAATTTTTTCCGTTTATCATCAGCCAATTCTGGTAATTCATCTTCAAAATTATCAAGCAACCTATCCTGCAAATAGACAATCATAACAGCATTCTTTATCTCAGAATCTAGCATTGGGATAGTTAAAGAGAAACTTCTTGAAACTTCTTTTAAAATTCTTCTGCAAAATCTCAAAGCATCTTTATTCATCACTGGCACTCCTTATAATAAAATATAAAATATACGAAATAATAAAAAAGCTAATTATACTATATATAAATGCAATCAAGTAACTATAATCACGGATCAATTCAATAAATGTTTTTTCAGGTAGCGGAATTTTAATAGGCTTTAAATAAGAGATCTCATCAAAATTAACCCCTAAAAACTCTTCCTGATAACCAGGTTCAGGATAAAAATAATCTATAACTCTGGTTGCCTCTTCCTGCACAAAATTATTAGATTCATCTAAATACTGATCATAATAAAATGACCAGTTTGTTCTATAATTTTGGACTGGCCTGAAATTATCCTCTCCAAAGGGATCAAAACCTCCAACAAGCAAATAAAACTTACTCCCCTGAATATCTCCAAGATATTCCTCAGGCAATTCAAGTATTATTTTACTGTCAAGGACTTCAACATTAATATCATATACATCCCAGGGAGAAATTTCAGCATCAACATTTAAAATATCTCTAACAAGATCATCAGGGTCATCTTCTGTATCCATCAACCTAAGCCACCAGCCACTAAATTGAAGATGATAATCCCAGGGAAAATCTGGATTAAGCTTCACCCTGGCTCCTGGTCTAAACAACTCTGATTGACCTGTTTCTGAATATGTGTCAAAGTACATATGAATCAATTGATGGCTAAAGCCATATTTGCCATCCCATGGGTTTTCAATCTCTCCAAATTCAAAAATAAATCTATACTCACTGTTAAAGGCCTGGATTTCAAATGATTTTAAATCAAAATGGCCTTCTCCTGGTTGAAAAACTCTATGCCCTGGATATCTATAAGCACCTGGGCCATAATCATCTCCTGCAGGGTCCTCACCATAATAGATAGTCTCAAAATACTCATTATCAAAATCATCATTTGAAAAAATTACCCCTGGCATAAATATTATTGCGATTAAAAATATAATAATAAATTTACGATACATGAAAAGCTCTCCTAACTTTCCTTCTTCTTAATTTTCTCCGTCAAATCTTCAGCAGCGTTATATCCCATTGTATTTAAACGGTGATTCATTGCTGCAACTTCAAGTACTAGAGCTATATTTCTGCCTGGCCTAACCGGTATCGTTAATTCTGGAATACTTATACCAAGAATATCAGTCTCATAACTATCAAGACCAAGTCTTTCATAGCTTTTGTCATCTTTCCACTTATCCAGATGAACAACCATATCGATTCTGGTAAAATCTTTAACTGCTCCAGCCCCAAATAACCTCTTAACATTAATAATTCCAATTCCTCGCATCTCAAGAAAATGCTTAATCGATTCAGGTGCAGTCCCTATTAACTCTCTTTCACCTATAGCTCTAATATTTATTTTATCATCAGCAACAAGCCGATGTCCTCTCTTTATTAATTCTACAGCTGTCTCGCTTTTACCAATCCCGCTTTTTCCTCGAATTAAAATTCCTAATCCGTATATATCAACTAAAACCCCGTGTTCTATAATAATAGGAGCTAATTTATCTTCTAAAAAGGCCGTCAGTCTGCTTATAAATCTGGTTGTTGAGATCTCAGACTGCAAAAGTGGTATATTATATTTATTGGCAAGGTCTATTAACTGACCCATAGGTTTTATATTTCTAGTCACAATAACAGCTCTGGGATCTAAGCTATAAAATTTTTCAAGCCGTTCTTTTAAAATATCCTCAGCAAGACCTTCTAAAAATGATATTTCAGTTGTACCTAAAATATGTATTCGCTCAGGCACAAAATGCTTCCAGTATCCAGCCAGTTCAATACCTGGCCGCTTTAAATCACTAACCTCAATTTTTCTATCAATATTATTTTCTCCAGCAAGTAAACTAATAGATAATTCTTCTTGAATTTCTTTAACAGTTACAGATGGCTTTTTATCTACCAAGAAATCACCCCTTTATAGCTACCGCTATTGCTCCAATCACACCGGTATTATCTCCTAATACAGCCTCTAAAAAACTACAGTCATTGGCAGAAGCCCTCAATGCATTGTCTCTTACAGATTTTTTCATTTCAGACCAGAATAATTCCTTGGCCTTCATTACTCCCCCGCCAAATACTATTGTATCAGGATTAAAGAGATTAATTAAATTAGCCACTCCAATCCCGAGATATCTGCCAGCCTCCTGATAAATTTTAATTGCCAGTTCATCACCATCTCTGGCTGCTTTAGCAATATCATAACCATCAATATCCTCAATCTTACCCTGATAATTTTTAAGAGATTTATTTAAGTCATTTCTTAATTCATTTTTGACATCCCTGATAATAGCAGTCCCTGATGCCATCGCCTCAAGACAACCTCTATGCTGACCAAAACCACAGGTAGGTCCTGATGGTTCAATTATCATATGACCTACTTCACCTGCTCCATCATTGCTGCCGTGAAAAACTTTTTCACCAAAAACCAGGCCTCCACCAATACCTGTACTAATTGTAATATATGCCATAAACTCACTATCAATACCTGCCCCAAATAGTTTTTCTCCTAGAGCAGCAGCATTTGCATCATTTTCAAGCACAACCGGTATATTAACTTTTGATTCAAGCATCTCAACAATTGGAAAGTTCTCAAAGGGAAGATTAGAAGTTTCATAAACTATCCCCTTTTTAATACTAAGAGGCCCAGGACTGCCAACTCCAATTCTTTTTATTTCTTCCAGACCTAATTCAGCCTTGCCAACTGCTGTTCTTATGCTTTTATCAATATTATTTATTATATGTTCTTCGCCCTTTTCAACTTCAGTTGCCATTTTAACATCTGCCAGAATATTACCCTTCTGGTCAGCAACAGCAGTTAATATTTTAGTTCCCCCTAAATCAACACCAACAAAATAATTAGCCATTTAATATCTCCCTCTCAGTCACTTAATTTACCATTACTCATTAACTTTTCATAATCATTTTCTTTATAGGTATTTAGAAATTTATCAGTTCCAATGATAATTGTCAAACCTGTTATACTGAAATATAATGCCGGAAAAATTGGAGTAAAGTATAAAAATCCTCCAGTGATAGCCATAACAATTGCCAGCCATAAAAAAGATTGCAGGATATTATCGACAGCCAGAAAAAAAGACCTCTTTATTTTAGTCCATAATGTTAGCTTTTTACCATGAACTAGCAGGCCCCAGAAATATAATTGGGTAATACTAAAAAATACAGTCAAATAAACAAATAAAGCAGTTAAGACTAAAAACAATAGATTACCTTCGCTTCTACCATAAAAAAACCAGATATCAATTATTAAAATAAGATATACTGCAATCCCATAGACAATTGCCAGGAGTCCAGGAAAAAAGGAGCTTTTAACTGTATTAAATATCCCCTTTAAACTAAAATCTTCATTCTGATATATTTTATTTAAAAGATTTAAGCCTGTCAAAATAATAGGCCCAAGGATTAAAACAGGCAACATAAATGGTATAAAAAAATCAAGATAAATACCATTAACAAACAAAAAAACTATCGGTGAAATTAATAAAAACCAGATCAAATTTAAAATTATAGCTTTAAAAAGCCCTCCGTAAAATGTTTTAAAAACCTCTTTCATAATCTGAACAACTAACAATTCAAGCCCTCCCTTAATTATATCTACTATGCCCTTTCATTGCAAGATAATAGATACTCTAATACTTTAGCAACCCCTTGATCATCATTTGATTGGGTAATTCTATCAGCCTTTGCCCTGACTTTTTCAGAAGCATTTTCCATCGCCACTCCTAAACCCGCCATTTCAAGCATCGGAAGATCGTTATAACCATCACCAACAGCTATTATTTCTTCTGGTAAAATATTATAGCTATCAGCCAGATCAGCTAATGCCCTGCCCTTATTTACATTGGATGCAGTAATTTCTATATATGTTTCCATAGATGAAGATATACTTAAACGATGTTTGTAATACTTATATAATTCTTTTTTAAAATATTCCCTTCTTTTCTCTTCTTCCTCAATAACTAATAATTTAAGAGCAGGTTTTTCAATATAATTTTGCAATTTAACTCTGGTTTCAATCCCTGTTAGACCAGTAATTTCCCCATATTCTCTGGCATAATTATTTTCCCAGCGATAATAATAATTTCCCTCACTGTAATACTGAATATGCAAACCAAAGTCTTCTGCAAATTCAACAACCTCTTTAGTTAATTCATCAGAAATCAAATTTTCCTGTATTACCTTTCCGTCCTTATTCTTTATAAGAGCCCCATTATATGTTATTAAAGGAGTATTTAACTCAAGCTCTTCAAGAAAATTAACTGCTGCCTCAAACATTCTTCCAGTAGCCAGTATAACCTTCTTGCCGGCTTCATCTGCTTTTTTAATTAAATCGATCGTCTCCTGGTCAATATTTTTCTCAGAAGTTAATAATGTATTATCTAGATCAATTGCAATCATTTTATAATTCATTTTTTATCACCTCTATACTATAACTATTCAAGTTTTAATACAAAATTCCTGCCAAATAAAAAAAGAGCGCCAGGAAGGCGCCCCATTTAATAGTCTTTTTATTTAAATTCATTCGTTAAGGCAAGGACATCCTTTTTAATTTCTGCTAATCTATCATCATTATCATAGTTCTTTAATGTTTCATACATAAATTCACCGATCTGTTTCATCTCTTCTTCACCCATACCCCTGGTTGTTACAGCTGGAGTTCCAATTCTAATTCCACTGGTTACAAAAGGGCTCCTGGTTTCAAAGGGAATAGTATTCTTATTAACAGTAATTGCAACTTTATCTAAAGCCTCTTCAGCTTCTTTACCTGTAATATCCATATTAGTTAGATCAACTAACAGTAAGTGATTATCTGTTCCACCAGAAACAAGTCTCATACCATAATCCTGTAATTTTTCACCTAATGCCCTTGCATTTCTAACAACTTTCTCCTGATATTCTGCAAATTCTTCGCTAAGTGCCTCTTTAAAGGAAACCGCTTTTGAAGCAATAATATGCATTAATGGTCCACCCTGAATTCCAGGAAAAATAGCTTTGTCAATCTTTTTGGCATACTCCTCTTTACAGAGTATCAAGCCACCTCTGGTACCTCTTAAAGTTTTATGAGTTGTTGTCGTAACAAAATCAGCTTCTTCCACAGGATTTGGATGAAGACCAGTTGCAACAAGCCCGGCAATATGAGCCATATCAACCATAAAGTAAGCTCCAACTTCATCAGCAATCTTTCTAAACTTCTTAAAATTAATAATCCTGGGATAAGCACTTGCACCTGCAACAATCATTTTAGGTTGATATTCTTCAGCAAGCATCTTAACCTGTTCAAAATCTATAACCTCTTTATTCTTATCAACACCATAATGAACAAAATTATAATATTCACCAGACATGTTAACAGGACTACCATGGGTTAAGTGACCTCCATGGGTTAAATCCATTGCCAGGACAGTATCTCCAGGTGAGAGAGTTGCAAAATAAACTGCCTGATTGGCCTGGGAGCCTGAATGAGGCTGTACATTAGCATGGTCAGCATCAAATAGTTCTTTTGCTCTCTCAATAGCAAGCCTTTCAGCTTTATCAACCACTTCACATCCACCATAATATCTCTTGCCAGGATAACCTTCAGCATATTTATTAGTCATACAGGAACCAGCTGCTTCTTTAACAGCTTCACTAACAAAATTCTCTGATGCAATTAACTCAATATTATTATCCTGTCGATCCTGTTCCTCATTAATAATATCTGCAATCTCCGGGTCAACCTTTTTAATTTCTTTCAAAAAAATCATCTCCCCTTTATAACAGTTACATTAAAACTGTATTTATTATTTATTTATTAAATTAAATTTAATAAATAAATGGAAAAAAAGCCGGAGAGAAACTCCGGCAAATAAGTAAAATTTATTCAGGGCTAATAGCATCAACTGGGCATACAGGTTCACAGGCACCACAATCTATACAGGTATCAGCGTCGATAACATATATTGAATCTCCTTCACTGATTGCCTCTACAGGACATTCTGGTTCACAGGCGCCACAGGAAATACAATCATCAGAAATCACATAAGCCATTCAAGCTCACCTCCTTAGATGATCATTATTACAAAAATATGTTGATAAAATATCCACAATTCTATTGCTATTATATCTAGCATTCAGGCCAATGTCAATAGATATTATTAGTTATAATTTAAAAAAATCAACCTGGTTTAACATGCTCCTGCAGATAATTATATATTTTTTCTGCCGTTGCATCACTTATACCAGATACTTCAGTCAATTTTTCTATGCTGGCAGATCTGATTTCAGCCAGAGATCCAAAATGTTCGAGTAAGCTTTTCCGACGAGAAGGCCCAACCCCTGGAATTTGATCAAGCATGCTATGAGTAAGCCTCCGGCTTCTAAGCTTTCTATGATAATTAACTGCAAACCTGTGAGCCTCATCCCGAACCCTCTGTAATAGATGTAATCCTGGTGAATTAGCAGGCAAAATCACAGGTTCAGATCGCCCTGGCAGAAAAACCTCTTCCTCTCTTTTAGCCAGACCAATTATATCAAGATGGGCCAGTTCCAGTCTATCAAGCACCTCAACAGCTGCATTAAGCTGACCTTTGCCACCATCAATTAATATTAAATCCGGCAATTTCCTGCCTTCATCCAGTATCCTGGAATATCTTCTTTTTATAACCTCTTTCATACTGGCAAAATCATCAGGGCCAGAAACTGTCTTTATCTTAAAACGTCTATATTGGTCCTTGGCAGGCTCACCATGCTTAAAAACTACCAGAGAGGCAACTGTGTCTGTCCCCTGGATATTAGAAATATCAAAACCTTCAATATGAAATGGTTTATTCTCAAGTTCCAGATATTCCTGCAATTGACTTAATTCTTTAGCAGACTTTTCCTGCTGATAACGCTTTTTAATTAATGATCTTTTTAAATTCTGCTCGGCATTTCTTCTGGCCATATCAGTTAATCGTTTCTTCTCACCTTTTTCAGGATAATGCAATCTAACTTTAAAACCCTTTTGGCTGCTAAGAAACTCTTTTAATTTATTTTGATTATCAGGCCTTTGATAGGTCAATATCTCTTCAGGTATATCCTGGTTTTGAGTATAATACTGAGTAATAAAAGAACTGAGTAGCTCCTCTTCTTCAGTATCAGCGGCACCTTCCAGGAGAATATAATCCTGGCCGATCAATCTTCCATGGCGAACAATTAAAATTTGAGCACAGGCTGTATCACTTTCTGGCTCAGTTGCAATCGCCATTACATCTCTATTACCTTCATCTCCAGAGATAACCTTCTGCTGTCTGGCCATCTCCTTGAGAGCCTTGCGGCCATCTCTATAAAAAGCAGCCTTCTCAAATTCCTGATTGGCTGCTGCTGCCTCCATCTTTTCTGTAACCAGCCTGATCAAATTATCCTGGCGGCCTGCCAGAAAGTCTGCGATCAGTTCAATATCTCTACGGTACTCTTCTTTTGAGATTTCACCAATGCAGGGCCCTGAGCATTTATCTATATGGAAGTTAAGACAGGGCCTGGATTCAGGCTTGCCTGCAATTATCTCCTTTTTACAGGTCCTCAATTTAAAGATATCCTTTAGGAGATCAATAGTCTTATAAATCGCATCAACATCAGCATAGGGTCCAAAATATTTATTACCATCTTTTTTAACTATCCTGGTCTTAAAGATCCGGGGAAAATCATCCTGAGTCGTGATTTTTAAATATGGATAGGTCTTGTCATCCTTTAATCTAATATTAAATTTAGGATTATATTTCTTAATCAGATTAGCCTCTAAAATATAAGCCTCAACTTCAGTGTCAGTCACAATATAATTAAAATCATCAATATGCCTGATCAGAATCGTATTTTTATAGCTATGATTGCCCTTTCTAAAATATGATCTAACCCGATTACGGAGGGATTTAGCCTTACCAACATAGATTACCTCCCTGGACTTATTCTTCATCAAATAAACTCCAGGGCTATCTGGAAGTTCCTTTAACTGTTCTTCTATTTCAGCCATTATTAAAAATCCCTCCAACCTTTAATTATTAG
>Ga0207421_10003172_pt1 | contig 19756 bp, 22 predicted proteins | sample SodLakKL_010_SED_4_FD_187542 | JGI IMG/M metagenome (GOLD analysis project Ga0207421, IMG submission 187542) | Alkaline sediment microbial communities from Lake Tanatar, Kulunda Steppe, Russia - 8KL_010_SED (SPAdes) (version 2) | ecosystem: Environmental > Aquatic > Non-marine Saline and... | reverse complement strand
CTCATAGGCGTGCCAGATCCAGGTGATCAGTGCAGCAGTCTCCGGCGGCGCCTGATCTGCGTATCCAAAGTTAAGTCCTGCAATAAGAAGACAGAGGCCGATATACACCCAAAGCAGAATCCTGAGCAGTTTTACAGCCCTTTGCTCATCATCCAGCAGATGCTCTCTGAAAAACTTCATGTTTTATGAATCCTTTTTTTACCGCATGCATGTGTTCCATCCGTGTCTTGCTGAGAATATGCAATGGTTCACAGGAACAGGGTATCTGCCCGTCTTCAGACATGATCCCATAGTATCTGCAAATGAACAAGCTGAAGCTGTTGAAAATGATGCTGTTTCTTCATAGAGCTGCTATGCTTTCAGCTTGCTGCAGTACAAACCTGATCTGAAGTGCCTGGATCATAAACACATAAAGGAATACCTGATTATGAGCTGTAGAACTTACTGATGTGCTGGTAATATGCTCCGGCTTTGTTGAACCCCACATAGATGGTAAGAAACAGCAGCATTTCGAACAGTTCTTCCTTGGTTATTCCGTTATTCCTTGCCATCTGCAAATGATTCTCGAAGGGTTTCCCCTGGATCTGTTCTACTACATCTACCACTAACGCACAAAGGATCTTCATCCTCTGGTCCAGCAGCGGTGTGCCGTAGGCTTTACCGGATGATTCCAGACATAACTGAGCAAATTCCGGGTTCATTTTCTTCAGTCCATCCTTCAGTTCACGGTCGCCCAGTACTGCATTTTCAAAAATAGTCGGTATTTCCTCAGGGGGGTCGTAATCAAGTTCGCTTGCCATCTCAAAGATCAGAGCTTCCCGCGGCGACTGCAGGTCTTCAAGGTAAAAGGGCAGGTCTGTAAGGATAGCCTTGACAGCTTCTTCGAGAGAATCCATGTTTTCCCATGTCTGGTCCGACAAAAACACCGATGTACTGCTGATACCCTCGAATCCTTGGTACACATCAAAGGCCAGACACCCGTCAAGTTTTTTCAGGCGCTTCCTCATCTCAAGGTTTCCCCGGCGGACTGCCTGTGTCTTATCATCCTTTGCGTGCATCCGGACAACAAGCTTCATATGTCCTTCAGCAGAATCAGCAGTATTTCTTGATGGTCCGCTGATCTTGCTGCAGACTTCAAATTCGCCGTCAAACAGTTCATCCTTTTGTGCCATATAATCCTTGAAATGTTCAGATGCAAGATGCTCTTCTATCCCTTCCATGCCTCTCCAGCGTTCCTGAAGTATGAAATATGACGAAGTTCTTGCTTTTCGGTAGATATCTTTCCTGCTCCTGAACAGATCATAGGAAAGGCATCCCGGTTCTCTGCGGGTTTTTTTGAGAAATTCCAGGGTCACCTTTTCAGCTTCTTCCTCCATGCCTTTTTTTGCCTTCATCCGGGTCATCACACAGACTGTGCCATCCTTTTCCATGTGCCTTGCGTATGCGATGTTGAATTTTGAGAGCATGGAATCCGGCAGCTCTGAATTAAGCACTCCTCCTGCAGCTATCCCGTTCAGAGGCAATCCTCCGAAGAATACATAGACTTGATCTTTAGGTACTGCAGCTGCTTGAGAGAGGATTCTTGCATACTCCCTTGCAATATACTTTTTCTGTTCCAAATTAAGTTCCAGTGACTGAATTGATACTACTGGCATATGTTCTACCTCTTTGCTTTTTTTTTTACTGGTAATACAGCAAGCTGCCGTGCATTATGTGTAGGGAGTGCAGATATTGACAGAGAACACTCCTTTTTTTTCCTCGGGGACGAACAGGGACGGAGCTTTTTCCATAAACTGTGCAAAATGTGCTGTTCCCATATGTTCCTGTATTGCTGAAAACCCTTTCCAGACCTCATAGAGCATAAAGAGATCCTCTTTTTCAATTCCCTGGTACAGCTGATATGCCGAGCATCCGGGTTCAGCACAAGAGGCATGCAGTATCAGCGCGGGAGCAGAATTTCGTACTTCGCTGCTTTTCCCGGGCTGGGAAGAACACAGGGTAGCTACAATAATTTCTGAACCCTGAGGAGGGGACTGAGGATCAAACGGAGAGGCAATGGTCACCAGAAACGGTGAATCACCTGCGAGTTTTTCAAGAAGCGGATCTGATGTTTCCATAAATCTCTTAAAATGACTGCTGTTTATATGTATGCTGACCGCTTCCTGATCTTTCCATATTTCATGGAATATAAAATTCTGAGAATCCTGCGTGTCCTGGTAGACATCATAGGATATGCATCCCTCTTCCTCCCTTGAGGGTCCAAGGAATTCATTCAGAGCACTGATGTATTCATTACTCTTTCCCGGCCGGCACCGGCATTTACTCACGACAGTTATGTAACTCATGTTTTCCTCCTGGTATGTACGTATTGGGACTAAATATCCCGAAATGATTCCTGGCGCAGGGCTGTTAAAATCACTGCTTCTTTTCAATTGCCCTCAGATATTCGGAATACTTCGTGTTGAACTGCTTGAGCACATCATCCGAAATTTCCGAATTCAGCACACCGCCGGCAGCGATGTCCTGGATATCATATCCGGCAAAAAAGACATAGATTCTTTCTTCCGGAACAAGTGTCTCCTCAGAGAGGATTTTTGTATACTTCCGGGCGATGCGTTTTTTTTGCTCCTCCAGAAGTTCTAAAGAATGAAGGGTAATAACCGGCATAGGCAAATTCTCCTTAAGTTTTTAGTTTTTTATAATCAGTAATGATTACTTCCGTTATATCCAAAGGTGCTTTCTGCACAATCAGACTGTGTTTCTGCTCCGGCAGAATTATGGTTATCTCTCCGGTCTTAACGGGGTATTCACGACCGTTAATAATCTGCAGGGCAGATCCTTTCCGTACAAAGCAGATAACAAACTGTTCATGTACATGCTCCTGGATGAGCGTGTGCTCAGGGAAAAAAGCATGGCTGATCAGGACATCTGAATTAATCTGACCAAATGAGCTGCCGCCTTTCTCTGTGCCGGTTTTCCCGCCTTCCGGGATAAACTCCGGTATTCCGAGGCTTCTTAACAGCTTCAGTACGTCCTTGCCCGTCATCAGTTCAGACCTCCCCCATTTCAAACGGAGGGTACACATCTTTTTCCACCTGGACGTCAATGAGTGCTGGCTTGTTGAGCTTCAGAGCTTTTAGAAAAGCCTGTTCTGCCTGTTCAAGGGTTTCCGCTCTGTATCCTGCCGCTCTGCAGGCTTCGGCATACAGCAGATAATCCGGATTTGCAAACTCCATGTATGCATGCCTGCCGTACAGATTTAGGAGGAATCTTTTGATAACATTAAACTCCCCGTTATTGAAGATTATCCATATGACCGGGATACCGTACTGCACTGCAGTCAGCAGTTCAAATCCGGCCATAAGATATCCGCCGTCACCGCATCCGCAGATCACTGTCCTTTCCGGACAGGCGCACTTAACCCCGATGCTGCCGTTGACATGACTGGCCATAGGCCCGAAACTTCCAGGGTTCTGATACCGCTGGTTCCCTGTGAGACTGAGATAGCAGTTGAGCCAGAGCATATGAGATCCTGCATCTCCCAGGACAATTGAATCCGGCGGAAGATGTTCGGATATCATCTTAACCAGATCAGCTGGATGAATTTTACTGCCCCTATAGTCCGTTTTCTGGTCTGCAAGCTTGTTCCGGATGATTTGTTTTCTGCTTACCTCAATCACAGACTTTCCGATGATTTCAGACAGCTGGGAAACTGCGATTTCTGCATCTCCATGGACCGGGTAGTCTGCTCTATATACTTTACCGATCTCATGGTCATCAATATTGACATGAATCAGGATCTTGTCTTTCAGCAGATCAGCCTTAAACCCAAATGTCGCATTTTGGGCAAAGGAATTACCGACAGCCAGAATGATTCCCGCCTTATCAAAGATTTCCTTCGCCCCGGGATCGCCTGAAGTGCCGTATACACCTGCAGAGAGCGGATGGTCTTCAGGAATAATCCCCTTGGCATCCATGGTGGTGATTAACGGAATCTGAAATTTTTCGATAAAACTCAGCAGAGTTTGTTCCGCATGACTTCTTACTGCGCCATAGCCTGCAAGCACAGCGATATCCTTTCCTGTCTGCAGTGCCTCCTCCAGTATGCCTGCCGCAGCCGTCAGTTCCCTCCGATCCGGCGCTGCGGGTTTCTCCTGAAAGGATATGTTCCGGTAGTTGGAAACAGTTCCAGTGGTGACATTTTTTGGTATATGGATATGTACCGGTCCCGGCCTTCCTGAAAAGGCCAGGGCAATTCCCCTTTCAAGGATGTCAACAGCATCCTCCGGTCTTTCAATGATGAAGGATTTCTTTGTGGTACATGAGAACATTGCCTGCGAATCAGGAGTACGGGATAATCCGGATGATTCATTGAGAGCGCCTTTCCCGCGGTCGGGCATTGACGTGTATCCAGTAATGCCGAGGACGGGCAGTGAATCAGAAAGCGCAACAGCCATGCCGGAAAACAGGTTGAACGCCCCGGGGCCTCCTGTTGCAAAACAGACTCCAAGCTTGTCAGAATACATGGAATATCCGCAAGCCATAAATGAAGCTGCCTGTTCGTTACGGACGATAACGGTGTGTATGGTTTCTGATTTCTCAAGGGCCAGCAGCATGCTGGCATTTACCTGTCCGGATCCTCCGAATACATGATCAACTCCGATTGATTCAAGAACCTTCACAATACACTCATTGACATCCATGGCAGCCCCTATTCAGCCGGCTCGTTGAATTTTGCTATGAGCCGAGTCGGCGGTTTCTTCACAAACATTTCCCCGTTTGAAGCTGCATTATGCAGCTCATATCCGTCAAAAAAGACATAGATACGGTCCTTTGGCACGCGGGTCAGCTGTGAAAACAGCTCCGTGTATTTTTCTGCAAGAATTTCTTTCTGCTCGTCCCTCAGTTCAAGACTTTGGATGGTAATTGCCGGCATAATTCACTCCTGGTAACTGGTCCTGACTGTCTGTATGCAGTCAGAAAACCGCATGAATGTAATCTATACCATCAGATAACCGTATTTGATGGTATCACGCTGTTCCTCGGTATAATAATCAGGCCTTCCTTCACAAAGTAGTTCCCGTAATCCCCTTCTTCCCTGTAATGCCCGTCAGCACCGATCCGGCAGTTATCTCCAATACGGACATTCTCATCGATAATGGCGCTTTGTATCGTGGTCCCTCTTCCTACCCCGAAATTCGGATAGTTATGTGCAGCATTTTCCAGCTTTTCCTCCGCAGTTTCATAGGAGAGCGCCCCCATGAAGTATACTCCATGCATGGTTACTTCAGGCTCGATAAGGGACCGCATGCCGATAACTGAGTTCCTGATCTCTGATGCAGTAATGATACTTCCGTCTGCTATCAGTGACTGATCGACAACGCTGTAATTGATCTTTGTGGGAGGAAGATGGTTTTTCTGCGTGTAGATGGGTCTTTTCTCATCATAGAAATTGAATGCCGGAGCAATATCGGTAAATCTCAGATTTGCCTCGTAGAATGCCCTGACTGTACTGAGATCTTCCCAGTAACCGTCAAACAGATACGCTTTTACCATCTCCTTCCTGACTATCTTCGGAATAATATCCAGAAAGTCTTCTCCCTCGCATGCAAGAGCCCGCATCAGCGCACTAGAGGAAAACACATAAATCCCCGTAGATGCCAGAAACACCGGTTCTTCAGCAGATTGCCTGATCCGCCTGCCCACCTTCTTAGGAACATGCATGTATGACAACTCAGGGGATGAGCTGTTCCTTTCCTTTGTGTCAGTAATCCTCAGCCGGCTGTTCACTTGTATCAGATCAAGCGATGTAGCCTGGTGCTGATCCACAGGTTTGGCGGCAAGTGTCAGGTCCGCTCCGCTTTCAACATGGGATTTGAGCAAATCATTGAAGTTCATTCGATAAAGCTGGTCTCCAAAGAGAATGATATAATATTCCGGCTGATGGGAATGCAGATGCTCAAAATTTTTCCGTACTGCATCAGCAGTTCCAAGATACCAGTCACTGCTTTGATAGGTCTGTTCAGCGGCAAGGACCCTGACAAACCGGGAGGAGAAGGAGTCAAATATATAGGTTCTGGCAATATGGTTGTTCAGAGAAGCGGAGTTGAACTGCGTCAGCACGTACATCTTATGTACTCCGCTGTGTATGCAGTTTGACAGAGGTATGTCAATCAGCAGGTATTTCCCGCCGAAGGGGATGGCAGGCTTTGACCGTTCCTTTGTCAGCGGATAGAGGTGAGTGCCCCTTCCTGCTCCTAGGACTACTGCCAAAACATCTTGATCCATATACCGCTCCTCATCCAGAATATGTCCGGAAGCTTCAGAAAATAGCAAGGCAGGTGCTTTCGGCAATCCATGTTCCATGAACCGAGCATCTGCAGGTCCCTTTATGAGGGCCTGCAGATACCGGATGAATACTTTTGTTATGAAAAATCAGAGAGCACTTCCGCAATTTTCTCCCCGTAGGCTATGGATGATTCCACCGACGTGCCGGTTACAAACGGCCAGTCAAAAGCCACTTCAGGGTCCTCACGGGTAGCATTTTCACGGGCAATACAGGTTCCTTCGGGGCCTACTGCATCACGGACTAGATGCTCAACCGGCCACAGAAATCCCGGCGTATGCACATCAGTTCCGCTGTTCTCAGGACCTGCACCGTAGAGTTCGTAGTTGAACTCCCATTCAGGTCCGTAGAAATCCCAGGATGCAGGATGAGCGGTGATCGTTTTTCCCCAGATGATGCTGCGTTTCTGGGCATCATCCGTACGGCAAAAGACCAGGGCGGAAACAGCATAACACAGGGCGCCCACCAGTTTATTTTGTGCAACTGCATCTTTTATAAGTTTATGGACATGATAGTTATTGCACATGTCCAGCATTGCGCCCAGTCCGCCGGTAAGCACTAACGCATCAAAATTCTTCATGTCCGCATCAGCAAATTTCAGGGGGTTGTCCCATTCTGTACCGTCGGTCAGCTCCTTGATGCGGTCACACACCTCAGGAGGATTAACATAAGTCTTGATGATAGGATCAAAGAATTCGGGATCGCAGCTCACCATCAGCGGAAGCGGTTTTTTCCCGAACCAAGTTGCAAGAGTTACCTCATGACCTGCTGCCTTGATGATGTCCCAGGGAGCCTGAAGTTCCTCTCCCCAAGTCCCGTAGTTTGTCGCCAGAATAAGCACCTTCTTTTTCATTGTTTCCTTCCTTTCTTTTATTTGAGAGTTATAAGTACAGCACTTAATTCATGCTGTACATCCAGTATGCTCAGGCAGCGGTGAGATGCACCGGAACCCGCTGCAGGATCTCTGTAAAGTGTTCATGCCATATACTTAAGCAGCGTTTCGGTAAACAGCTGGCAGTGGTCCCCCGTACGGGCAGTTACTAAATCCCTGTCCACCACAATATCCTGATCAACATAGACGGCCCCCATATTCTTCGCATCCCCGAGAAGGTTGTTATGGACCACCGCCTTCCTCCCCCTGATAAGCTCAGGAACCGGTGCGAGCAGCCAGAGACCGTGGCAAATTATTCCCTTGAGAATATGGGGACGAGAAAACACACGTTTCATGAATGCTGCTGCAGGGGGAAGTTTTTGAATGTCTTCTGTATACCTGAGCCTGTCAGCTGTGTAACCCGCTGGAATTATGACCGCACTGAAACTGTCCAGGGCCTGGTCATCCAGATGCTCAAAGCTTTCATTACAGGTAAAAGGCTGCTTTTCTTCATGTCCGTAGAAGACAAGGCTTGACTGCCCCCAAAGCCGGCTCATGAAATGCAGTTCCACATTCTCTTCCGGGAACCGCTTCTGATAATACTCAATTTCTTTCTCATAGAAGTCGGATTCAATCAGAATCACTGCTTTTTTCTGCTTACTGCTCACTGCTCAGCTCCTTTCCCCCAGGGAGGGATTTCTTTCCGTGCAGGACTGAATACATCAATTGCTTCGGTTTCCCCGATTGATACAAATTCATGGGCTACATGCTGAGGAATTGTGTAGGAATCCCCGGCCTTCAGCACCATCTCAGAATCACCGATGGTCATCCGGAATGCCCCCCTGATAATATAACCAAACTGCACCGCAGCATGGCTGTGACGGGCAAGGGCAGTGTTGTCGTCAAAGATCCAATGCATAGCATTCACGGCTTCATTTCCGCCGAGGTAGGTCCCAAGAACTCCCCTGCTTACTTTTTGTGATTCTGCATGATCCCGTAAAAAAAACATACTCATATCTCCTTTTTGTGCTCCCTACCGAATTTTTAATGCCAGCATGGTTATGTCGTCTGAGGCGGGTGTATCAAGCACGAAATTATTAATTTCCTGCTTTAATCCTTTGATCAGACTTTCCATATCCTGATGTTCCATCCTGTTCAAAGCTTGCTTGGTACGTTCTTCATTGAACAGTTCGCCGTTATGATCCATTGCTTCTGTAACCCCGTCGGTGTACAGCACCAAAGCATCTCCAGGTTTCAGTGTTATCTGTGCAGAGCTGCAGGGAATGTCCTCAAAACATCCCATGACCATGCTTTTTGCAAGGCTCATGTAGACAAAATCATTTCCGTCAAGGGATATCAGCGGAGGATTGTGCCCTGCGCAGATATATTCCAGTTCTCCTGAATCAATCTTCAGCATTCCCATGAATACGGTGACAAACATGTTCTCCTCATTGTCTGTGCAGAGCATATTGTTTGTCCGAAAGAAAATTTCCTGCAGAGAATTTCCCTGCATTGCCTGGTTTTTCAGAATTGTCCGGGTGATCACCATAAACAGGGCAGCGCCAATTCCCTTGCCCGATACATCCCCTATACAGAAACAGAGTTTTGTATCGTCTATGAGAAAGAAATCATAAAAGTCGCCTCCAACTTCCCGTGCCGGTTCCATTGCTGCATACAGATCAAGTGACGGGATATCCGGGAAGGGCGGGAATATTCTTGGGAGCATGCTGTTCTGAATTTTAACTGCAAGATCTAACTCGCTTTTTATCCGCTCCTTTTCTGCTGCTGTTTCCCTGATTACTGAAATGTGCTCTTTTAAGTCAGCTGTCATCTTGTTGAATGAATCAGCCAGCAGCTCTATCTCATCTCCAGTCTTGATTACCAGGGTATGGTCAAGGTTCCCGGAACTAACCATCATGACTCCTTCCCTGAGAAGGTGAAGGGGACGGGATATGCGGGATGAGATAAGGGCGACAACAATGAGAACAAGAACAATAATTGCAGCCATGAGGTAAATGATCTCATCCATAAGACTCATTGCCGGTTTAGTCATATCCTGTTCAAACAGCGACACACCCAGGATCCAGTTCGGGGTTTTCGGTATCGGATGGTAGAGGGTTACAATTCTGCTCCCGTCAGGATATTCAAAATTTGTTATTCCCGCTTGACCGCTTTGCATCTTCAGTCCCGCTTCTTCAAGACCCTTGTACCCCCAGGAAGATGATTCAAGGAGATTGAGTTTCATATGGAGTGATTCATCCGGATGGGCTATCAGCAGGGAGTTATGATCAGCTATGTACCCGAATCCGTCACCATGAATATTCATTGACATGGCAATTTCAGTTAACGTATCGAGAAGTACCGTAGCCCCCATGAGTCCTATGAGTTCTCCCTGGAAATCATACACCGGCGCGGCCACAACGAATGCCTGTTCGCCCGTTGTCCGGGACAACAGGGGTTCACTCACCGCTTTCAAAGCTCCTTGCTCCATGATCATTGCAAAGTATTCCCGGTCAGCTATATTCGCGTAGGTCCTCATAGAGGTGACATAATTTCCGTCCGGACCGGCAAAGAAGAGCCTCTCAAAATCATCGTTCATCCATGGTTCCAGCGCTGCCAGGTCCTCCTCAATTTCCGAAAGAGATCCGCCCCTGATCGTGTCACGGCGGGAAACCGTACGGATTTCAAGAAAATAGCTTTCAAAAATCCTTCCCATTTCCTCAGATCTGGCAGATAGAATTTCCTGGCTGTATTCCTTGATCATAGGAATGGTAGTATTTCGTACCAGCAGGTAGGTGATGATGCCGAGCACGACAAGCAGCACCGTCAGTACTGTTCCGAGCCAGGCTATCATTTTTCCCCTTACGGTTTGCATTGCCAATTAACTCCTTGCTGCAGCATGCATTGCTGCTGAATTGCAGAGCGGCATGCGTGGTCATCCATATTTATTGGTTCTTTACCAGCTGTAAAATATTTTCATCCTTCGTCCGGGCATACCTGATGTCATCCATGATCTGCCTGGTAAGAAATATTCCCAGACCTCCGATTTGTCTCTGCTCTATCGGCAGAGAGATATCCGGATCAGGCTTCTCAAGGATATTGAAGGGAATCCCTGTGTCACGTATTTCGATGCATACACCCCGGCTTCCCTCCTTCACTGTCGAACAGTCAATGCTGATCTTTCCAGGAGCCTCAGGATATGCATAGTGTATGATGTTTACCAGAACTTCTTCGGCAGCCAGCCGGATCTTAAACAGCATGTCCCTGTCCCATCCCAGCTTGACCATGAACTCATCGATGAATTCAAGCATCTGTTCCAGATGATCAAGTTCGGCAGGATAGGACTTCTGCGCCATGATATCTCTCCTCATGACTTGCCTACGGATTATAGGTTTCCTGAATGGTCATGAATGTATCCAGTCCGCTCATTTTTATTACATCCAGCACCGGCTTCTGAGCTCCGACGAGATACACCTGCGCATTTATCCCAATGCGCTGCTTGGCGAAAATCATCACCCGCAGACCCGCACTGGCAATGTATTCCAGGTTCTCAGAGAAAAACACGATTTTTGTTACATCCTGGCCGATCAGTTTCTTCAGTTCCTCCTGAAATGCCGGAGCATTTGTAGCATCGAGTTTTCCCCCAAGCAAAATTTTTGCAGTTCCATCAACCAATTCCATTTGTAATTGCAGTTCCATCCTGTTCTCCTTTTTGTTAAACCTGCTTACTGATCAGTACTGCCGCTGAACGCGGTCCGACCAGAAACTCCTGCTGATTTTCCAGTATGATTTCTCTCCCAATATCTGTGATATCAAAGGGAGGCCGTATGCTGGTATTTGCAAACACATGCCAGAACGCATGTGCTGATGCAGCCGGCAGTTCAAAGCCGTGACAGTCCCAGTGCATGTTCAAGGCCACATATATGTCGGGTTCATCAGCCTTGTCCCTCCGGCTGTACATGAATGCAATACTCCGGGATTCACGGGATGCATCCGGTTTCCATGCCTTCACACCGTGCCAGGAAACATCTGCATCCCTGTGCACATGATGCACATAGGTGCTTTTCCTGAGAACAGCATGCTTCATGCGGAAGGCAATCATCTGCTTTGTGTAGCGGAATATTTCCTCATGCGTTTTCAGCAGATCCCAGTCAAGCCAGGAGATTTCGTTGTCCTGGCAGTATGCATTATTGTTCCCGCTCTGGCTGTTGCCCATCTCGTCACCGGAAAGCAGCATCGGAGTACCGCTGCTTACAAGAAGCATCGTGAGGGCATTTTTCACCTGCCTGATACGCAGGTCTGTGATTTCTCCCTCTTCTGCAGGTCCTTCCGCACCGCAGTTCCAGCTGCTGTTGTCATTGCTGCCGTCAGCGTTGTTCTCCCCGTTTGCTTCATTATGTTTGTCATTGTAGGAAACCAAGTCCATCATCGTGAACCCGTCATGGCAGGTTATGAAGTTTACCGATGCAGTGGTTTTGCGGTTCTGCCATTGGTACAGGTCGGGGGAGCCCTGCAGACGATGCATGACAGCAGGGACGATACCGGCATCACCTTTCAGAAACCTGCGCATATCATCCCGGTATTTCCCGTTCCATTCAGCCCAGCGGTCCCAGGAAGGAAATGATCCTACCTGATACAGCCCGCCGGCATCCCAGGCTTCGGCTATCAGCTTGCATTTGCCCAGTATCGGATCAAATGCAAGTGTCTCAAGCAGCGGCGGCCTGTTCATAGGAGCGCCGTCCTGATCTCGGCCGAGAATTGATGCAAGATCAAAGCGGAACCCGTCTATATGGTAATCCGATACCCAGTAACGCAGGCAGTCAAGAATCATGCTGCGGACTATCGGGTTGTTGCAGTTCAGCGTATTCCCGCAGCCGCTGAAGTTGTAATAGTATCCCTCGGGGGTGAGCATGTAATAACTTTTATTGTCAATTCCCCGGTAGGAAATATAGGGACCTTGCTCATTTCCTTCGGCAGTGTGGTTGAACACAACATCAAGGATGACTTCTATCCCCGCTGCATGAAGAGCTTTAATGGTGGTTTTTAATTCATCTACCTGCATTCCATATTTACCGGTAGCGGCATATCCTGCCTTCGGCGCAAAAAACCCCACATTGCTGTACCCCCAGAGATTCATAAGCCGCTCACCGGTGACAGGCGAGAGACGGGAATTTTCAAATTCATCAAATTCATGGACCGGCAGAAGCTCCACACAGTTGATTCCCAACGATTTCAGGTAGGGAATTTTTTCACGAACTGCAGAAAAGGTCCCGGGATACTTAGCTGAGGATGAATGGTGAGCGGTAAAATTCCTCACGTGCATCTCATAAATTACCAGATCGTCAAATGGTATCTGCAGCTGGGTATCGTTCTCCCAGTCAAAGTCATCAAAGAATACTCTTGAGCGGTGGGGAAATATGTCTGACCAGTCAGGTTCTTTTCCCCAGACATCGCGCCCGCCTATTGCTTTTGCATAAGGATCTAGAAGAATTTTACTGCTGTCAAATCTGTGCCCTGTTTCCGGTTCCCAGGGGCCGCTCATACGATAGCCGTATTCGATGTTCTCATATTCAAGGTCAAAGACCACCATAGCAAACACATTCCCTATGCAGAATTCATAGAAAAACGGAATAGCGGCAAAGGGTTCCGGCTCATGCTTTCTGAACAGAACAAGCTCGCATGAATCGGCATACCGGGAATACACGGAAAAATTTACTCCTCCCGGCACCAATGTGGCCCCGAAAGGAACGGGTTTTCCTGCCCGCAGCTTAAACCCTTCATACTGGTGGGTGGCATGTGAATCTAACCTATGGATCATAACTGCCTCTTCTTATGACGATAGTGAATCAGCTGCTTGCTCAACGGTTGAACAGATAGTAAAGAACGAACTGAATCCGGTCATTTCCATGATATCTGCTATTTCCGGAGACAAACCGGCTAATGCCCATGCACTGCCCTGTGATTTCAGTTGTTTCCCGACCATCAAAAGAACCCGCAGTCCTGCGCTGGAGATATACCGGCAGTCAGCCATGTCCAGCACAAGCGGTTTCCCGAGCTCTATCCGGCTCAGAATTTCTTTTTCAGCAGCAGCTGCGGTGGTACTGTCAAGATCACCGGATATCTGAACGACCGGCAAACCGTACTGTTTACTGTTCGAAACCTCCATGGAATGACTCCTTGCCGAATTATTCATTCGGGACTAAACGTACCCGTATCTTGGGACGGTACGTCAGATTAGGCAGCTTTACCGTCAGCTGTTCAGGATCAAATTTGTTCCAGGGATTGGTATCTACATAGACTTCGGAAATACGGACACTCCCCGCAGGAAGGATGTCGGGACATACCCGCATGATGTTTCCCGGAAATCCGTTTTCCAGAGGCTTGAAATACAAATCCAGAGGCTGCTTCGTGCTTAACAGGTTAACATATACTGTGGAAAGAAATGCGAGCTCCACCGAATGATATGCGCTCATGGAGTGGCTTCCCTTCATGCGCTCTGTTCCCAGGAGATAGGGGATGCCGTTAGCCAGCACATTGAAATAAACGGCACCGTCATCATGGTCGAGGAAAAAGGTATTATAAAAAGCTGCGGACTCCCTGGCCAGTTTCAAGTACTGTGCATCTCCAAGTATTCCGTAGAGTATCTGGTAGGCAAGAATCGACTGCTCCTGCTGCCACCAGGCTTTCCTGTCATGCCAGGCAAACCGGTAATGAGTCTCGCCTTCCTTCAGTTCGCGTTCCATGGCGTCATACCAGCCGGACCGCTGGCTGTCCATCCCGTATTTCGGCATAACTGCTGCGATTTTGCGGGCTAAGTCAGCATACTCGTCCTTCGGCACAGCACTGTAGATACGCATCAAGTTCCATGCGATTTTCAGATTGTGACCGATGATTGCTCTGTTCTGCTGCCATCCCCAGGTCTTGTCATGACTCCAGTCAGCAAAAAACCGTTCCTGGACGAAAGGACTGTTCTCATAATCAGGAAAGTACCTGCATATGAGATCAGCACAGTTTTCCAGCATATCCAAATGCTTTTGTTCACCTGTAGCCAAGTACAGGTTAATCAGGTATGCAGGAGCATGGTCTCCCACGGAATTCCAGTTCTTCCGCCCCTTATTGCTGCCTAATTCATCTCCGAGGGGACTGAGGGTAATCGGATCAATATGGGAAAAGTATCCCTGCTGCTTCGGATCAAGGAAAAACCGTTCAAACAAATCCATCGTCATGGAGATGTCATGAAGGATGCTCTGGTCGCCGTTGATCCGGTAGGTCTGAGTAGGGCCTGCCAGGGCATAAATCTGTTCATACATGGGAACGGCAAAATAATCATCACCGAATTCTGAGGCAAACACTTTATGATCAGGCCCGTCGGGCACCTGGTCTATTCCATGGTACCAATATACGATGTTTTCATCCACATCATAGAATCTCATATGGTCACGGAGATATTCCGTTCCCTTTTCAGCAGCCTCAAGATAGACATCTTCTCCTGTAAGCAGGAAGGCTGAAGCCATACCGTATACCATGCGTGAAATCGTGTCTGTCTCCTGACGAACGGTACCGGTCTGAGTACCGGAAAGCCCTATTGAAGTTCGGTAGGTGTCGTAATTAATGTCTCCTGCGTTTCTGGTATGGAACTGTGAGTCCAGGAAAAAATCACAGATGCCTGCAGCCTGATGTATCCACCAGTCGGGTTCTTCAAAGCGGTATGCAGAGACACCTTCCCCTTGAAAAAACACAGCTTGAGCTTCAAACACATGGTCTCCCGCCTCGGGGTAAAAGATGCCGTAGGTAAAAAGATATTGGCCGTTATTCAAGAAGGCGAATAGCTGGCCGGTGCAGTCTGCGTGGGGCTCTCCCAGATTGCGGATAATCTGCGCATAACAGTTAGGTGCAGTTTTGACGCGGAATTTTCTGCCGTCGGTGGTAGTGACAGTAAATGACCTGTCAGTTTTATTTGCATGTTCCGGATACCCGGCAATTGTGTCAAAAAAAGAAAAATTAACTGCATTACATGCGTCCTTCCTCTTCATATTTCTCCCCTTTATGAATTACCGTCGAAGATAAGAAACAATAATTTGAAAAGGTGACGCATGTATTTTGATTTTACTTTTTTTCGGTATTGATTTTCTCACGGAGTGCCCTGTCTGTCAACGAATACTTTTAAATAAAAAGAATAATACACATATATATTTGGGTAATCCTGCAAAAAGAGCACAATAAGCTGATATTGCAATATGATAATACATGTATCAGAACTGCAGCTGCGCCTCTGCAAAAGCAGCTGGACACTGGTTCTTTCAAATCAGTTAAAAATGGCTGGTTTCCTTACTGGAGGACTTTTGAATCGTCTTTTTGCTGCAGAAAAGCTGTGCATGCTTTTCGAAATGCGTATACTGATGCAGACAGACTTACAGGAATGAACGGATACAGCTGAGCGATGTATCCCTTCTGAGGAAGTCTGCACCCCGGTCCTGCCTGGTTAGGAATCAGATGCAGGGAAAATTTTTTGTCATTACCTGGAAGAGCCTGCTGCAGGTGTTGTCGGTTATATCCTGTCCGCTGAAGGGGAAAGAGAAAACGCCCCCTTCTGACCGGCAGAGAGGGGGCGGGCCAGGGGGTCAGTATCCAACGGTTTCCCAGCATGCAAAGGGAGCGGCGATCTCCTCGCTGATAAAAATCTGGGTGTCAAGCACCTGGAATATGGAACTGGGGATCAGGGGAGTAACCGGTCCAAGGATGATCAGCCGGGAAATCATCCGCTGCCATGAAACGAAGGTGCCCATTGTCTGCAGGGCATGGATTTCAATGCGTTCCCGAGAACGGGCTACATCGGCGGGGCCTATGGTAGCTGCCTTCGGAGGAACGTTGGCAATGTCTCCTGACTGACCGAACACGCCGTGCAGGGAATTTTGGCAGACGGTAAGCGGATGGAGAGTAATAATCCGTGCATCCTGCTGCAGATAGGAGTCAATATCGTCGGTAAGGAACTCCGGTGAAGGGTCAACAAATGCAATATGTCCTGCCCAGCCGGGACTCGAATAACAAACATCGGCTCCTCCGTTTCCCGCTTCACTGATCAGCTTTGAATAATCAGCAATATTCTCGTTCGTGGGATAGAGCACTTGCTCCAGGGGCATGCGCAGTGATTCATCAATCCGGTAGACAAAATGGCTGAGCATGGACCGGACAAAACTTGCTGAATAACTCTGGGGTGCAATATTTCCGTCCTGGTCTGCCCATTCATCCATGGCGCAAATAAACAGATTGCGGCAGTTTACCCGATGATAATTGATCAGCTCAGCTACCGGAATATAGGTTTCAGGCTCAGGATTTCCCAGGATGAGCACCTGCCTCACATCATGGTCATCGGAATATTTGATTCTAGAAAAGATATCTCCGACGACAATCGGGTGCGGATTCATGGTAACTTTAATACTCATATGGTCGTTGGAGTATTTTTCCAGATCCTTGCCGTGCACTGACCGGGCTTTCTTGAGTGCCTCCTGGTCCTTAAACGGTACAAAATCTGCGGGCTGAAAAGAAAAATCGTTTTTCTGCATAGACATAACACACCTCCTGTTAGTGTCTGACGGAATCTCTGAAGCAGCGGCACCAGTATATCCTGTTTCTCAATGCCGGATTCCATCTGTAATTTTTAAGTTTCCGTATATCGAAGGATGCGCACAGCCGTAGAGGCAGGCTGTGATAAAAGCTGCAGGAGAAAGGCAGATCGATATGCTCATGCTGTATACGAAAACCAGTGTAATTCATGCATGAACTCCCATGCTAGTATGGGGTATACGGTAAGTCAAGTTTGTTTAAGCATTTCCTTCGGGTGAAATACCTCTTCCCGGGAAGACTAGGAAGCAGAAGACGACCCTGACGAGGCTGCGGATGATATGATGCATTGAAGAGGACTTCGCTGCTTTTATCGGGTCAGTCAGCTCTCAGCTCAATCTCTCTTCAGCGGATATTGCCCGACCTTGCGGGCATGTCCGCACATGGTCAGCACATTTTCAGGGGGTACGTCGGATTGGATATGATTTGCTGGAGAGAGAATATACCCTCCGCCGGGCCCGAAACTGAAAATTCTTTCTTCCACCTCCTGCTTCACCTGTTCTTCTGTCCCGCATAATGCAGCCTGCAGATCTATACCACCATGGAAAATAAGTTCGTTTCCGTATTCGGCCTTTAAGCGTGCTGAATCCATTCCCTTTGCCAGGGGCTGCAGGTTGTTCAGAATGTCTATCCCGGTCTCGATAAAATCAGGAATCAGTTCCGATATCGCCCCGCAGCTGTGGAACCAGACTTTAGCATGCGGTGCTTTGTGTTTAATGAAAGAAACCAGTTCGGCATCATAGGGCTTAAGCATTTCCCGATACACCTCCGGTGATATCAGCAGACCTCCCTGGGTTCCGTAGTCCCCCATAAACTGCACAATATCTATATGCTCGCCGGCTGCGGAAAGCAGGGCATCATAAAACCCGACGCGGATTTCCTGGACCTTTTTGAGTATCCTGTGAGAAAGCTTCTTATCGGTCATCATGTCGATCATAAACTGTTCAAGTCCCCGTAAATAGCAGGCATACTCAAACACCCCGCCTCCGCCAAGGGGGCTTTTTGCCGCCACCGGGTACCCCTGTTCAGCATGCCGTCTGGCCGTTTCCGCTAGACCTTTCACACGGCCGGGATCGTAGGGGTCCGGTCCCTGGTATGCTTCAGCTTCATCCGGTTCAGCATTTGCCAGCGGGAGATCTACTGCATGGGCCCCTTGTGCAGCCCAAGTGATTCCCCAGTCATCGGTTACCGAACCGTCGGCATGCATGACTGTGTTTTTTGTATCGGGAGAGCTTAGCCATACGTGCCTGAAGTCAACACCCAAAGCTTCCAGCACTCTCTCATCGTAATAATTGGCAGTGCTTCCCTTTCGATAAGGTTCTATTTCTCCTTCAATCCCCAGCAGGTCTTTTACTTTAAAATATACCTCATCAACCATCCAGGATCCCGTGCTTCCTAAATCTATAGGAACCCGGTCCGGCTCCTTGTGGTTCATCACAAGTTCAACTCTTTCTTTCGGGGTGAGTTCTTTCACGATTGCTCCTCCGTTCAATGAAAAATTTATGTTTCAGATTTCTTTTAACCCGGCAAATAAGCCGTCCAGATCCCTGCATGCACGTTTGTACAGGGGAAACAGTTTCTTATAGTATTCTGCATATGCTTCTCTTGGCTGAAATCTCTTATCGACTTTGTTTACTTTCCGGGCAGCCTGGTGCAGGTCCTGATACATTCCGACGGCCTTTCCCGCTAAAAGCATGGCCCCTGTAAGGGCAATATCATTCCGTTTGAGGGTAACATGGGGGATGTTCAGGACGTCGCTTTTGATCTGGTTCCAGAGACTGCTTTTTGCTCCTCCCCCGAACACCCTCACTTCCCGGGCATTCTTCCCTGAAATATGCTTCTGCATCTTTTCAAGACACCTCAGGTTATCAAGGGCGGCAGATTCGAGAAATGCTCTGTGGATATGGGCCCTGCTGTGCGACCATCCCAGTCCCAAAGCAGCTCCCCGGAAGTGGGGAAGGGTAGGGTTTCCCATCCCGCCCAAATGGGGCAGAAAGAGCAGGGGAGCCTTCCTGGTGTCTGCAAGTTCCGCCTCTGCATCTAATTCTGCAAAACTCATCGATTCTCCCAGGAGGTCACGCAGCCATCTATGGGTGATACCGGCTCCTATAAGAGTTGAGGTGAGAAAGTATTGACTCTTATGGGGACTCCGCAGGCAGTCGTAGCTGCCCTCTTCATCGGGTTTGTACTCACCGGATACGCTTACAAAACAGCTGAAGCTTCCGGCAGAGTCAACGATTAATCCTTCAGTTGTAGCTCCCGCACCTAAAAAGCTTGCCACCTGATCCCCTGCTCCGGCTATGACAGGTGTGCCGGCAGTAAGCCCTGATGCCTCTGCTGCTTCCCGGGTCACATATCCAATAACTTCGCTGCTGGGCTGTATCTGCGGCAGCTTGTCTTCTGGCTGCTGCTGTGGCTGCTACTGCGGGGGGGAGGAGTGCGCTGCTGTGCCCATCCCGACCTGCTGTGCTCCCGACCACAGGCATCGGTCTGCCTGGTGCCCTGACGGCCTCACAACCTGACCTCTCCACGCGGGGCATGTGTCTCATGGGCGCCTGTGCTCCCGACCGCAGGCGACCGACCACAAGAGTGCCATGGGCGTGACGGACGAGCAGGGACGGCTGGTGGCGTCCATCGCCGTGTCAGATCTGCGCTCCATGCCCATCGGCAAGTTTGGCCTGCTGCTGCGCCCGCTGCGCGAGGTGAGGCAGTGTGTGAGAGAGGGAGAGTGTGTGTGTGTTTGTGTGTGTGTGTGTGTGTGTGTGTGTGAGAGAGGGGGGGTGTTTTGACGCTGCGCGGGGCTGGCCTGCAAAGCAAAGTGGCCGACCTCTCGATGCCCACTGCTGCAACGTCCACTGCCCAAGGCGTGAGGTCAACCCTCCCAAACCTAACCCCTCTTGCTAGACCTGCCTGCAAGT
>Ga0207421_10003171_pt1 | contig 19756 bp, 16 predicted proteins | sample SodLakKL_010_SED_4_FD_187542 | JGI IMG/M metagenome (GOLD analysis project Ga0207421, IMG submission 187542) | Alkaline sediment microbial communities from Lake Tanatar, Kulunda Steppe, Russia - 8KL_010_SED (SPAdes) (version 2) | ecosystem: Environmental > Aquatic > Non-marine Saline and... | reverse complement strand
CCTGCTGTCAGCGTGGATGCCGGCTTCACCGACGTCCCGACCGACCACCCCTTCCACGACGAGATCGCCTGGATGGTCAACGAAGGGATCACCACCGGCCTCAACGATGGAACCTTCCGTTCCACGCAGGCCGTCACCCGGCAAGCTGCGGCCGCGTTCCTCTACCGCGCAGCCGGCGACTGAGGATCCTCACGGATCGGACCCCTCAGTCGGCTACGTGTCGTACAACCTGACCGAGCAGCAGATCGTGCAGTTGTGGAAAGGGTACGCAGCCGGCAGACGGTGTCTCAGTTGGCACGCGGATCGGGGAACAGTCAGGCGACGATGTACCAGCCAATCCAAGCATCGGGTGGGATTCAGCCCACGACCCCGATGCGAGCGGGCCGGCATCTGACGTTCGAGGGGCTGGCGGCTGGCGACTCGTTGCGGCTGATCGCGGGGCTGGCTCGGCACGGCGCCCTCGTCACTTGCGCGTGAGGTTGCAGGCAACGGAGGACGGTCGCGCTACCGGGCATGCGGGCGGAGCGCGCGGCGGTGCAGCGTCGTCGTCGCCCGAAGTGTGCAAGCTGGCGACCTCCCCGCTGCTACAGGCGAATGGTCGCGGCGAAGCTCGAGCAGCGGTGGCGGCACCGTCGGTGACGTAGCTGCGGAGGCGGCCCCGGTCGAGCTCGTCGGCCGCGGCCAGGACCCCCGGCCACTGCTCCCCGTACGGCCAGGAGGAGCGGACGACGGCACACCCCTGCGCCGCCAGGATCTCGGCGAGGTGCACCTGCTCGTCGAAGGGGCGAGGTTGCGGTAGGACGACCAGCCGGGCGCCGACGGCGGCGGCGTCCGAGATCGCGTTCTGTCCACCCTGGGAGACGATCACGTCCGCGGCGCTCAGCAACGCCACGGGGTCGTCGACCACGCCACGCTCGTCGAGCCACCGGTGCCCGGCTCCGAGCCCGCCCGCGGGGCCGAGCGGACCGCCGAGGACCGTCCAGCGGTGATCAGGGGTTGCCTGCGCCGCCTCGACGAGCCGGTCGCGTGTGAACCCGGCGCCCCCGAAGCCCTGCAGCACCACCACCTGCCGCTGGCTCGGGTCGAGTTCGGCGCGCTCGCAGGCCACCTCGCGAGGTAGCGCGCGTCCTTCCAACCGCGCGGTCGCGCCGAGGTAGCAGGTGCGGTCCCGCAGCTCATCCGAGGCGCTGGGATCCTCCGCCCAGGCCGGCCAGAACGCGATGACGGCCCCGGCCGCGTCGTACGCTGCACGGTGGGCGGGGTCGTTGCGGTCGCCGTGTTGACGCACCACGACCGGCAGGACCCCCGCGAGCCGCGCCAGCAGGGTCACCTCGACGGACACGTCGACGACCAGCACGGCCGGATCGGCACGGTCGAGCCAGGCGGCGATGGTCGCGGTTCGCTCGCGCAGCCCACGGTGGCCGATCGGCGCGTGGTGGAGGACGGCGGGGAGGGGGCGCTCGGTCGACCTGCCGCGGGCGTCGAGCGGGAGCCGGATGACGTCCGGGCCGTCGGCCAGCTCGCTCGAGGTCAGCAGCGTGTGTGATGTCCGGCAGCGGGCCAGGACCTGCTCGGCGCGACGGACGTGACCGGAGCCGTGATGGTGGGCGTAGTAGCCGAGGTGGACGCTCACGGCGCGAGCTCGGAGTAGATGGCTTCGTAGCGGTCCGTCATCGCCTCCAGGGAGCCGTACCGCTCGACCCGCCGGCGACAGGCGACCCGCTCGAGCCCGCCCGCCAGCTGTATGCCCTCCGCGAGCCCCTCCACATTGCCAGGCGGCACCAGCACGCCGCAGGTCTCATCGACGATCTCCGGGAGTGCCCCGCGTGCGAAGCCGACGACGGGTGTCTCGCAGGCGAGCGCCTCGCTGACCACCAGGCCGTAGGGCTCCTCCCACGCTGGGGTGACCAGGCACGCCCGGGCGCTGCCCACGAGTGCCGCGAGCTCATCGGTGTCGAGGTGGCCGACCCAGCGGGCGCTCGGCCCGAGACGTGGCGTGAGCTCCTGCGCGACGTAGGCCGCGTCGCCCACCGGACCCGCCAGGAGGATCGGAACCCGAGCGCGGGCTGCGGCGTCGATCGCGAGGTGCGGCGCCTTCTCCGGCGTCAGGCGTCCCATCCAGGCCACATACGGTCCGCCGATCGCGTCGAAGGGCCACTCCTCGAGAGGGATGCCGTTGTGGACGACGTGGCGGATCAGGTCGGTGCGGGACCACGCCCGTGCGTTCGCGTCGGAGCCCGACGCGAAGGCGGTGTTGAACGCCGCCGGCAGCGTCGCCATCGCGCTCTCGAGCCAGTGTGTCGGCGGGGTGTGCAGGGTCGTCAGCACGCGGCAACGTCGGTACGCCATCACCACAGCCTGGAGCGCGGCGTTGACCTCGCTGGCCTTGCTGGCGCGCCTTACGGGTAGGGGCGAGAGGCTTGCCTTCTGCGGGTCGTGGTCACGGGTGCCCCTCCAGATGCAGGATTCAAGCCTCGCATGACGATGGAGGGCACAGTCTCCGTCATGGGCTGCTCTACATGTACTCCGCTACGAAACGGCCGGTCGTCGCTGCGGTGAGCGCTCCCCAACCGCGGGCCGCTCGCCCCAGCCCGATGAAGCCAAGGCGCCGACCGATGACCGGTGTGAGGCTCGCCGCCACGAGACCGACGACCAACTCGGCTACCGCGATTCCGACCTGAGCGGGCATCCCTCGTTCACCTGGAGTCCCCTCGCGGAGCCGTTGGATGCGATTCGCTCCTAAGCGGCGAGAGCGACGAAGTACCCATCGGAAGGTGGTACGTGACCTCGGCACCCGCTCCATCACGACGGCCGAGTCGACCCATACGATCTTGGCACCCAGTTCACTTGCGCGGCGCGAGAAGTCGGTGTCACTTCCACCAGTCTGGCCGAACGCTGGCGAGAACCACAAGCTCTTGAATGGTTCATCTTGCTCCAGCGAGATCACCATGTTGCCGGTGTAGGCGACTTCCATTAGCGTCCCGGTGGGATAACGACAAGTGCGAAATAGTGGATGGGCGAGCAGCCACGGGGGTCCTTCTGCCTCGAAGTCCGGAAGGACGGGACCAGTGGATATGGTGGCTCGCGAACGACCCAACTCGTCAAGATGAAGCTGAAGCCAATCGCTACGCTGCGGATACTCGTCATCGTCGATGAATGCGATGACGTCGACGCTGTCGGCGCAATGAGCGACGACGCGGTTGCGAGCTTGAGCGATGCCCAACTCTTCTTCTCGCAGCAGCTCGACGTCTTCGGGGAGATCCTCGGGCGAAGCCTCGGCGGGGGCGGCGTTGTCCACGACAACGATCCGGAGTTCTGTAGGCTTGTCGAACCGTTGCTGCTTGATCCGCTCGACGGTCCGGACACAGCCCTCGGGCCGATTCCTCGTCGCGATGGCCACGACCACCCGCTTCGTTGGCAAGCTTCAACTCCGTGCGGCAGAGCGATCGGTCGTACGCCGCCGTGGGCCGAAAGTGCGTGATCGATGCCACCCTAGTTTGGCTGAGCCATTGACCATCATGTTCGACTCAGAGAGTCATGAGCTTCTGCACACGACATTCTGGACCCGAGGTACGTCGGAAGCGTGGATCGCGTAGCTGGCCTGAACCCCACCGAAAACCGCCGCCGTGTGGACATCCTGGGACTCTCCGTCGACATCGTCGACCGCCCTACCCTGCTCGCGAGGTTGCGGGGTTGGGCTGGAAGCTCAGCACCCGCCACTCGTATGTACTACACCAACGCGCACGTCTTCAACCTCGCGGCCGCAGACGTTCGATTCAGGGAGGTTCTCAACTCCGCGGACGTCTTGATCTGCGAGGGGTACGGAGGACGAGCGGCTGCCCGCGTTCTGGGAAAGCGCCCCCTCCCGGTTCAGTTCGCCACGATGGACTGGATGGACGATCTGCTTGTTCGATTGGCAGCGGACGGGAGATCGATCTATCTGCTCGGTGACGAACCTGGGGTCGCGCCTGCCTGTGCCGCAGCGATGCAGAGCAATCATCCAGGGCTGCGGGTCACTGGCAGCCATGACGGCTTCTTCCTGCGAGGTTCCGCAGAGGAGGCGGAGATCATCTCCTGTATCAATGCCGGCACGGACGTCCTGATGGTCGGTATGGGCAACCCGCTCCAGGAGTTCTGGATCGAAGAACACCTCCAGAAGCTCGACGTCTCGTTGATCCTCTCCCTCGGTGCCATGTTCCGCTGGTACGCCGCTGTCGAGAAGCGTGCACCAGCCTGGCTGCGAAGGTTGCACCTCGAGTGGCTCGCTCGCCTCCTTCGGCACCCCAAGCGGCATTTCAAGCGGTACGTCGTCGGCAACCCAGCGCTCCTCTGGCGAGCCTTCCGTGTGCGTATCGATCGGGCCAAGGCGACCTGATGCGTGATGTGAACCGCGGCGGGTCGTGTAGAGGGCACGATGGTTGTCAGGAGGACCATCATGCTTGCACCGAGGAAGTATCCCGACGAGCTTCGCCAGCGCGCGGTCCGCTTGGTGATCGAGGACGGTGAGCACGGCGCGATCGGCCGGGTCGCTGACCGGCTCGACATCAACCGTGAGACGCTCAGAAACTGGGTCAACGCCGAGCGGCGCCGCACCGATCAGCCTGAGGTGGTGTCGCTCGAGGAGGAGAACGCCCGGCTGCGCAAGGCGCTGGCCGAGGCCGAACCTGACCGGGAGATCTTGAAGGCGGCTTCAAGATATGCGGGTGATGCTTCGCCTGCGACGACCGGGGCGTGATGCTTCGCGGTGACTGCGGCGAGGAGGCTGACGGTGTCGTGGGCGCTGTGTCTGACCCGCACGTCGCGGACGGACGGGATGCTGTCGGTCGAGCTTGGGCATGCGTTGCTGGACGACTACCTGCGCTTCGTGGCGGCGCGGGTGCGCCCGAACAGGCTGTTGGCCGTGGCCTGCGACCTGCGGGTGTTCTTCCGGGTCGTGGCGAAGGAACCAGAGCAGGTCACCACGGGCGACGTGCTGGGGTTCATCACCGAACAGCGACGTCCTCGCCACGGCGACAACGTGGTTCGTCTCGAGGACGGCGAAGCCGGCCTTTCTGCCCGGACGATCAAGCGTCGCTTCTCGAGCGTGTCCGGGCTGTACGGCTACCTGGTGGCGCGCGATGACGTCGTGGTGAAGGCCAACCCGGTCCCGCGCGGTATGGCAACTCGACGATCGTCGACACGGCGCCGTGGAGTGCCGCTGCTCCGTGCTCCACGCACGCTGCCGAAGCTGCTTGAGCCAGACGAGGTCGATCGGCTGCTCATGCGCTGCGGACCCGTCGTGACCGGGCGATGGTCGAAGCGATGCTGCTGGGCGGCATGCGCCGTTGCGAGGTCCTCGGGCTGCGCTTCGAGGATGTCCGAGCCGGCGAGAACCGGCTGTTCATCGCCGAGGGCAAGGGCGGCCCTCAGCGTCTCATCCCGGTCTCGCTCCGCTTCTTCGACACGTTGGCCGGCTACCTGGCCGAGGAGCGTCCCGCGACCGACACCGACCGGCTGTTGGTCGTGCTCAAGGGACCGACACGCGGGTCGCCGCTCTCGGCTTCGGGGCGAGCGCGCCGGGCTGGACACGGTGACCTGCCACATGCTGCGCCACACCTGCCTGACGCGCGGACGAGCGGCTGTGCTCGCCGATATGGGCCAAGCCGCTGATCTGCTGGGCGGTGCTGACCCGTCGGGGCCCGGCGGCTGTTCCCTGACGACCACGCCCGGCTCGTCGCCGCGACCGAAGAGTTGGGGTCTGCGCCCAGGAGACCCGGGTGCAGTGGTCGATGCTGATCAAGACCATCGCCGCCGTCCCGGCCGCAACCACCCCCTTCACGATCAACGACCGGACCTTCCAGAAGGCTGCGGAGCAGGTGCTGGCTCGGGTGAACCGTCATAGCGGAGATCAACAGTCAGTGAACGGAGCTTGACACGTTCTCGTTGTGGCCCCGTAAGGGAGTCACAGTGTTCGTCCAGCACGCCTTCCGAGAGAGCACTGCCCTAGGCCCTGCTGTCCGATTGCATCGGACCTCAGCAGGCCATCTGCTGGCAGGTGGCTACGGGTCGCTCGCCGATGGGCTTGAGTCCATCGCCGTGGCACGTCGCCGCGCGGTCCGCTCCCGTAGCAGGCTGGGTACCTGACGGACGAACGGCTCGATCGTCAACAGGACCGCGAGGATCACGGTGCCGGAGAGGACTGCGCTCAGGAGGAGGTCGAAGATGGGCATCCGAGGCCATGAGTTCTCGGCAGTGGTTCGTACGAGCGCGAAGGCGGCGTATCCCGTCGCAGCGGCGATGGGCGCGCGCCACATCGCGCCGAGCACCATGGCGGGCCTGAGACTTAGCGCGCGTTTCAGCATGGGTAGGACGATGACGAACAGCGTCGGCGCGAAGACGGTGGTGCGGATGATCGCCAGCCACAGCACCTGCTCCTCGGTCCCGAAGCCCGCGAGCCAGAAGCCTGCGGCGGCGAAAGAACCTGCACTCAACCCGGCTGAGATCCAGGTCAACCACGCCAGCAGGCCGGGCCGGCCGGCAGCCTGTAGAACAGGTGCCAGGAAGGCTGCCGCTGCCTGCACGACGGCCAGGACGCAGAGCACCTTGAGCGCATCGGCGGCCGGCGCCCATTCGGCGCCGAGCAGGGCCATCAGTGCGTCGCTCGACGCCGCCAGCACGCCGAGAACGGGTACAGCGACCAGGCTTGCGAGTCGGATGACCTCCACCGTCCGCTCGTTGAACCTCGGGCGATCCTCACTGAAGCGCGACAACTCCGGCAGCATGACGGACTGCAGCGTGCCGGCGGTGAGTTCGAGCATGATGCTGATGAAGCGGACCGCCATGCGGTAGAGCCCCACGACCAGAGGGCCGAAGAAAAGGCCGATCAAGAGCGCATCGGACTGGGTGTTGACGAAGGAGCCGAGTGCGGCGAGCACCATGCGAGCGGAGAAGCCGACCAGATCTCGGGCAGCGTCGGCCCGGAAGCGCCACCGAGGACGCCATGAGCTCAGGAGCCAGATCAGTACCAGCTCCAGGAATGCAGTGACGAGCTGTTGGATGACCAGGGCCCAGACCCCGGCACCCAGGAGCGCCGCGGTCACGCCCGCGACACCTCCGGTCAGCACGGCCACGTTGGTCCGGAGCGCGAGGGCACGGAAGTTCATCTGACGACGGATGTACGCCTCTTGGGCGACACCAAGCGCCTTGAAGACCAGCAGGGGCACGAGCGCCTGGATGAGACTCGCCAGCTCTGGGGTGTCGTTCACCGCAGCCCACCAGCCGCTTGCACCTATGGCGGCCGGTGCAAGAGCGACAGCGAGCATCACCGTCATCCAGAAGGCGGTGTCGAGATGTGCGGCGGTGAGTCGCGGCCGCTGGACGATGGCCGCTACCAGCCCTTGGCGGACGAAGAGTTCGGCGAACAGGATGAAGACGTTGGCCATCGCGATGAGCCCGAAGGCTTCCGGACCGAGGATCCGTGCGAGGATCAAGGACACGATCAGAGTCATGAACGTGCGGCCGCTCGTGAGCACGAAGGACCACGACACTGCCGTGCCGAACGCGGTCGTACCACGTCCCATGTCCGGATCGCTCCCGGCGGTGGGCGACGACGGAGCGGCGGGTGAGAGGTCGCCTACCTCAGGCGTAGACGGTGGGGCGGCGTCGTCGCGGCTCATCGGGACAAGCTACCTCCGGGCCTCACTGAGGTCGTGTGCCTGCCTGCCGGTCGCAAGTGGCCGCGGAACTGGCACGGTTGTCGTCGATGCGAGACCACTACCGATGGGCCCGGCAACCATCCTGTCGGAGCGTAACGGTACGACTCGACTCCCGCCGGATCGACCATCGTGCTCAGGGCTTGAGGTTTCAAGCTCTTGGGATGGGTGCCGATGGAACGCTCAGAGTCTCTAGGGGGCGGCAACCGTGTTGTTGTTCGTTGGTGCATGGCACGGTGACGACGAACTGCGAGGACGGGCTCGTTCCGCGCTGCTTGATGTCACGGCGCTCTTCCCTGACCTCGGTCTGGCCGATGTCACGGAGACAGGTTGGCAGGGCACCTCTTGGTTGGCATGCGTCGATAGTGGAGGACCTGTCCAGTCGCTGATGTCATCCGAGCGGTCGTGCCTGATCGAAGGGGTTGCAGTCGCAGACGATGCGGTCATGGCTCCGGGTGGCCTCGCGGAAGCGTTCGACGCTCGCTCGCTTGACGGCCAGTTCGTGGTACTCGACGCGACGCCAGAGCGTCTGCGCGTGGTCACCGACCCGACGGGTTTCTGGCCGGTGTACTGGGCCCGTGATGGTGAGGCATGGCTGGTCTCCAACCGGGTGGAGATACTCGCGCGCACGCTGCGGCACGACTCTTTGGACCTAGAAGGCGCTGCCGCGACTCTCGCCCTGGGTTGGCCGATCGGGGAGCGCACCCTGTGCAGAGGTGTCACCACCGTCCCCGCTGGCATCGACCTGACCTGGAGTGTCGGGACCTCGGAGCCGATGCAGCGGCGCCACGGGCCCTGGTTGAACGAGCAACCGTCGTTCGAGGAGGATGCGGAACTGGGTGATCGACTTGTCAACACCTTGGCAGCGGTGGGTCGATGGGCAGGTCGACTACAGGCTCCAATCACCGCGGGACTCGATTCGCGGGTCATCGTCGCGCTGCTCATGGCAGGCGGGGTCGATGCGACGTACTTCACGGTGGGTCCGGGCTGGGACGCTGACGCCGGTGTGGAGATCGCGCGAAAACTCGGTCTCGAGCATCGGCTCCTCACCTTCGGCCGCGATGACGTCGTGGGAGCATGGCCGGACCTGGTCGAGCGCCTCGTGACCCAGAACGATGGGATGGTCAGTCTGTGGCAGGCGCCTGATCTTCTCACACCGACCGGGGCGCCGCTCCAACTGTGGGGGGTCGGGGGAGAGGTCTCTCGTGGTTCTTCCACAGGGCTGCGTAGCCTTATCTCACTCCGGCCACGCAAGCAGATCGAGCACATCGTTCCCACGGCAGACAGCACACCCCTACTCACCGCTGATGGCGCCGCAGTCGCCAAGAGGCTGCTGATCGAACGACTAGGCGAGATCGTCGAGCTGCCCTACCGGCGCCGTGACCTCCGCGAAGCGCTGTACGTGCACGAGCGGTACCGGTTGTACGGTGCGAACACGCGGAAGACGACGCCGGCCGTCCAGTTCACGCCCTTCGCAACCCGTCGGTTCTACGAGGCGGCGTTCGCGGTGGATCCTGCGCTTCGACCGTCCTCGCCGCTCCACTTCCGCCTGCTGCGGGAGCTCTCACCGGACCTGCACCGCTACCCGGTGGACGAAGGTGGTTGGCGCGTCCAGGTCCCGTACGTGAACCTGTTGCAGAAGCGCTGGCGGGAGCGGCGAGGGAAGGCGCCCAGGGAGCTGCCGCACCAGTTCACTTGGTTCGATGGCGTCCATCGCGATGTCCTATCGCGATGCTTGGATCGCAGCAGCTCGCCGTTGTGGGACATCGTCGATCGTGCGCCGATCGAACGTCTAGCTATCTCAGAACCCGATCCCGTCGAGCTCTCCCGGATGACGAAGAACCTACTGTCACTGTGCACCCTGTTCGAGTACGAGGCCTGCCGGCAAGCTGCGGGGTGATGCTCGCGGCCGGAGACCTCACCTGCTCGCCTGGAAGCGCGGGCCTGGTTACGGTGCGGGCCGGACGCAGGAGGTCGTCGGGATGATCCGCCGTATGCTCAGGTTCTTGACCCCATCAGCGGTGCGCCAGCGGCAGGAGAAGCGGCGCCTCCAGCGTGACTTCGGGCTGGTGCACATCGGCAGCGACGCGGCACGACGGGTCTACGACAGTTCGTCCTTCGGTCGGAACTGCCGGATCAACGGGCGGGTCTACGTCGATAGCTCCACCATCGGTGACTACTCCTATCTCGAGTCCGACAGCCGCATCCTGCACGCCGACATCGGGAAGTTCTCCGCAGTTGCCCCCCAAGCGCAGGTCGGCTTGGCGGCTCATCCCGTCGGCCGCAACGTCTCGCAGCATCCAGCCTTCTTCCTCCGTCGACCCCGGTTCGGCTACGACTTCATCGCGGCAGATCTGCAGCCTGATGCTCAACGGACCCGTGTCGGTAACGATGTCTGGATCGGTGCGTCGGCCTGCATCCGCGACGGCGTCACCGTCGGTGACGGGGCGGTGATCGGCGCAGGGGCAGTGGTGACCCGGGACGTTCCCCCCTATGCGGTCGCGGGCGGAGTACCCGCAAAGGTGCTGCGCTACCGGTTCGACGAAGAGACCATCGACTTCCTGCTCTCACTGAGGTGGTGGGACCGATCGGACGCTTGGCTGAGAGCGCATGCTCCGCTGATGTCCGATGTCGACCGTCTACGCGAAGCGGTGCTGTCCGAGGGTTCCTCCCGCCCGTGACCCCCGTGCGGCTCAGGTCCCGTGATGACGGGACCTGAGTCACTGAACCAGCCAACCCCCTCGACCATCTGACCGCCGCTGCTACTCTACGTGGTGAAGACGCGGCGATTTCCGCTCTGAGGGGACGCTGAGTGGCCACTCGGCCCTCACGCGTAGTAAGGGGGCGTGGCGGTGGGGGATGTATGCGTGGTGTTGCCGACCTACAACGAGGCGGCAACCATCGAAGAGGTTCTCAGGCGTGTTCGCAACGCCCTGCCGGATGCGACGCTACTCATCGTCGATGACGGCAGCCCGGACGGCACCGCCGACATCGTCGAGCGATGTGGCGAGCAGCTCGGCAACGTTGAGGTACTCCGTCGAGCCGGGAAGCTCGGGCTCGGCTCCGCGTACCGGACCGGCCTCGCCTGGGCGGATGAGCATGGGCATCGCGTCGCTGTCGCGATGGACTCCGATCTGTCGCACGAGCCGGAGACGGCTCCTGCCTTGGTCGCCGCCCTGGATGACGAACGGGTACATCTGGCCGTCGGGTCCCGCTACATCCCGGGTGGCAGCACCGTCAACTGGCCCCGACGTCGTCATGCGCTCTCACGGGGTGGCAACGCCTACGTGCGGCTCGTGCTCGGTCTACCGACGAAGGATGCAACCTCAGGTTTCCGGGCCTACCGGTTATCGGCCCTGCGTCGTATCGGCATCGACACCCTGGTGTCAGAGGGCTACACCTTCCAGGTCGAGATGGTCCACCGGGTGATCCGTGCTTTCGGGCGGGCGTCGGTTGTCGAGGTTCCGATCGTCTTCCGGGAGCGCTCGGCCGGTCAGTCCAAGATGTCGTGGCAGATCGCTGCCGAGGCCGTGCGTCGCGTGACGCGGTGGGGCGTCGCCGACCGTTTCGGACGTTCCTCGAAGGCCTCGCTCGAAGCAGGTGCAGCCCACGGCGAGCCGAGTTGACATGACCGCGTTGGAGAGACCACCTGCACCGGTGGATGGCACGGAGCAGGCTAGTGACGGCCGAGACCGGCTCGATCTCGTGATCGTGCTGGTCGCGATGCTCCTCGCTGCGGTCGTCGGCGGCTTCCGGCTCGGTGCGCCCAGCCTCTGGTTCGATGAGACCTTCAGCATCATCGTTGCGGACGGCGACCTCACTGAACTGTTCAGGATGGCCGCGGAGACTGAGGCCAGCGGTGCGCTGTACTACTGGCTGCTGGGCTGGTGGTTGCACCTCGGCCTCGGCGAGGCAGCGCTGCGATCGTTGTCCCTGCTGATCGCGATCGCGAGCATCCCGATCTTCCATGCCCTCGCGAGACGGCTGGTCGATGTGCTCGCCGCGCGGGTAGCGACGTTGCTGCTGGCGCTGAACGTCATGTTCCTCACCTACGCCCGCGAACTCCGGGGCTACTCACTCGTGCTCCTGCTCGTGCTCGTATCGACCTACGCGTTGGTCCGGGCTCTACGGGAGGAGCAGACGCGGTGGTGGGCCGTGTGGGCTGTGGCGGGAGCACTCAGCGCGTACGCGCACCTCTTCGGTGTGCTGGTGGTGGGCGCTCATCTGGTGACGCTCGCGCTCGTGCTGCGCGATCGGGCCCAATGGCGTCGACTCGGCATCTGGACCGGTGTCCTGGCGGTTCTACTGGCACCTATGGCCGCGTTCATCCTCGCGAACAGCGGCGCGCAGGTCGATTGGATCCCGGCATTGGGTATCGGCTCCTTCGCCTGGCTGGCCCGGGAGCTGGCCGGTGCTCCCGGAGAGGGTGTCGCCTACACGGCGTTCGCTCTACCAGCGGTCGCGTTCGTCGTGCTCGGCTTCGTGCGGGCCGCCCGGGTCTGGCAGGCGAACAGAGATTCGCAGGAGGCCCAGAGCCAGCTGCTCGTGGTCAGTTGGCTCGTCACGCCGATCATCGCAGCGGTGGTGATCTCGGCGGTGGTACAGCCGCTCTTCGTCCCGAGGTACTTCATCGTCGTGCTACCCGCCTTCATCCTGCTGATGGCATCGGGCATGACCGCTCTCCGGAACCGTGCTGGCGCCGTGCCCTTGGCGGCCGCGATCGTGATCCTGATCGGCGTCCCGGCGGTGTGGGGACTCTACGACGACGCGGGACGGCAGGATTGGCGTCGCGCCGTCGCAGTGATCGCAGCCGATCTGCAGCCGGGTGATGCGATCGTGCTGACCCCCGGCTACTACCTGACGGCCGTCGATCACTATGTCGAGAGGCAGGTGCCGGAGGCGTCGCGGCCGGTTCCCGTCTACGGAGACGATGAACTCGGGGTCTACTCCGGCCGAGCAGACGTCGTGACGTACCGGGTTGTCTCACCACCGGAGATCGCCGCCGATCGGGATCGGGTCTGGTTCGTGACCACGCCCTCTCGTGCCGCTACCCCCGGCCAACCGGACGCGGATGACCTGACCGGCTTCGACCTCCTACCGGGCTGGTCGGCCGAAGGATCGTGGGAGTTGCAGAGGCTCGTAGTGCAGTTGCTGATCTCGGTTGGCGAACACGAGGCGACCACATGAACGACCGTCCCAGGGACGAGGAGCGCCACTGATGGGTACCACCTCGGTCGTGGTCGGTTCGCTGCTTGCAGCGCTCCTGGCCTACGCGTTCCAGGTCTTCGGTGGTCGGATGGTCGGCCCCGTCGAGTTCGCTCCGGTGACCATCCTCTGGACGGTGCAGTTCCTCGCGATGCAGGTCCTCTATCAGCCACTCGAGCACTTCGTGAACCGTGAGACGGGTCGAGGCCGAGCTCCGGCGATCAACCAGGCCTTGCTCTTCGGTGCGGTGTCCGGCGGCGTCACTGCCATCGCGATGTACCTGCTGCGCGACCTGTTCTTCGATGACTTGACGTACGTGCTCATGGCCGGTGTGCTCGTGTTCGGGTACGCGGTCTTCGGGTACGGAAGGGGCCGGCTCGCAGGGGCGAACCAGTTCGGTGCGTTCGGGATCGTGACCGCCGGCGAAGCAGGGCTTCGGCTCGCTCTCGCCATCTCTCTCGTCTGGGCGATGGGGGCGCTCGGACTGGCCTGGGCGATGGTCGTGGCGCCCTTCGTCGCCGTCGCTTGGCTGCCGCAGGCAGGGATCGGCGGCCCACGAGCCGACTTCGCGAAGAACCTGACGCCGCTCGTCGCTGCTAGCGCCTTCGGGCAGGCGTTGCTCGGGTTGCCGCCTCTTGCAGCCGCGTTCTTCGGAGCCGACCCCGCCACCGTGAGCGTGGTCTTCATGACCTTCGCGATGTACCGCGGTCCCATCTGGGTGCTGCAGGGCCTCATGGCTCGCCTCCTTCCGGTCTTCGTTGATCGAGTGGCGCAGGAGGCGTACGGAGAGCTACGGCAGTGGATGGGTCGCCTGGCGTACGGTGGGCTGGCGGTCGCGTCACTCGCTCTCGTCGTCGGCTTCCTGCTGGGCCCACCGGTGTTGGGGTGGCTGCTCGGTGAGGGCTTCCGGCCCGACGCCCTGTTCTCCGGCTTGACGGCGGCCGGTGTGGTCATCGCCGCGGCAGCGGGTCTGATGAACCAGGTCCTGCTCGCCCTGGACCGGTTGCCGGCCATCACCTACTCGTGGCTGATCGGCTTCTTGGTGGCCGCGATCGTGGCCATGTCGCTGCCAGGGTTGCCGTACCTGCGGATCGGCACCGGGTTCCTCGTGGGGGAGATCGTGGCTCTAGGGGGCCTCTACACCCGCTTCTTGCGGATGCGCTTCGAAGTGTTGCCCGAAGGGCTCGAGGAGGCCACCACCATGCCTCCCGACGAACGGCTAGAGGCATGAGCCTGCGGCTCGGAACCGAGACCAGGATGGGGAGGACAACATGTCACGCGTGATAGTGCTCGGAGGCGGTATCGGCGGACTCGCGGCGGCGCACCGACTGTCCGAGCGCGGTGCCGAGGTGCTGGTGCTCGAGGCGGCAGACCGACTCGGCGGGCTCGGTGGGACCTTCGAGTACGGCGGTCGCCGTTACGAGCGCTTCTACCACACGCTCTCCTCAGCGGATACCGCGCTCCTGCAGTTGATGCAGGACGCCGGCTTGCGAGACGAGATCGACTGGCACAAGACGACGATGGGCATGATCGTCGACTCGAAGAAGTACGACTTCACCGGTCCCCTCGATCTTCTGAGGTTCAAGCCGCTGTCGCCCTTCGACCGGCTGCGGCTCGGTGCCGTTGGCAAGTCGATGCGGTTCCTCGGCCGAGGCAAGGATCTGGACGCGATGAGCGCCGAGGAGTGGATGCGGCCACTGTTCGGTGACGACGGCTGGGAGAAGGTGTGGCGGCCGATGTTCGCCATGAAGTTCGGCGGTGCGACCGTACCTGCGCTGTACCTGTACGAGCGGCTCGCTCGGGAGAGCAACGTCGCGCTCCGGGCCTACCCCCAGATCGGCTATCAGGGCATCGCTGACGGCGTGGCCGCCTCGATCGAAGCCATGGGTGGCAAGGTCGTGACGAACGCGCGCGTGAGCTCGCTGGAGCTTCGTGCGGACCAGGTCATCGTCACCACCGAAGACGAGCAGTTCGATGCGGACTGGGCGGTCTCGACCCTGCCGATGCCGCTGCTGACATCGATCGCGACGGGACCGTTGGCGGACCAGTTGGCCCTGCCGAACATCGACTACATGGGGGTCATCAACATCCTCTACCTGCTCAACCGCCCACTCTCAGGACACTACTGGTCGGCGATCCTCGACAGCGGTACCGACTTCTCCGGCATGATCGAGATCTCGACGCTGACGGGCACGGAGCACTTCCAGGGACACCACGCGGTCTACGTGATGCGCTACACGGATCGTTCCTCGCCGATCTACCAGGAGCCGGATGAGATCATCGAGCAGCGCTGGACCGAGCAGTTCGTCTCCTTGCACGGGCTAGCTGCCAGCGACATCGATCGGGCGTTCGTCTTCCGGACCCCCTTTGTGGAGCCGGTCTGGCCGCTCGGTTACAGCCGCTTCAAGCCGAAGCCCCGAATCGGCACGACGCCCCTGTTCATGGCGACCACCGCACAGGCCTACCCTCGCGTGACCTCGTGGGACGCCGCAACACGCACCGCCGAGGACACTGTGACGGCGATGGAGCAGGTCATATTCTGATGCGCTCCGCGGTCCGGACGCATCCGAGGGGAGCTCGAAAGGCCTATGGGACGAAGCGAAGGGCGCGATCGCGCGATCCGCATACTCGCGAGTCCCGCGTACAGGAACCGGGCCGACAACCCATACAACGCCTTGCTCTCCGAATCGCTCGAGCGCGCTGGGGCAGAGGTCGAGGAGTTCAGCACCCGAGCCCTGCTCACGGGACGGTGGGACATCTGGCATCTGCACTGGCCCGAGCACAGCTTCCATCAACCCAGCATCCTGAGCGCGACGAAGTCGCTGCTGAGGAAGTGCGCCACGATCCTCATCGCGCTAGCCACGCGGACGCGCATCGTCTGGACGGTACATAACGCCGAACCGCATGATCTTCCCTATCCCCGGATGTACCGAGCGCTGCGCCACGCGCTCGTGCTGGCGCTCGGTGGCTGGATCTCGCTGTCCAGTGAAGCTCGAGACGACGCGATCCGTGCCATCCCTCACCTCTCGCGACGACCCGCCTGGGTGATACCGCACGGTGACTATCGTTCGTGTTACCCGCCGCCACCTCTGCGCGAGGAGGCCCGCCACGAACTGGAGATCGATCCTGCAGCCCGAGTGTTGTTGTTCTTCGGGCTCATCCGGGGCTACAAAGGCGTCACACGGCTGGTCCAGACGTTCCGCACGACCGACGATCCCGATCTGCGCCTGATCATCGCCGGGAAGCCGGTCGGCTCGATCGGTCAGGAGCTAGAGACACTCGCCGGCGCCGACGGTCGGATCCGGCTCGACTTGGAGTTCATCCCGGATGAGCGACTCCCGCTGTATTTCGGCGCTGCAGACCTGACGGTGCTCCCCTTCCAGCGCATCCTCAACTCCGGGTCCGCGTTGCTGTCCCTTAGTCTCGACACGCCAGTGCTGGTGCCCGCGATGGGATCGATGTGGCAGTTGGCCCAGCGGGTCGGGGCACCCTGGGTGCAGCTGTTCGAAGACCAGTTGGAGGCTAGAGACCTATCGGACGCGCTCGAGGCGGTCCCTGCTGCGGAGGGGCGCGCACCTCTTGAAGCCTTCGCTTGGGACACGATCGGAGAGCAGACCCTCGCCGCGTACTCGGACGTGCTGGGTACGGCAACGGGTGACCGTGACGATCAGGGCCGGCTGACACGTCCTACCAAGCAGAGCAACATCACGTGAGGCGCATCGCATCCTTCGATGTCTTCGAGACGGTGCTTGTTCGCACGGTCGGCGAACCGTCTGCCGTGTTCCTGCTGCTCGGCCGCCAGCTGTCGTCGCAGGGCAAGATCGCGCTGGAACCGGCGGCGTTCGCTGCAGCTCGACTTCACGCGGAGCAGCGTGCGCGCCGTCGACATCCCGGAGTCGACACGACCCTGCGGACGATCTACGAAGAGCTCGGGCAGGCGCTAAGGCTGGATGGCGGCTCGCTCGAGCAGCTGCTCGCAGCCGAGCTCGCGCTCGAGGATCGCTTACTTCGCGCGCCCGAGTGGGCGACCTCGCTCCTTGAGGAGGTCCGTCGACAGGAGGCGCGGGTCATCTTCATCTCGGACAGTTACCTGCCGCGGGAGTTCCTCGAGCATGCTCTGGGCTCGCGTGGACTATGGCAGCCGGGAGACGGCCTCTACATCTCCTCGGAATACGACGGGGCCAACAAGCGCTCCGGCAGGCTGTTCGAGTTGGTGATCGCCGCAGAGGGAGTTCCTGCTGGCGCCATCACGCACGTCGGCAACCATCTGATCGCCGACAGCCAGCGTGCCCGGACGGCGGGCTTCCAGACTCGCCATCACGCAGTAGGCAACCTCCAACCGGATGAGGAACTTCTGGAGAGGCACCGGATCGCGACAGGCGGACTCGTGTCGGTTCTGGCGGGAGCGTCCCGACTGGCACGGCTCTCAGCGCATGAGCTGCGAGCCCGCGATGCAGTGATCCGAGACGTGGCTGCCACGGTCGCTGGTCCCACCCTCATCGCGTACGTCCTCTGGGTGTTGACGGAGGCATCCCGACAGGGGCTGCACCGCCTCTACTTCTTAGCGAGGGAGGGGCAGGTGCTCCTCGAGATCGCACGACGGCTCGCCCCCAAGCTGGGTTGCGACATCGAGCTGCGATACCTCCATGTTAGCCGCCAATCCTTGAACCTAGCCGCGGTGCATGAGATCTCGTTCGATGAGTTGGGCTGGGCGCTGACCAACGTGGAGACGAACTCGGTCAGGACGTTGCTGCAGCGGCTGGGGATCGAGCCAACCGAGGTGGCTGACGAATTGGCCGCGCTCGGCTTGCCGATGTCCACGTGGGACGAGGTGCCGCCCGTCGCATCGCGGCGGCAGTTGCTCGAGCAACTGATCGACGGGACCTTGCGATCGGCTCTCGAGGATGGGCTCAGTCGCGGACGTGAGCTCGTGGTGCGCTACCTCCAGCAGGAAGGTGTCCTGGAGCCAAGAAAGATCGGCCTGGTCGATACCACAGGTGCTGGCAGCCAGCTTCGTGCCCTCGCGCACCTGCGGCGAGCACAGGGCCTGACGGCGCCCGTGTCCATGTTGTTCTACCGCAAGCTACCGACGGTACCGGTGACGAACGAGGGCGACACGCTACTGGCCTGGTACGAAGATCAGGTTGAGGAGCTGGGCTGTGGCCTTCCACCGGGCCGTGCCGCGCTGATCGAGGTGTTCGCCGCGGCCGATCACGGCACAGTCCTGGGCTACGAGCTGTCGGGAAATCTTGTCCGACCTCGGCTGGCACCGTGGGCCGATCAGATCGGTAGCTGGGGTCTGTCCCTGATGCGGCAGACGATCTTCGATATGGCCGAGCACCTCTTGCTTGACCCGGAATTGGTCGATCTCAAGGCCGACCTCCGCGAAGCAGTTCGGGATGTGATGGCCCGCCTGTGGTCGAGCCCAACGGCCGAGGAGGCCGCAGTATGGGGTCGCTTCCCCTTCGAGGGGACGTCCGGTGAGGATGCCGGGGAGCCCCTCGCCCGCCCTTACACGATGCGCGAGGTTCTAGCAGGATCACTGGCCGGCAGCCTGCCGGTCGACAACTGGTACTTCTGGCGAGACGCGTCGGAGGCGCTCAGCCCTCCACCGGTGCGGGGCGGTATCCGAGCGGCACGAGCGATCAAGTACCGCATGGGTTCGATCAAACGTTCTGCCGGACGAGTAGCCAAAGCGCGCCGCTCGTTGAAGGACGTCTAGGACACCGATGAGCTGGCTTGATAGTCGTTCAGATGCTCACCAAAGGAAGCGAGTAGTGGATCCTTCAGACGACGCGAGACCGAGCAGCGGTGTGGACGACAGCATCGACATCCTGATGATCACCTACCGCTGGCCTCAGTACGCAAGTGCCGCTCTAGAGCGGCTGCTGGCGACCTGCGATGATTCGATGAAGGTGTGGCTTTGGCACAACGGCCATGACACCGAGACCTTGGGCGTCGTGCGCTCTTTCCTTGACCACCCCGCTATTGGCCACTTCCACCACTCCCCCGAGAACAAGAAGCTCCGTGAGCCTACGAACTGGATGTGGTCGAGGAGTGCCGCAGCTTACGTGGCGAAAGTGGACGACGACTGTTTAGTCGATCCTGCCTGGGCTACTACGCTTCGGGCAGCCCATCGTGATAACCCGGTCTTCGGAGCTATCGGAAGCTGGCGTTTCTACGACGAAGACTTCGACCCGCAGTTGGCCGAACGAAAGATTGCGAGGTTCAACGGCGGGCATCAGCTCATGATGAACGCCTGGGTTCAGGGCAGCGGTTATCTCATGAAGCGACGGTGTATCGAGGAGCAGGGCTTGCTGGCGCCCGAGCAGTCCTTTACCGCGTATTGCATCGAGGTCGCCCATCGCGGATACCAGAACGGCTGGTACTTCCCATTCCTCCACGAGGAGCACCTTGATGATCCCCGCTCGCCATACACCGGCTTGTGTACGGACGCTGACCTCTTCGATCGGATGCCGCTCTCCGCTCGGGCCACAGGGGTACGGACATTGGCTGAGTGGGAGACACACATGCGACTTCAGGCGCGGACCCTTCAGGCCGCCAACCCTGACCCGCGCTATCACCGTGGTTGGCGGAAGAAGATCAGCAACGCTCGGAAACGCTTCTGGCGGCGGACCGGTGAGTTCTAGCCGAAGAACATCGCGGGTGGGAACCCCTGGATTGATCGGGTGCGGAGACACCAACACAAGGTCTAGTCGTCGGCCGCCAGTCGATCACCTGGAGATGAGTACACCGGGGTCTTGCTATTCGCATGTGTCACGGGTGGTTCCGCACCGTGGTGGAAGGTCGGTGGTGCTGCCGAGCCAGCGGTTGTCGCGGAAGGTCGTGCCGGGCTTGTC
>Ga0207421_10003170_pt1 | contig 19757 bp, 18 predicted proteins | sample SodLakKL_010_SED_4_FD_187542 | JGI IMG/M metagenome (GOLD analysis project Ga0207421, IMG submission 187542) | Alkaline sediment microbial communities from Lake Tanatar, Kulunda Steppe, Russia - 8KL_010_SED (SPAdes) (version 2) | ecosystem: Environmental > Aquatic > Non-marine Saline and... | reverse complement strand
CCTTTTATCGGCCTCGAAAGGCCGAGATGATTGGCCGGACTACACCACAGGAGCGAATTACGAAGTAATTTGCGACTGAGGGGAACAAAGTTCCGCTACAGGAGCATATGGATAAAACACAACGGGGTTGATTTAGATAACAACCCCAATAAATAGTTTACTCTAATTCTATTTCTTTCTGTCACCGTAGTATTTGCGTTTTCATCCGAAAGATTTATAGTTTTACTAATGATGAATCGAGCGGTGGTTATTTGAAGGAAGATCCGTTCGTATATGCTCATAAAAAAGAGAAAGAAATAGTTTGGATGAGTCAAAACACTAATCAGTTGGAAACCACACCAAAGATAGACGAGAACATAATCGAAGCTGTTGAGGAAAAAAAGTACAATCTCTATCCACACAATCAGGGAATTTTAGGTTTAAAAGAAGTTTTGCTCGAGGATCTGGGTCTAACAGAGGGCTTTGACGCCCTAATCACGAACGGAGCAATTGAAGCCACCTACGGATTGACCAGAGCTATGTTGAAAAACCGTGACAACGTCATAGCTTCAGATCCAAGCTTCATGCCTATCCATCATCAAGTTGAACTCTGCGGAGCGGAGATGAGAGAGATTGATGTTTATGAACCCCCCTACAAAATGACCGTAGAGGAAATAAAAGAACAGATAGATGAAAATACAGAGATGATACTCCTGATCGATCCCCTTAACCCTCTTGGCTCCTCTTACGATAAAGATGAGGTCAAAGCTATATGTGAGATTGTAGAAGATGAAGACCTTTGGATAATAGATGATATAACCTATCGGGATTTCGCTTTTGACCATACTCTCACCACTGAATTTGTTCCAGAACGCACCTTTTTGGTCTACAGCTTTTCAAAAAATTGTGGGTTTGCCGGTATGAGACTTGGAGCTCTTATCATGCCAAACGAATTATCGGAAAATATTCATAAATACCGAACTAACGTTTTGTCCGCTAATGTACTCGCTCAAGTCGGTGCAAAAACAGCCTTAGAAACTAAGGATAAATGGTTGAAGAAAATGGTAGAGCAGTCAAGGAAAAATCAGAAATTGATAAAAGAATGTGTTGAAGGGATAGATGATGTCTTTTTGCCTGTCTACCCGTCGAACACTAACATGTTTGCCATCGATATTGGAGGAACAGGTATAAGTCCAGAAGCACTTCAGGAAAAACTTCTTTATGAACATGATGTGTTCGTTAGATCAGGAACCTATGTATCTAAAAGCTCTGGCAAAGATTTCATTAGGGTCTCTTTTACAGTGCCTGAAAAAGGTGTGAGAAGATTTATTGACGTTTTACCAGATGCTATAAAAGAGTTGAGATCATGAAACCTGTAGATGTAGGTATATATGAAGAAGATGGGAAATATTATACCCTAAATCTCATACCGGGACGGAATGTATATGGAGAAGACTTGATCCAAGAAGAGGGCTTTGAATACCGTGAATGGGACCCTAATAGAAGTAAATTATGTGCTTTCCTCGAGAAGGAGAGATCTATCCCAATCGAACCTGATATGGATGTACTCTACCTGGGTGCAGGAGATGGAACAACCGCTAGCCATATGTCTGACATAATGACAGAAGGCAGGATATTTGCGGTAGAAATAGCTCGTGATCCTTTCAGGAATCTTCTTTCGCTTTCAAAGGAAAGGAGAAACATATTTTCGATAATGGCTGATGCTAGAAACCCAGAAAGATATGAAGGGATTGTAGGAAAGGTTGATTTTATTTATCAGGACATTTCCCAAAAAGATCAAACCGAGATTTTTTTGAAAAATCTCAGATTTCTAAAAGAAGGTTCTTTGGGTATTATCGCTGTTAAAGCTAGGAGTATAGATGTGTCTAAAGATCCAAAAGAAATATATCAAGAGGTCGAGGAGAAGTTAGAAGAACAAGGTTGCAATGTGATTCTTAGTAGAGAGATATCTCATCGCCAGAAAGACCACACGATGATATTAATGGAAAAGTAAAAATAATACATATCTGAAAAACATTCCAAAGATATTTTACCCCCTTGATGATATCTACATTCGATGATAGAGATATTTAAAGATGAAGAGGAATTTTACAAAAACATTTGGGGCAAACTTTTCCTGTTCTTCATCCCCTTCATTATCGGATTCTCTTATGTAGGTTTACTTTATTTGATATTAGGAAATAACAATGTATTTTGGATAGTTGGCGGTGCAATGTTTGCGTATCTTTTTCCTCCCTTTGGTAAGGAGACGGTAATCCCGACTACTATTTTTACATTATTAGGATTGCAGTCCATACAATTGTCGCCTGTTTTAGCAATTTTCATAGTCTCTGGGTCTGTAGCTTTTGTAGACGTAGTCACATCATACTTTCTCTTGTATAATTTCTATATAGCAAAAAAGATCCCGCTTTTAGGAGGATGGATAGAACGGTCTCAAGAATTTGGAGCTAAAAAAATGAAAAAAAATCAGTGGATAAAGAGGTTAGCCTTTTACGGTGTAGCGACCTTCGTAGTAGTTCCTTTCCAGGGGAGCGGTGGTGTCGGCGCCTCTATCCTTGGCAGGGTTATCGGCATGAATAAATATTATGCATGGGTTTCTATAATTATGGGAGCCTTCATCGGCTGTTTCTTAATTGGGATCGTTTCCTATTATACTGGAGGAGCTATCATCAGGATATTTGGAGCTAATATTCTCATGTGGTTAGTTGTGTTTTTCCTAATCATCGTAGTTTTTATATTCCTTTACAACATTTACAAAACCCGAATTTTAGGTAAATCGGGATAAAAAATTAGGTGTTAAAATGAAATTAAAAAATAGGAAAATACTCGTAACAGGCGCAGCGGGTTTCATTGGGAGTCATCTAGTGGATGCGCTAGTAGAAAAAAATAAAGTGATTGGATACGATAATTTATCTTCAGGAAAAGAAAAACTTGTTGAACATCTTCGTGATGAAGAAAATTTTGAACTCGTGGTTGAAGATGTTTTGAATAAAGAAAAACTATCGGAGGAGATGGAAAGATGCGATATGGTTTTTCATCTCGCAGCCAATCCTGACGTAAAAGTCGGAGCAGAAGATACTTTTGTGCATCTTGAACAAAACATTATCGCCACCTACAATATATTAGATGCGATGAGGAAGAATGACATCGATGAGATCGTTTTCACTTCTTCTTCTACAGTTTACGGAGAAACTGAAGTGATTCCTACACCTGAGGATTTAGGGCCTCTTGAGCCGATCTCTCTTTATGGTTCATCTAAACTCAGCTGCGAAGCCCTTATCTCTTCATTCTGTCACACTTTTGATATGCAATCAGTTTCATTTAGATTTGCCAATGTTGTGGGACCCAGGAGTACTCATGGGGTTACTTATGACTTTGTACATAAACTAAAAGAGGATCCAACCCGTTTAGAAATCTTAGGATCTCCCCCAGGTACGATAAAATCTTACTTTTACATAACTGACTGCATAGATGGGATGCTATATGGAACGAGAAATGCGGAAAACAGGGTAGAGTATTTTAATCTTGGTTCTGAGGATTATATCAATGTAAAACAGATAGCTGATATCGTCTGCGAAGAGATGGGTCTAGGAGATGTAAAATATGATTGGACTGGTGGCTCAGATGGAGATAAGGGTGGATGGAAAGGAGATGTAAAGACCATGTTACTATCCTTGGAGAAGATTAAAGATATAGGGTGGTCTCCAGAATACGATAGTGCCGAATCAATTGCAAAGACCGTAAGGTCATTGATAAATAAAAAATAGAGTAAGATCTTACAAAATTTCTATAAAAGAGATGCTAGTGTATTGACGGGATCTGCCACCCAAAGCGCGACTAAAAGGCAGCTAATAAAATAAACATAATAAAGGATATTGTACTTATACTCATCCAGTTTATCTACTAAATTTTCCGTCATACTTATCACATTGAAACGTCATACGTTTTTCTGACGAAGTTATGAAGGTCTTCATATTATAAATATTTTTCCCATAATACTCTGGTGCATTTGAAACCCTTAAAGACCAAAAAATTATAAGTAGTTAATTTGCTATCTCCTAAATAATTGAGGAATCTGAATGGATAAAAAAATCCATAAGAAGATAGATAAGAACGATGAATCTTTAACCATCGAAGATATCCAAACGATGATCAAAAAGATACAGGAGGAGAATCCAGATCGTGAGGTGTTTTTTGATGGAGATGAATATGCCATTTGTAGTAGGAAAAAGGAAGGGTAATCTTTGATTTTAATCAAATTAGGCGGAAGTGTTTTGACAAATAAAGAAAAATCCTATTCATTCAGGACTCGTATAGCTAAGAGGCTCTTGAAAGAAATCGATAAAAGTTCAATTGATAAATTTATAATTATTCACGGTGGAGGAAGTTTTGGTCATCCCGGCGCTAAAAAATACAATCTAAATGATGGAGAGACAGAACCCTCTCCTGAAGGTTTATCAAAAGTACAATTAGACATGAGAAGGATGAATAACCATCTTTTAGAACTGATGCACAACCAAGGCATGTGGGCAGTATCGATCCCTGGTGGTTTGGTAACCTCCTTTGAAAATGGCGAATTAAATAAAATAAATAAACAAATATTCAAAAACTATCTAGCTTTAGAAGTAATTCCTGTGGGTTTTGGGGATGTTACCATCGATACAGAAAAAGGAGTGACTATATGTTCTGGAGACGATCTTGTATTAGGTTTATCTTCTATCGCTGATAAGGCGGTATTTGTCACTAACGTGGATGGTATTTACAAAGAGAGAGAAGTCGTAAAAATTTTTGAAAAAGAGATGTATCCTCTTGAAGAAAATGATTTTTCAGTGACGAGTGATGCAATTGATGTTACTGGAGGCATGAATAAGAAAGTCGAAAAGATGATGAGGATATCTCAAAATTGTGATACATATATAGTAAACGGAGAAGAAACTGAAAGACTTCGTAAAATCTTAGATAATGAAGAAGTAATCTGTACTGAGGTGAGATCATGATCGAATCGAGGAAGGAAGATCATATCAAAATTTGCTTGAATAAGGACGTCGATTCAAAAAAGAATTATTGGGAATATATAGAGTTCTATCATAATTCCGCCCCAGATATTAATTTTGAAGATATTGACATCGAAGTAGATTTTTTAGATAAAAGTTTGAAAGCTCCAATAATGATTGCGGGTATGACTGGAGGATATGAAGGAGCGGAGAATTTTAATGAAAAATTGGCCGCTACTGCAGAAGAGATCGGTATAGGTTTTGGTGTTGGAAGCCAAAGGGCGGCACTCGAGAACGAGAAAATGAGAGAAAGTTACGAAACCGTTTCCAAATACTCCCCTCCGCTAGTTCTGGGTAACATTGGTGCCCCTCAACTTATAAAACAAAACGGATCTGAACCGATAAGTGTCGAAGAAGCAAATGAACTGTTAGAGATGATAGAGGGTGATTATCTTGCGGTACATTTTAACTATCTTCAAGAGGCAGTTCAACCAGAAGGTGATTTAAAAGCAAGGGGTGTAATCAAATCGCTTAAAAAATTATCCTCTAAAATACCGACGATAGCTAAAGAAACAGGAGCGGGGGTCTCTACTCAGACAGCTCTAACCTTTCAGAATGCGGATGTGAGAGCTATAGACGTTGGTGGAAAAAGTGGAACCTCTTTTTCTGCAGTAGAGCATTATAGAAACCAAGATGACAGCATGAAAAAGATTTCAAAAAATCTTTGGGATTGGGGAATACCAACACCCGTTTCTATTGTAGAATGTCGCGGATCGGTATCTTTACCGTTGATAGCTACGGGAGGTATAAGAAACGGCATACAGATAGCCAAAGCACTTGCATTAGGAGCAGATATCGTGGGGATGGCCGGCGGTGTGTTGAAAGCTATAGATGATGAGAAAAGAACAGTTGACGAGTATTTAGATAGAGTGATTCGAGAGCTAAAAATAGTGATGTTTTTATTGGGTTGCGAAGAAATAGATGAGCTCCTTAATGTTAAAAAAATTTTTACAGGAGATTTAAAAAATTGGATAGATTAAAAAAATTTAGGAGAGAGCTATCATGAGACTCATTGACGAGATAGATGATAGAAGGGTAGTAATTGAACGAAGGATAGAGGAGATATTTAAAAAGAAAAACGATCATCCTCTTTGGGGTTATATGGCATATTATCCTGAATCTGGTGGGAAGAAGTTGAGGCCCTTTTTGGCTATGGTCTCTACTGGATGTTTTGGAGAATCTGAAAGTAAAGCAGTGCCTTACGGAATTTCATTGGAATTAGTACATAATTTCACTCTCGTGCACGACGATATTATGGATCAGGACGAAATGCGCAGAGGTAAGAAGACGCTTCATCGTAAAATAGGAGATCCTAATGCGATAAATGCAGGAGATGGTCTTTTTGCACTTTCATTCAATATTTTATCTCAAACCGAAGTCGAAGGAGAAAAGATTAGAACTTTACTTGATGAGTTATCCTCTTCGGTTTTAAAGATTGCAGAAGGTCAGGAAGAAGATTTGCGGTTTGAGAAAACATTCGAGATAGATGAACAAGATTTTATACAGATGATCGAGAAAAAAACTGCATATCTTTTTAGTGCAGCAACAAAAGGAGGAGCTATAATAGCTGACTGCGAGAAGAAAGAGATAGAAAAGATGAAGGAATATGCTAGAAAGATGGGGATAGCATTTCAGATACAGGATGATTACCTTGATCTTGTTGGTGATGAAGACAAGATAGGTAAAGATGTTGGAAGCGATATAAAAGAAGGAAAAAGGACCTTGATGGTTATAAAAGCGTTGGCTGAATTGCCGGAAACAAAAAAAGATAGATTGATAGATATTCTTGAGGATAAAAGTAATACCCAAGAAGATATAAAAGAAGCTATGGACTTGATGAAAGAAGCAGGGTCTATTGAGTATTCTAAAAATCTAGCTAAAACTTATGCTGAAGAAGCCAAATCTGAATTGGAAGTAGTTCCTAAACCAAATTATAGAAATATACTAGAGGACGTTGTAGATTACGTAATCTGTCGGGAAAAATAAGGATGAAGTTCTAACTATTTAGTCATCTTTATCTTCGCTTTTCTTTCTTTTGAATTCACTTTTTTCTATTTCTTCTAAAAGATCTTTTAAAACGCCTTGAGTTTCTTGTAAATCATCAAGATCACCCCTTTCCCTTATCTCTTCTGCCTTCTTTTCTAGTTTTACTTCCCTTTTTTCTAGTTCATCTTCCCTTTCTTTTAATTCTTTTTCCCATTTTTGTAAAGAATCTTCTTTTTTATCTAATTCGTTTTCTAGTTTCTTTAATTCGTTTTCTTTTTCTTCTAATTCATTTTTTCTACTTTCTAGTTCCTCTTCAAGTTCATTCAATTGGGATTCTTTTTCTTGGAGTAGTTCCTTTTTATCGTCAAGTTCGTCTTCTACCTCTTGCAATTCTTTTTCTTTTTCTTCTAGGGTGTCTTTTTTCTCTTCAATATCGTTCTCTAGTTCTTTTAATTCGCTTTCTTTTTCCTCTATTTCTTCTTCGCTCTCGTCTAGTCGATCCTCAAGTGATTGTAGTTCGGTTTCTTTATCACCCGTTTTGGTTTCAAGCTCTTTCAGCAGTTCTTCTTTTTCACCTAATTTATCTTTTAAGGACTTGAATTCGTTTTCTTTTTCTTCTAATTCATTTTTTCTACTTTCTAGTTCCTCTTCAAGTTCGTTCAATTCGTTTTCTTTTTCTTGGAATTGTTCTTCTTTCTCACTTAGTTCGTCTTCTAACGATTGTAATTTAGTTTTCTTTTCGTCTAAACTCTCTTTTTTACCTTCGAGATCACTATTAAGTTCTTCTAATTGTTCTTCCTTATCACTGAGTTCATCCTTTAGAGATTGTAGCGTATTTTCTTTCTCATCTAAACTACCCTTTTTATCTTCGATGTCGTTCTCTATATCATTCAATTCGGATTTTTTATCCTGAAGTTCTTCTTTTTTATCCTTAAGTTCATCTTCTAAGGTTTTTAATTCATCTTCTTTTTCATTTAAACTACCCTTTTTACTTTCGATTTCACTTTGTAGTTCTTTCAGGTTTTTTTCTTTCTCGCTAAGTTCGTTTTCTAGAGATTGTAGTTCATTTTCTTTTTCTTCAAGGCTACTCTTCTTATCTTCTATATTTTCCTCTAATTCTTTCAATTCACTTTCTTTTTCCTGTAGTTGATTATCTTTATTGTCCAATTTTTCCTCAAGAGATTGTAATTCGTTTTCTTTTTCGTTTAGAGTGCTCTTTCTATCTTCAATTTCATCTTCTAAATCTATCAAGTCTTTTTCTTTCCCTTCGAGTTGTTCTTTTCTCTCCTTTAACTCCTCTTCTAGAGATTGTAGATCAGTTCCTTTTTCATCGAGTTTTTCTTTTTGGTCCTCTAGTTCGCTCTCCAATTCATTTAATTCAGTTTCTTTTCCTTCTAATTGTTCTTCCTTATCGTTCAGTTCCTCCTGAAGAGATTGTAATTCGTTTTCTTTTTCATCTAGGTTGTGCTTTCTACTTTTGATCTCGTTTTTCATTTCTTCTAGCTCTTCTTTTTTATCTTTCAATTCCTTTTCAAGAGATTGTAATTCGTTTTCTTTTTCGTTTAGAGTGCTCTTTCTATCTTCAATTTCATCCTCTAAATCTATCAAGTCTTTTTCTTTCCCTTCGAGTTGTTCTTTTCTCTCCTTTAACTCCTCTTCTAGAGATTGTAGATCAGTTTCTTTTTCATCAAGTTCTTCTTTTTTGTCCTCTAGTTCGCTTTCCATTTCATTTAATTCACTTTCTTTTTCCTGGAGCTGTTGTTCCTTATCGCTAAGATCGTCTTCTAGAGATCTTAGTTCATTCTCTCTTTCATCTAGATTATCTTTTCTTTCTTCAATCTCATTTTTAAGACCTGTTAATTCGTTTTCTTTTTCATTTAATTGTTTTTCCTTGTCACTAAGTTCATCTTCTAAGCTCTTCAGTTCATCTTCTTTTTCATCTAGGTTGTCCCTTCTACTTTCGACCTCATTCTCTAGTTCATTCAATTCGTTTTCTTTTTCTATCACCCGTGAATTCCTCTCATCTAGTTCATTTTCAAGGTCTATCAACCCATTTTCCTTTTCGATGAGATCGGTTTCTAGATCATCTAATTCTTGTTCTCTTTTTTCTAGCTTCTCTTTGAGCTCGTTTAGATCATTTTCTCTCTTTTCTATTTCTTCTCTTACATTTATTAGTTCATCTTCTTTTTCCTTTATTTCTTCCTCCTTTTCTATCAGTCTATCGTCTTTCTGTTCTAGCTCACGTTCCCAACCTTCATTTTTGACCTCTATCATAGCAAGGTTGTTCTCTCGTTTTTGTAATCTCTTTTCCCAATCTTCAAATTTTTCTTTTTTATCAATCAGCTCTTCTTCAGTTTTCTTCAGTTCTCTTTTCCTAGTTTGAATTTTGTCTTCTTGATTAGATAGTTGTTTATCTCGGCTTTTCAAAACATCTTGATATGAATCTAGATTATTTTCTCTCTCATTTAGACGATCTTCTAAATCAGTAAGAGTTTCTCCCATTTTTTCAATCGTATCTTCTACTTGACTAAGTCCCTTCTCTTTCTCTTCTAATTTTTGTTCTTTATCAGATAGATGCTTTTCTCTTTCGTCAAGTCGGCTTTTTTTCTCTTCTAATCTTATCTCTTTATTGTTGAGATTAGTATCTTTTTCTTCTAATTCATTTTCCCAATTTTTCAATCTTGAATGTTCATTATCAACTTTGTTTTCTAATTCTTCAATTGTTTCGTTCCATCTTTCCATGTGTTCTTCTTTATCTTGGATTTTACTTTCTAACTCTTCTAATACCTTTTCCCTCTCATCCAATTTTTCTTCAACAGTATCTAAACCTTTTTCTTTTTCTTCAATTCTCTTTTCTTTATCTTTTACCTCGGTTTCTCTCTCTTCAAGATTTTCTGTTCTCGTATCCAATTTTTCTTCTCTATCATCAAGTTTATTCTCCATTTTTTCGATTTTTTCTTCCCGTTTTTCTATGCTTGAATGTTTTTCGTCTAAGGCATTTTCAATACCCTCTAGTTCTTCCTGCCAAGTGTCTAACTTGCTTTCTCTCTCTTCTATAAATTCCTCCACTTCTTGTATTTTATTAGATCTTTCTTCTAATAGGTCTTCGTATCCTATTAATTTTTCTTCCCAGACATTTAGATCCTTTTTTGTTTCGATCAATGTTTCTTCTCTCTCATCTAGCCTCTCTGATCTTTCACTAAGATTTTCTTCCCTGTTGTTCAGATCTATTTCCCATCCTTCTAATTTTGTTTCCCGGATATCCATATTGTGTTGTTCCCATGAGACTTCCTTTTCTTTATTTTCAAGTTCGTTCTGCCAATACTCTAATTCTTCCTTCATTTCTTCTATAGTTTTTTCTCTATTTTCAAGGTCCCTTTCCTTACTTTCAAGACCTTCTCTTTCCTCTTCTAACTCTTTTTCATATTTAGTTAGTTCATCTCTTCTATTCTCTATTTCTTTTTCTAATTCTTTGAGATCAGTAGCTTTTTCAACTAGTTCCTCATCTTTTTCTGAAATCTGTTCTTCCCATTCCTCCAACTCAGCTTCTCTAATGTCATGTCTTTTCTTTCTTTCTTCTAGTTTTTCTTCTCTCTTATTCAGGCTTTCCGAAAGTTCATCAAGTTTTTCTTCTTTTCTTTCTAAGTCGGTTTCAAATTTTTCTAAAGAGTTTTTTTCTACTTCCAATTCTTTTTCAAGTTCGGATAAATTTTCTTCCCAACTTTTTAGTTCATCTTTCGTTTCAATTATCTCAGATTCCCTATTTTTCAAATCTTCTTTTTTATCGTCAATCTCATCTTTTGTTTCTTGGATTTGTTCCTCCCATCCCTCTAATTTTGTTTCTTGGATATTTAATTTCATATCTTTTTTCTCTAGATCCTCTTCATATTCCTTTAATTTCTCTTCTTTTTCTTCTAAAGTTTCTTCTAATTCTTCGATCTCCTGTTTCTTTTCCTTGTAATCGGTTTCTTTTTCTTCTAAATCATGCTGTTTTTTTTGGACCTTTTCTTTCTCTTTTTCCAGCTCCCCTTCTATATCTTCTATCTCAGCTTCCCTCTGTTCCAATCTTCTCTTTTTTTCTTGTATCTTATTCTTTTCAGCTTCGATTTCTTCCCTCACCTCTTCAAGGCTCTTTCTTTTCTTTTCTTTCTCAGCGAGTCCGGACTTTACTTTTTTTTCTTGTTTTCCGATACTTTTTTTAATTTGCTCTAGATTCTCTTCTCTTTTCTGAGTTTTTCTTTTTTGTTCTTTAAGTTCCTGCTCTTTTTCTTTTATCTCTTCTTTTTTCCTTTCTAATAGATTTTTTTCTTTTTCTATCTCTTCTCTCTTTTTTTCCAGATTTTTCATTTTGGAGCGTTCTTTCTCGAGTTTCTTTTTCCATTTTTTCAATTCTTTTTCCTGTTCTTTTAATCGACTTTCTTTATTTTCGAGCTTCTTTTCCTTTTTTATTAATTTTTTCAGCAATTCAGTTATTTCTTCTTCTGTTTTTCCTTCGATTTTCACCCCTTTATCAGGTAAGTCCTGGGCATCTATTTTTTCTTCTTTAATCGTGTCTTCAAAAGTTTTTTCTTGATCAGATCCTTCGATTTTAGATTCATTTTTAGAGATTTCCTCTTTTATTTCGTAGTCTATATCGTCCTCTGATATCTTCTCTGTTGTAAAGCTCAACTCTAAAATCAGATCTATGTCGATCTTATCAGTGATTCTACAATCTTCAAATTTGGAAATGATTTGATCAATATAAAAATTTGAAGTTGAATGAGAATAGGAATAAAGTTCCAAGATATTCTCTTCGTTTGAAGATAGTTTGGCTATTTCATTTAAAGCCTCTCTTCCCTTGAATATATCGCTACGTTTTTTTAGATTTGCTGCCACCGGATTAGCTTTTTTGAAAAAGATTTTACCATCAAATGATGAGGCTCTTTCTTCATGGATGATTTTCATGTATCCATCTAGATTCTGTTTCTTTACTTCCTCGATCAGCTTTTTTAAAGGCTTTTCACCTCCCAAAGAGGTCAATATCCTTTTACCAGCCGGTATTTCCATTATCGAAATCCTCCTGCTTCTCGAGATATATCCGTTTAATATGAATAGACTAAATCATATAGAAGTTTCGGTTAATTTCCAGATAGAAAGGCATATAGAATAACGTTTTAGCTTTTTAAAAAATTCTCATTCAAGAATTTTTCCGCCTTATATAAGGCGATAGTGGTATGAGGATGAGTTATATCATTTCTTTTCAACATTTTATATGCCTTCTTAATGGGTATCATCATGACCTCGATATCTTCACCCTTGTCATGATTTATTTTTCCTCCTTTTTCAGCTTTTCCAACGAAAAGATGGGCCATTTGATTGTTTAGACTCGCAATTGGATGATATTTACATAATTTTTCGCAACTTTTAAGCAAATATCCAGTTTCCTCTTCTAGTTCTCTTTTAGCGGCTTTTTCAGGTGTTTCTCCTTCATCTATGAATCCTGCTGGTAGTTCGATTACTTTTTCGTCGATCGGATATCTATAGTTTTTAATCAATATTATCTTTTCCTCTACAAGAGGTAAAACGCCTGCAAAATCGGGCAGGTCTAACAAAGTGTAAGTCTTTTCAGTTCCGTCTGATAATACTACATAATCTTCTTTTAATGTAAAAAGAGTCGATTCAGCGATTTTCCGAGAATCCTTTTTTTTCCATCGGGCCATATCACTGTTAAAACACAAAGGTATATTTTTTAATTATCCAAAGAAAAGGGCTTCGAATAGAAAAGCAACTCCTATAATCAAGAAAAGACTGCCTGTGACGAGATCGATTTTTTCGCTTTTTAGAAAATCACCAATTTTAGAACCTAATAAAACTCCTATACCAATTATAGTTCCCATGCCTGCAAGAGCTCCGACCATCACTAAAAGGGGGGAACTGTAGCGGGCAGTTAATGCTATCACAACTAGCTGTGTCTTATCACCCAATTCTGAAATTATAGAAAATAAAAATGAACTTGCAATTACATTTTCTTTTTTTTCTTCAATTTTTACTTTTTCTTTCTTCTGGAAAAATAGAGTATAAATACCAAAAAAAATGAAGACGGAGGATGCCACTATCTTTACATATGTGGGGGGTATGAAATTAAACACTATTGTTCCCAAAACTATAGCTAAAAGTGTTATAATTATGATTCCTGAAAAAATACCTATAAAAACGCTTTTATTTTCATATTTTGAAGCAAGAGAGATAGTTATCAATTGGCTTTTATCACCCATTTCCGCTACGAACACGGATGAAAAGGTAATCGCGATCACAAATAACCAAAACATTGGCGATACTTCTATTTTAAAATATAAATAGGTTTTGGTGGAAGAGCGGCTAAGCAGTTAAAATCCACGGATATTTCTTGGTAATTTTCTAGGTTCGCCTCTTTCTCATTTACCTAGTAAAAATTACATATTGTTTATTAAATTTGATGGCTAAATCCGTCATATTTCTTTTCTAAGATTTATTCAAGAGTTGCAAATATAGGGGGAAATTTTGTTTTAAATCGATATTTGAGTATTTTTTCGCATTAGATTTATATCGTAAGAGTAGTTAGACATAGTTGTGTAAACCGTGAAAATTTCCTTGTTGATACTTCAACCTCATCATTTAGATTTCTTCAAAAATCTATATGAAGAATTGGAGGCAAAGGGGCACAATGTATGGTGTTTGGTGAGAGACGATGAAATAAATAGGCTTTATCTTTCTGGATCTGATATTAAACATACCTTTTTCGGTAATAAACCCGGAGATCATCTCCCTAAATTTGTTCATCATACTCGAAACAAACTCTGTCTGATCAGTAAATTACTCGCGCTTAGGCCGGACCTTGCCTTATCTGTCAATAGTCTTCCCCCATCGCCCTTTAATTCGATATTCAATACGACTTCAGTAGTATTCTTAGACTATAAACTCAGAAAAAAAGAAGAAAGGAGTCTATTCAACTATGCGGACAAGATAGTAACTCCTGACTGTTATCCCTTCGATGTACCATCTAATAAACATGTCTTTCATCCAAGTTATCACTCTTTAGCGTACCTTCATCCAAACAGATTTAACGCTGATATTCAAATATTAGAGCAACTTTCTATTGAACCAAAAGATTATATTTTCGTAAGCTTTGCAAGAGAGGATTGGATAGAAGGTAAAGATCAAAATTTACTTCAAAGGAGAGAAAAGATAGATATAGTTAGGGCATTAGATGAGCATTGTGAAGTATTTGTTGATGAAAGAGGGTCAGTTCCTGAGCCTTTAAAAGAGTATATTCCATCCGTGTCTTTAGATGAATACAATCATCTCTTAGCTAATGCAAAATTAGCTGTGGGTGATGATCCGATAGTATCCTCCGAAGCCGGTGTTTTAGGCGTGCCTTGGATCTTCATATCTGAGTCTACTGCCCCTACTCTAGAAGAACAGGAGGTTCATTATGAGATAGGCACAAGAGTAGCAGATGTCGAGGAAGCAGAGAAACTTGCAGGGATGATATTGACTGAAGAGATCAAACCGAATTTTCAAAAAGCTCGAAGAGATATATTGAAAGACAAAATGGATTTAACTGAATGGATGATTAAGTTCGTAAAAGCCTATCAGCAAACTTTATCAGATGACGTCAAAAAATCAAAATAGTCATGTTGGAGGTCTCTAGCTAAATATGAATAGATGGTTCGAGGATGAATCCTTTTGGGAAGAATTTAAGCAGGTTTTATTCTCAAAGGAGAGAATAAAGAAGACTCCATATCAGGTCGATAGATTTATCGTTCTTCTCGATTTAAAAAAAGGGGATAAGATACTAGACCAGTGCTGTGGAATAGGTCGTCATTCTCTTGAACTTGCTAAGAGAGGATACGAAGTTACCGGGGTGGATATCACTGGAAAATATTTAGAAGAGGCACGAAATAAAGCTCAAAAAGAAGGATTGGATGTAGAGTTTGTAAAAGGAGATATTAGAGAGTTCAAGAGAGATAACTTTTACGATGCCTGTTTAAATTTTTACACATCATTCGGCTACTCTCAACATGAGGATGAGAATTTTAAAGTAATTAAAAACGTTTATTCTTCTTTAAAACCAAACGGTAAATTTTTGTTAGATGTGATGGGAAAAGAGATACTAGATAAGATATACACCGAAGAAGATGTATGGAGAATATCTGATGGATATTTTCTAGAAGAAAGAACGATAAGAGAGGATCTAGATATGCTTGAGAGCAGATGGAAATTGATAAAAGATAATGGTGAGGTAAAAGAACATAAATTCATGTACAAACTCTATACTGAAAAAGAACTCAAAAAGCTTTTAAAAAATGTTGGATTCGAGAATATAGAGGTCTACGGAGATCTTGAAGGCGCTAGGTATGACGAAAATGCAAATAGATTGATCGCTCTAGCACAAAAATAAATTTATATATTATTTTTCTCTAAAAATCATATTGAAGGGGAAGTATTAAATCCTATATGCTTAGTTGAACATTTTGAATGAAAGACCTTTACGGAAGAGAGATAACTAATCTTCGTATTTCGCTCACGCAGGATTGTAATTTAAACTGTTTCTACTGTCATAATGAGGGCGAAGAACAAGGTAAACAAAATACAAGTCTGAAACTAACCGAAGTAAAACGACTATTGGAAACCGCGTCAGAACTAGGAATGCAAAAAGTAAAGTATTCTGGTGGTGAGCCTTTGCTTCATCCAGAAATAGAGAACATAATAGACTTTTCATCGAATTTAATGGAAGATGTTTCATTGACAACCAATGGAATTCTTCTCGAGCAAAAAGCGAAAAGTCTTCGAAAGGCAGGTCTAGACAGGATAAATGTAAGTCTAGATGTCACCGATCCAGAGACTTATAAAAAGATAACAGGAGAATCCAAGGTTTTTGAAGTTAAAAAAGGCATAGAGAAAGCCAATAAAGTTGGTTTATTTCCTGTAAAGATAAATATGCTTTTAATGAAAGGTTTGAATGATGACTCAATAGAAGATATGATCCAACTTGCTAGCGAGACAGGCTCGATCTTACAGATAATAGAGATGACGAGTAATGAAGAAGAGCTCGATCGCGAATTTTATCAAGATTATCATGTCTCTTTAGAAAAATTAGCTTCAGAGTTGAAAAAAAGAGCAGTGAGAACAAAAACTAGAAAGATGCACGCAAGAAAGAAATATTTCCTAGAGGATCCCGAAGTTGAGATAGAACTAGTCAGGACTATGCATAACTCAAGCTTCTGTCAAAATTGTACTAGGTTAAGAGTTACTTCAAAGGCAGAATTGAAACCCTGTCTTTTAAGAACTGATAATCATGTTCCGGTTAGAGAACTATTGAGGAACGGAGGAAACGTAAAAGATAAGTTTATCGAGGCTATAGAAAATAGAGAACCGTATTGGTGTGAGTGATATGAAGGAAAAAAAGGCAATAGTAACAGAAGAAGATTTTGATCTTGAGGAATTGAAAGGACGTGTCTGTTCTCAAGAAGATGGTGCCGTGGTGGTCTTCAATGGAGTTGTAAGATCAAGAAATGACGGGCAGGAGATAGAAAAATTGGAATTGCAGAGATATGAAGGTATGACAGAGAACGAACTGGAAAAGGTAAAAGAAGAAGCTATAAACAACTTTAACATCACCGATCTGATTTTGGTCCATAGATACGGAGAGCTCGATGTTGGCGAAAACATAGTGGGGATAGTAGCTAGTGCTCCTCATAGAGAAGAAGCATTCGAAGCCTGTAAATATTCTATTGATCGTATTAAAGAAAAAGTGCCTATTTGGAAAAGGGAGACCAGAAAGAGTGGTGAATCTAAATGGTTAGATGGAAAGGAAGATTAAAAAGGTGAATTAAATGGGAATGATCGATATAAGTGAGAAGAAAAAAATTCCTAGATTAGCAAAAGCTAAAGGTGAAATTGAGCTTACAGATGAAAGTATTAAAGCAATCAGAGAAAACGATATCAAGAAGGGGGATGTTTTTCAGGTTGCAGAGATATCTGCAATCCAGGCAGTAAAAAAAACTCCTGAGTCTCTTCCCTATTGTCATCCGATTCCAATAGAAGGTATTGAAATATCTTTTGAAATAACTGAAAACGTTATAGAGTTAAAATGTGAAGTTAAAGCGATTTACAAAACTGGGGTTGAGATGGAGGCTCTTGCAGGTGTTAACGCTGCGCTACTAACCATCTGGGACATGGTCAAGTATCTAGAAAAAGATCAAAACGGACAGTATCCGAGAACAAGGATAAAAAATATTTCTGTTTTAGAAAAAAAGAAGGTGAATAATGATGGGTCATGAAGAGCATAAACACAATGCCCCTGAGCATGTGAAATGTGGTGTGATAACGGTCAGTGATACCCGAGATGTAGATACCGATGAATCCGGGAAGAAGATACGAGAGATGTTGATGGAAGAAGAACATGAGATCGTTGGATACGAAATCGTTAAAGATGATCTCGAGGAGATAAAAAGCGTTATTGAATCCATCGATGCCGAAGTCTATATATTGAACGGCGGAACTGGGATCAGCAATAGGGACGTAACCACAGATGTTCTCATGGAAATTATAGAGAAAGAGATACCTGGTTTTGGAGAAGCTTTTAGGAGACTTAGCTTTCATGAAATAGGCTCCGCATCTATCTTGAGTAGAGCTTTAGCAGGCATTTCTAAGGAAGAAATATATTTCGCTTTACCAGGCTCTACATCCGCTGTTGAACTTGCAATGGAAAAATTAATTTTACCCGAAATTGGGCATATGGTTTATGAGGTGAACAAGTGATTCAAAAACAGCGTCCTTTTGGTGAATTGATACCTTATGAGGAGGCTTTATCTACTCTTTTAAATGAAGTGAAACCGATAGATAGGAAGGAGTTTGTCTCCCTTGATGATGCTTTTGAAAGAGTTTTAGCATATGATGCAGAAAGTGATATGTTCGTTCCTCCTTTTGATAGGGCGGCTATGGACGGTTTTGCCGTAAAAGCTGAAGACACTTTCGAAGCTGGTAAATTCGATCCAGTTGAGTTAAAAAATATTGGAAAACTTCATGCTGGAAAATCTCTAGAGAAGGAAATTATCAAAGGTGAGTGCATCCAGATAGCTACTGGAGCACCTATGCCCAAAGGGGCTGATTCAGTCGTTAAAGTTGAGGTGACTGAGAAGGAAAAAAATTTGGTAAAGATATATGACCCCGTTCATCCAGGAGAGAACGTTTCGCCAAAGGGTGAGGATATTGAGAAGGGTGAAATAGTTCTTAAAAAGGATGTCTTTCTCACTTCGGCAAGGATAGGTGCTCTAGCAGCAATGGGTAAAGAAAAAGTGAAAGTTTACGAAAAGCCGAAGATAGGGATAATACCTACTGGTGACGAAGTCGTATCAGTCGAAAGAGAATTAAAACCTGGTCAGATATACGACGTGAATTCTCATACGCTCACTAGTGTAGTAAATAAAAATGGTTGTATACCTTTAAGTGGTAATGTAGTTCAAGATTCTATCGAAGGTCTTAAAGAGGAAATAGAAAAAAAAGTAAAGAATATGGATATGGTCCTCTTCTCAGGAGGTAGTTCTGTTGGGGATAAGGACGTGCTTATAGATGCTCTAGATTCTTTAGGGGAAGTCATCTTTCACGGGATAAAACTCAAACCTGGAAAACCAACTTTATTCGGTAAAGTGAAAGATACTCCAGTTATAGGTATGCCTGGATATCCTACTTCGTGTTTAAATACGGCTCAACAATTGATTACACCTGCATTGAGAAAGTTATCTAGATTTCCTGAAATGGCGGAAAGAAAAACTGATGCGATCCTTCAGAAAAGGATAACGTCTTCTTTAGGAAGACAGCAGTATATGACTGTGAAAATCGAGAATGGGAATGCATACCCCGTTTACAAGCAATCAGGAGCTATTACCAGTATGGCTCAGGCAGACGGTTATTTTGAGATACCAGAAAACATAGAACTTGTAGAAAAAGGAGATAAGATATCAGTTATTTTGTTTTGATAACGGCTAATCCACGATCTTTACATCTTTTCCTCTATTTACGTCTTCGATGATCTGATTTGCTACTCTAGTTCCTTTCCTTATCTTTATTGACCCGTCTTGTCCCACTGTGACTGTGGAAAGGTATTCATTTCCTGAAAATAGATCGACTGTTTTTCCGATTCTTTGCCTACCGACTTCTATTATGACTTTTTCTTTATCAATTATAACATCTACATTTTCCCCGTCAGTTTTATCTTCTACTATTTTTTTTCGATATTCCTTCTCTTTCAAAGATTTGACGTCTATTTTCAAGTTCAAATGATCTTCTATTCTTGAGATGTTTTTTCCGTTCTTACCTAGCAGTCTTGGTATCTCACTATCAGGAACGTAAACCTTTATTCTATCTGAACCTGAGACCTCGACTTCCACTCTTCCACTAACATATCTGTTTATCTCATTCCTAATCTCTTTTTCAGCTATATCGTACACTGGCTTACTTCTCCCTTTTTCCTCAACAGGCATAACGACCACCTGTTCTCCGTAAGAGTATACTTCGTATTCTACAACTCCGGATTCAAAATCCCTTACCTCTATAACAGGTCTAGCTAGGTCCTCTTCAACCATTCCTTCAGGGACCTTTACAGTATAAGTTATGTCGTAGACCTTCCTGATCTGGGCTTCTTCTACAAAAACTATTGTATCTACTACCTGGGGCACCATACCTAATTCGATTCTT
>Ga0207421_10003169_pt1 | contig 19758 bp, 18 predicted proteins | sample SodLakKL_010_SED_4_FD_187542 | JGI IMG/M metagenome (GOLD analysis project Ga0207421, IMG submission 187542) | Alkaline sediment microbial communities from Lake Tanatar, Kulunda Steppe, Russia - 8KL_010_SED (SPAdes) (version 2) | ecosystem: Environmental > Aquatic > Non-marine Saline and... | reverse complement strand
AAAGTATGGAAAGTATGGAAAGTATGGAAAGTATGGAAAGTATGGAAAGTATGGAAAGTATGGAAAGTATGGAAAGTATGGAAAGTATGGAAAGTATGGTGATTCCAGTCTTTACAGTTTATTCCGTGCTTTCCGTGCTTTCCGTGGCTAACTTTCTTCATTCGTGGCTAACTTTCTTCATCCGTGGCTAACTTTCTTCATCCGTGGCTGACTTTCACCTGCAGCGCAGGGTCTGCCGGGCCGCTGGGCCCGCATCAGTCGAATTGGATGGCACCGTCGAGTGCGGTGGCCAGCGTGCCGGTCATTCGGTCGAAGATGCGGTCGAATTCCAGTACCCAATAGCCGTTGTCCTCGCGCGGGGTGCCCGGCGCGATGCGGATCCGATGGCCGCCGGTCTGGTTCAGATGGGTGATGAAGTGCTGCGCGTTGCGGTATTCGCGAAAGCGGCAGCGGTAGCGGTGGTCGACCCGCCCCTGCGCCAGACTGCCGGCCACCGCGCGATCCAGCCCGGCCAGGAAGGCGCGCCCGAGACGGCGTTCCCGGTCGGCATCGCCGTGCTGGCCGTGCTCGGTGATGAACAGGGCCAGTCGCGTCAGGCGGTTGATGAAATAGGCGGGCGGCAGGTCGAGCAACTGCTCGCTGCAGACCCCGATGTCGGTGATGTTGGAGCCCCCGGTCACGTACTTGGCACGGATCGGATCCTGCTCCCCCTTCAGCACCAGACCCTCCGCCCCTTCGTTGTCGAGTTGCAGGATCAGCTGGCGCAGAGCCTGGCCCTCGGTCGGGTGAAAACGGCCGAAGGTGCGGGTGGCCGGCAGCCCGTGACGGGCGATCAGCTGCATCTTTTGATCGTGCGGCAGAAAGCCGGGCCGGCCCTGGCGCATCAGGTCGAACACGAACAGCGCGACATCCCGGGGAATGTCCGGCGGCGAACCCTCCAGGTAGGGGTTGTCCGGCCCGGCGATCTCGGCGCACAGCACCAGATCGGGTTCGGCATCGAACAGGCCGGGGTCGAGAAAGTCCGGCAGCCGGTCGGTGCTGAAGGCACAGACGAAGCCGCCGCGGCTGAAGGCGTAGACCCGGTCCTGATGGCGCAGGATCCGGACATTGAAGCCGTCGATCTTCTCCTCGGCCCAGAACGGGCCCTGGAATTGCTGGCGCAGCCCGTTGGACAGCGATTGAATGCGGGCGATCGCCGGATAGCCGGGAACGACCACCCCATCGGGCAGCACCACGCTGCCCCGCGGGTGGCCCGCGACCGTCTCGGTCAGACGCGCATAGTGGAGGTCTTCGAACCGGTGCCGTTCGGCCCGTCCTCCTGCCACCGCCTGCACCAGAATCTGCGAGTCCAGTGTCTTGCGATCCATGGGTACAGTGTAGAGCCTCGGCCAGGGGCTTGGCGAGGCGAAACTGCGGAGCACTCGGCTCCTTGGCCCGCTTCCTGCTACCCTCGCAGGGTCACGAATCACAGGCGGGCGGATGCGATGAAAAAACCTGCAGGGGCTCCGGTCGCCTTGGCCCCCGAGGCTCTGGCGCTGCTGGAGGTGTATCACGAGCCGGCCGTACTGCTCGATCTCGACTACGTCATCCTGGCCGCGAACGCTGCCTATCGGGAGGCCTACGGCGCGCCGCCGGCGCAGCGCCGGCATTGCTTCGAGGTTTCTCACAACTACGCGGTACCCTGCGACCAGGCGGGCGAGAGTTGCCCGCTGAAGACGACCCTGGAGACCGGGAGGATGACCCGGGTGATGCACCTGCACCACACGCCCCGCGGCGACGAGCATGTCGAAGTGGAAACCAGACCCATCGCCGGCGCCGACGGGGCCACGCGGTACATCCTGGAGATCATGCGCCACACCCGGCTCGCGAGTGCCGATCCCGGGGCCAAGGGCATGGTCGGGCGTTCGCCCGCGTTCACGCGCATGCTCGGCCTGATGCAGCGCGCGGCCCCCAGCGAGGCCGCCGTGCTGCTGTTGGGGGAAACCGGCACCGGCAAGGAGATGGTGGCGCAGGCGATCCATGCGGCGAGCCTGCGCAGCACCGGACCCTTCGTCCCGGTGGAATGCGCCGGATTGACCGAGACCCTGTTCGAGAGCGAGCTCTTCGGTCATGAGAAGGGGGCCTTCACCGGGGCGGCCAGCCTGAAGACCGGGTTGGTCGAGGCCGCGCGTGGTGGCACGCTGTTCCTGGACGAGGTCGGGGATATTCCGCTGTCGATGCAGGTCAAGCTGCTGCGGCTGCTGGAGACCGGCTGCTTCCGGCGGGTCGGCAGCACGGTCGCCCAGGAATCCGATTTTCGTCTGATCTGCGCGACCCATCGGGATCTGAAGGCGCAGGTGGCCGCCGGGGAGTTTCGTCTGGACCTGTACTTTCGGCTCAGCGTGTTTCCGATTGCACTGCCGCCCCTGCGCCAGCGCCGTGAGGATCTGCCGCTGCTGGTCGAGGTGCTGTTGCGCCGGCTGCGTTCAGCACGCGGCATGCGCCTGACGTCGGCCGCGCTGGAGGCCTTGGAGGACATGGACTTTCCCGGCAACATTCGCGAACTGCGCAACATCCTGGAGCGCGCGAGTCTGCTCACCGACGGGGATGCCATCGGCGTGGCCGAGGTGACGGTCGACCTCGAGTCGCCCATTGGCCAGGAGGGGTGTCCCTGGGGCGATACGGTAATTCCGCTGGCCGAACTCGAGCGCTTCTACCTAGCACGGGTATTGGCCCGGTATCCGGAGGATCGCCAGGAATTGGCGCGCCGTCTGGGGATCTCGGAACGAACGCTGTACCGCAAGCTGCAGCGCATCGAGGGCGACCCGGATCCGACCGAGGCGACCTGAGCCCGCAGACCGTGCCCGAACGCCCCGCGCAGGGGCAACCCCTGTCAGCCGTTGTGCAGCCACTGCCAGATGTGGCACCCCTGTTGCGCAAAGGGCAAGAAAACAACAGGAGACCAGGGGGGCGAAGAATACTATTATAGTTTTATAAAATAACGGTTTAAGCATAAAAAGTGGCTGCGATGCCTCGATGGCACGGGTTGTGCTTTGATCCAGAAGACACAGCCCGCGTCCATAGGAGTTTTCCATGAGTATTCTGCAGTCATCGGCCCTTGCCTTCCTGACGATCCTCGGAGCGATCCTGCTGGCTTCCATGCTGTAGCCCGTTCTTTGAAGGGAGCCCACCGAGCCCGCAACGACCCGATGGCTTCGTTCTGGCGCTTCTTTTTTCTTGCGCGAACCTCCTCCATCGCGCCCTTGCCGCCCTCACGGGCGGTTTTTTTTGCGCCGGGTGGGAACCCGGCATGGGGGCGGCGTCCTTGGGGCTGCGCGCTGCGGCAGCGGCTGCTACTCTCTGGAAAGGAATCCGGGCGGTATGCGGCCGGGAGTACAGGCCGCCTGGCCTGAGCGATTTCCACGCCAAGCCCGACAGGTTACAAGGACACGCACAGCATGGAACGACAGCTCTCGGTGATGCGAGCGGCAAAGTTGGTGGGTGTCACCCGGGCCGAATTGCAGGCCCGCATCAAATGCGGAGCGTTGGCGAGCTTCGATGGCCTGGTGCAGGTGAGCGACTTGCTCGCATTGTATCCGGCGACCCGCCTGGCAGAGGAGCGGACGCTGGAGCGCCTGGACCGGATCAAGGCCGAGGCCCTGGGCCGGAATGTCGCCGGACGCAGTCTTCCCGACCCTCAGGTGCTGGCCCAGCGCCTGGGGGTGCTGGGGCATCAGTTGACCCGTGCCCGTCAGCAGGCGGAGCATTACACGGGCGTGCTGGCGGCCTTGGAGCGTCACCTGCGCAGCCTGGAGAGGAATCCGGATGAAGCCCAACGAGCGGTCGTGCAGGACATCAAGCTCTGGATGCAGAGCGCCTTGCGTCAGGGCACGACCGCGGCCGCCGACGCTCCGTTGGATGAGGGGAGTTGGTTGAGCGTGATCACACCCCAGATCCGTTTGCTGCCCGGAAACCACGAATTCCTGGTGGAAGGCTCGGATACCGTGCTCGAGGCCGCGCTGCGCGCCGGGCTGTCGCTGAGCTACGGCTGCAGCAACGGCAACTGTGGCGAGTGCAAGGCCCGCATCGTGTCCGGGGAGGTGCGTGAGGTGCGCCCGCACGACCACGTGATCAGCGAGGTGGAACGGCTGCAGGGCTATACCTTGCTGTGCACGGTCGCACCGGTCACCGATCTGGTCATCGAGGGGGGAGTGGCGCACCTTCCTGAAGACCTCCCGCTGCAGACGATCGACGCGACGGTGCGCGCGATCGAACATCCGGGTCCGCATGTGGCGTTGTTGAAGGTGCAAACCCCCCGGACCCGACGGCTGCGCTTTCTGGGCGGCCAATACGCGCGCCTGCGCCTCGATGGCGTCGCCGCCGAGGCCTGGTTGCCGCTGGCCAATTGCCCCTGCGACGACCGCAACCTGGTCTTTCACGTCGTCGAGGATCGCTCGGACCCCTTTGCCGTCCGGTGCTTCGAGGGCCTGCGCAAGGGCGATCGGGTCCAGCTCGAGGGTCCCTTCGGCGAATTCGTGATGCCCGAGGGCATCGAACGGCCCCTGGTCTTTCTCGCGTGTGACACCGGCTTCGCACCGATCAAGAGCCTGATCGAACATGTGATCGCCCTCGATACCGTCGATGCGATGGACCTGATCTGGGTCGCCACCGGGGCCGTCGGCCACTACCAGGACAACCTGTGCCGCTCCTGGGACGATGCGCTGGACGGTTTTCACTACAAACCGGTGCGGGTGAACGCCGCCAGCACGCCGGAGGCCTGGTCGGCTGTGCTGAGCGGCAGTCTGGCGCGGCTGGAGGATCCCGTGGAGCACGATTTCTTCGTCGCCGGACCGGCCTTCTTCGTCGCGCTCGCGCTGTCTGCGCTGGAGCGGCTGGGGGTGGCTTCGGAACGGATCGTGCCGCAGATCCTCCCGCCGCCGCGTTGAGCCGTTTCCGTTGATCCCCTGCGCTACGCCGTCGCGGGTGCCGGAACCGGCCCAACCGGGCGACCCGCGACTTTCGATCGTGATTCCGGTGCTGAACGAGGCCGACCACCTGCCGCGGCTGCTCGGCGACCTCGAACCCCTGCGGGTGCAGGGCTGCGAGATCATCGTGGTCGACGGCGGCAGCCGGGATGCGACGCTGGCCGTGGCCGCGGCGGGCGCGGATCGGGTGCTGCACGGCCCTCGCGGGCGGGCCCTGCAGATGAACACCGGCGCCGCCCGGGCCCGGGGTGCCGTGCTCTGGTTCCTGCATGCCGATACCCGGGTGCCGGGGTCCGTGGCCGCGGCGCTGCCGGATCCCGATCAGGGCGCATGGTCCTGGGGCCGCTGTGGCGTGCGCCTGTCCGGCGACCGGCGGGCCTTTCGGTTGATCGGCGCGCTGATGAACTTACGCTCCTGCCTGACCGGCATCGCGACCGGGGACCAGGGGATCTTCGTGCGGCGCGCGGCCTTCGAGCGCGTCGGCGGCTTTCCGGAGATCCCGCTGATGGAGGACATCGCGCTGTCGCGCCAATTGAAGCAGAGCTTCGGCCGTCCCTGCTGCCTGCGGGCGCACCTGATCACCTCGAGTCGGCGCTGGGAGACCGGCGGTATCGGGCGCACCGTACTGCTGATGTGGAGCCTGCGTCTGGCCTACTGGGCCGGCGCCGACCCGGCTGCGCTCGCCCGGCGGTATCGAAGCGCGCAAGCGCTGCCGGGGGGGTCGTGAGGGTGTTGGTCTTCGCCCGGGCGCCGGTGGCCGGAGCGGCGAAGACCCGGCTGATGCCGGCCCTCGGCGGTGAAGGCGCGGCGCATCTGCACCGCCGCCTGGTGCGCCGTGCGCTGGGCATGGCCACCGGCGCTGGCATCGGCCCGGTCGAACTCTGGTGTGCACCGGATGCACGGCATCCCTTTTTTGCGGCCTGCCGGCAGGACTTTGGCTGCACGCTGCACGCACAGGCATCGGGCGATCTGGGGGCGCGCATGCGCCAGGCGCTGGAGACCGGTGGCGTTGCCGGTGGCGCGGTCGGCCTGCCGGCCCTGGTGCTGGGCTCCGATGCGCCGGGGCTGCAGGCGGGGACGCTGCAGGCCGCCGGCCGTGCGCTGCACACCGGGCGGGATTGCGTGCTGGTTCCGGCCCTGGATGGCGGCTATGTACTGATCGGGCTCGCGGTGTCCGCTCCGGCGTTGTTCGAGGCCATGCCCTGGGGTACCGAAACGGTGCTGGAGCAGACCCGGCGCCGGTGCCGCCAGCAGGGCCTGGACCTGGCCGAATGGCCGCCCGTACCGGACATCGACGTCCCAGAGGACCTGGTCCATTGCCCCCCGGAGCTGTGGCGGGATCTGCGCATCGATGCCTCAGCCGAGTAGGCGTACCGGTAGCGACGGCGGCCCTGGTGCCATGGCACGGCGATGAAATACCCGGGTGCCCCTGGGGACCGTGGGGTTACCGAGTCATGAAGTGCGTTAGAATATGCTGATGCGCAACATCATCGCCTGGATCGACCGTACGCCCGTTTGGCTCTTCGTGGTCTTCGTCGCCACGTTGGGGCTGTCGCCCTGGGTGCCCGAGCCGCACATTGCCGAAAAGATCCGCTGGCTGCTGGCCGGCGAACTGACCCGGCCGTTGGATATCTTCGATCTGGTGCTGCATGCGGTGCCCTGGTTGCTGCTGGGCCTGAAGCTCGGCCGGGAGACCTGGAAGGAATTCGCGCCGCGTGTGGGATCGCGGGCCTCGTCCGAGGATTGATGATCGGGCGGCTGCGGAGGGTGGGCCCGCTGCGCTTGGCCCACCCTACTGGCGCATAGGCACCATACGGCGCGGGTTTGCGTAGGGTGGGTGAAGCGCAGCGCACCGGCCACCCTGGACCACGGGGCGGCCGGGCGCTCTATGCGGCCTGGGCGCGCGCGGGACCGGTGTACACGCTACGGGCTGCGGGGATGGCGCGGCCGGGTGTGAGATCGCCCATTTCGGCGAGCAGGGTCTCCAGCGCGCCGAGGCACAGCAGCACGTTGCGCTCGTTGGCCGTATGCCCCATCAGGCCGATGCGCCAGATCTTCCCGGCATACGGGCCGAGCCCGGCCCCGATTTCCAGGCTGTAGCGCTCGAGCAGCGCGGTGCGCAGCGCGGCCTCGTCGACACCGTCCGGAATCCGGATCGCATTGAGTTGCGGCAGCCGGTGTTGCGGCGCGACCAGAAACTCGAGGCCCATCGCCTCGATGCCGGCCTTCAACGCCTCGTGATGGTGGCGATGGCGCGCCCAGCTGGCCTCCAGCCCCTCTTCGTGCAGGATCACCAGGGCCTCGTGCAGCGCATACAGGGCGTTGATCGGTGCGGTGTGGTGGTAGGCGCGCTTGCCGCTGCTGCCGTCCCAGTAGCCCATCACCAGATTCAGGTCCAGAAACCAGCTCTGGACCCGGGTGCGGCGGGCGCGGATTCGGGCCACGGCACGCTCGCTGAAGCTGACGGGTGACAGACCGGGCGTGCAGGACAGGCACTTCTGACTTCCGGAATAGATCGCATCGACGCCCCATTCGTCCACGTACAGCGGGCTGCCGCCGAGCGAGGTCACGGCATCGACGATGCTCAGGCAATTGTGCCGGCGCGCGAGTTCGCACAGGGCCCGCACATCCGAACAGGCCCCGGTGGAGGTCTCGGCATGGACGAAGGCCAGAATCCGGGCCTCCGGATGCCCCTTCAGCGCGTCCTCGATTTTTTGCAGGCTGACCGGTTGACCCCATTCGTCCTCGACCCGCACCGCGACGCCGCCGCAGCGTTCGACGTTTTCCTGCATCCGGTTCCCGAAGACGCCATTGATGGCGATGATCACCTTGTCGCCGGGTTCCACCAGATTCGCGAAGCAGGTCTCCATGCCGGCCGAGCCGGGCGCGGACACCGGCAGCGTCAGCGCATTGTCGGTCTGGAAGGCGTACTGCAGCAGCCCCTTCATCTCTTCCATCATGGCCATGAACGCCGGGTCCATGTGGCCGATGATCGGGCGGCCCATCGCGGCAAGCACGCGGGGATTGAGATCGGAGGGGCCGGGCCCCATCAGGGTGCGAATCGGGGGGAAGAAGGAACCAAAGGTCATGGCGATACCTGTGCTGGGAGAATCAGTTCGGGAATTCCCGAGTGTGCGATCGAAGGCTGGATCGAGGGTTCGATCGAACCGGGGGAGAGACGGCGCGGTGGGTTACCGGCACCCATCGAGACGGCGGTCGCCCGGATGGCGACCGCGGAGGGCCGACCGCGAAGGGCTCGGGTCAGACGCGGCCCATCACCGAGAAGCTCTTGATGAAGGGGCCGGCCATGCGCGGATCCTTCAGCATGCCCTTGTAGTCGCCGACGACGAACTTGATCTTGCCGGTGGTGAAGGCAGCGCCGAGACCCATCATCCCCGGCGGTTTGGCCATCCATTTTTCCCACACCTCGGGCTTGGCCCGCATGTCCCAGTTCAGGGTTTCGCCGGTGTAGGCGCCGGCGGAAGTGGCCTTGCCGTCTTCCACGGTCATCACACCGCGGGGCTGTTCCTCGCCGGGGAACCCGTAGGCGATCACACTGTTGAAGTGGATGGTCGCGAGTGCATCGGACAGCTCGGGTTCGGCATTCCATTCGTCCTTGAATTTCTGCATCCACGCTTCGCTGAACAGTTCGGCCATGGGGGTCTCCTTGTTGTTATGAATTGTTGTTATGGATTGTTGTTATGGATTCGTGTGGTCGTGTGAGGCTTGTGGTGTTGATCAGGCTGCCGACTGCGTTTCCCCGGATGCAGGAAACGCAGCGACAATATAGCGCAATCGGCTTCAGGCCGCGGCGAGTTGATCGCGGATCCGCTCGAGGCGGGTGCGCACGTCACGGGCCAGTTCCTCGACCCCCTCCTGCTCCACCAGCCCCATTACCGCGACCGGATCCATGAAGGCCACCGTGATCTTGCCGTCTTCTTCCTCGCGCACGACCACATTGCAGGGCAGCAGCAGACCGATATCGGCATCCGCCTCCAGCGCCTGGTTCGCCAGCTTCGGGTTGCACGCGCCAAGAATGTGATAGGGGCGGCGATCCACATCGAGTTTCTTCTTCAGCGTGCCGGCCACGTCGATCTCGGTCAGTACACCGAAGCCTTCGGTGGCGAGCGCCTGGGTCACGCGCTCGAGTGCGTCGGGCATGTTCGTATCAAGGGTGATATTGAATCCGTACATGGGTGGTACCTCGTCGGGCTGGGGAATGGGGGGCTCGGGACGTGGACGTTCCGAGGGTTTGCGGGGATGAAGGCCATGCGCCGGCGGGCCGATCAGGGTGGGCCACCGTCGCGTTCAACGGTTCTGATTCTGACGCACTACACTCATGGGAGCCAACCCACCCACGTACGCCAAGGAGACCATGATGACTGGACACGTCTACAAGACCATCGAGCTGACCGGATCCTCCCCCACCAGCACGGACGATGCCGTTCGTCAGGCCGTCGAGCGCGCGGCGAAGACCTTGCGTCATCTGGACTGGTTCCAGGTGACGGAGACCCGCGGCCACATCGAGAACCAGGCCATTGCCCACTGGCAGGTGACCGTCAAGATCGGCTTTCGGATGGACGATCCGGACTAGGTCCTGCCGAAGTCCGGTCCCGGACACGCTCCGGCCCTGCAGGCGGGAACGCCTGTAGGGCCCGGCGCCGGCGTTGCAGCCCGATCACCACGGCGAGCAGCAGCAGGGCCGGCAGGTAGAACCACTCCGGCGCCGGGCGCTCCGCGGGGGTGAACACCGCCTCGACCCGCCAGCCGGGCTCGACACCCAACCGCTCGGCCGGGCTGCCGAAGCCGACGAAGCTGACCTGGACCTCGTCGCCCAGCGTCATCACCCCGAGCCCGGCCGCGGTCAGGCGCTCGCGCCCGCCAGCGCGCTCGCCCAGCGGAAGCATGATGCGCTTGGTTACCGCGTTCCCCTGCAGGTCGAGGCCGGCGATCTGCAGGCGCAAATGGCCCTGGGGCGGTGTGGCCTCGGCGACGGTTTCTATCGCGGTGGGCGCCAGCGTGGTCAGCGGCGGGTGCAGCCGGTCCATCCACACCCCCGGCACCAGCAAGGTGAGCGCGAGCACCAGCAGCAGCGCGGTCTCCCAGATCCGGTTGCGCACCAACAGGAAATGCTGGGTGGCGGCGGCGAACACCAGAATGCCGGTCAGCGCGCCGAAGGCGGTCAGCGCCAGTTGCCATACGCTGTCGACGCCGATCAGCAGCAGCTGGGTGTTGAACACGAACACGAAGGGCAGGGCGACGGTGCGCAGGCTGTACCAGAACGCCTGCAGCCCGGTCTGGATCGGATCGGCCCGGGCCACCGCGGCGGCGGCGAAGGAGGCGAGCCCCACCGGTGGCGTCACGTCCGCCATGATGCCGAAATAGAACACGAACAAGTGCGCCGCGATCAGCGGAATCAGCAGGTCGTTCTGGGCGCCGAGATCGACGATTACCGGGGCCATCAGCGTCGCGACGATGATGTAGTTGGCGGTCGTCGGCAGGCCCAGCCCGAGGATCAGGCAGATTAGTGCGGTGAGCATCAGCATCAGCAGCAGGTTGCCCCCGGACAGGAATTCGACCAGGTCGCTCATCACCAGACCAAGGCCGGTCATCGCCACCGTGCCGACGATGATCCCGGCCGCGGCGGTCGCGACCCCGATCCCGATCATGTTGCGCGCGCCCCGCACCAGGCCATCGCCCAGTTCGACGACCCCGGTGGCGAAGGCGCGGCCGTAGCGGTGGTGGCCCCGGAACCAGGCGATCAGCGGCCGCTGGGTCAGCAGGATCGCGATCAGGAACAGCACCGCCCAGAACGCGGCAAGCCCCGGAGACAGGCGTTCGACCACCAGCGCCCAGATCAGCACCACCACCGGCAGCAGGAAATGCAGCCCGCCCTGGATCGTGGGTCGGGGATCCGGGAGCTCGGTCATCGCGGGATCGAGCGCCTGGTCGCGTTCGGGTACGCGGCAGGCCAGCCACAGCAACGCCAGATAGGCCCCCACGACCAGCACCCCGATCACCGCGAAGGCCTGATCGCCGGCCACGGTCTTGATCCAGCCCAGCCCGTAATAGACCCCGCCCGCCAACACCAGCAGGCCGCTGACCGACAGCCCGAGCCCGGTGAGGGTGTGGCGCAGCGTGCTCGCGTGGCGCCGCGGCAGGCCTTCCAGCCCGGCCCGCAGCGCCTCCAGGTGCACGATGTACAACAGCGCGACGTAGGCGATCAACGCGGGCAGGAAGGCGTGCCGGATCACCTCGACATAGGGAATGCCGACGTACTCGACCATCAGGAAGGCCGCCGCACCCATCACCGGCGGCATCAGCTGCCCGTTCACGGAGCTGGCGACCTCCACCGCCCCGGCCTTCGCCGGGGAGAAGCCGGTGCGCTTCATCAGCGGCACGGTGAAGGTGCCGGTGGTCACCACATTGGCGATCGACGATCCGGACACCATGCCGGTGAGGCCGGAGGCGACCACCGCGGCCTTGGCCGGTCCGCCGCGCAGGTGCCCGAGCAGCGAGAAGGCGACGCGGATGAAATACCCGCCGGCGCCGGCCTTCTCCAACAGCGCGCCGAAGAGCACGAACAGGAACACGAAGCTGGTCGACACGCCGAGCGCGATGCCGAACACGCCTTCGTGCGACAGCCACTGCTGCGCCATCGCCCGCCCGAAGGACGCGCCGCGGTGCGCGATCAGATCCGGCATCCAGGGACCGGCGAAGGTGTACACCAGAAACACGCCCGCGATCACCATCAGGGCCGGACCGAGCACGCGCCGGGTCGCTTCGAGCAGCAGTAGCATGCCGAGCCCGGCTGCGATCATGTCCGTGAGCACCGGCCGACCGGGGCGCTGCGCCAGTTCCTGGTGGAACAGGAATAAATACCCGGCCGCGAAGGCGGCGGTCAGCGCCAGCAGCCAGTCCAGCACGGGAATACGTTCCAGCGGCGCCACCCGCCACGCCGGCCAGGCGAGCAGCAGCGCGACCGCCGCCATCAGCAGGTAGACCGGAACCCAGGGCAATTCGGCCTGATGCTGTTGCCAGGCGAGAACCCCGAGCCCGAGCCCGAGCAGCGCGTAGAAGCCGGCAGCCAGCGCCGGCCCGTGTTTCGCCGGCAGGCGCGCCGGAAACAGCACGAACGCGAGGAAGACCGCGAAGGCCAGGTGGATCGACCTCGCCTGGGTTTCCGGGATGATCCCGGCGCCCAGCCAATAGGCCAGCGGCGATGCGATCCAGAGCTGAAACAGCGACCAGGCCATGGCCGTCAGGTAGACCAGCAGCCGCGTCTTGCCACCGGGGCGGCGGGCCCCCGTCTCCATCGCCCCCGTCTCCATGGCCCCCGTCTCCATGGCCCCCGTCTCCATGGCCCCGGAATCCACGGAGCCCGTCTCTACGGCCTCGGTGTCGACGGGCCTCGGCTTCACGGCCACGGGTTCACGACGTGAGTTCCACGGGCCGGGCTTTCCAGGCGACCCCCGACCTGATGATCATGGAAGCTCCGCCGGTGGCCGAATATCCCCGTAGGAGGCCAGCCCCCTGGGCGATGCTGTTGAATTCCCGACGCCGAATATCCCCGTAGGAGGCCAGCCCCCTGGGCGATGCTCTTGAATTCCCGACGCCGAATATCGCCGACCGGGCTCGCCTGCCACGGAAGAAGATTTCTGCCGACCGTGGTGATGATCAGATCCCACGAGGCCCGGAGTCGCGGTCAGTCCTCGACCATGCCGGCCTCGCGGTAGTAGCGCAGGGCGCCATCGTGGATCGGTGCCGACAGGCCCTGTTCGACCATGGCGGCCGGCTCGAGAACGGCGAAGGCCGGATGCATGCCTCGGAAAGTGGCGAAGTTCTCGAAAACGGCACGGGTCAGGTGATAGACGGCGTTATCCGTGGTCCGGGTCGAACTGACCAGCGTCGCCCCGACACCGAAGGTGGCCACATCGTCGGTTTGTCCCGGGTACATGCCGCCGGGGATGGTCGCGTGGAAGTAGTACGGCGTCTCGGCCACCAGCGCATCGACCACCGGGCCGTCGACCGGGATCAGGCGGGCATTGCAGGTGGCGATCGGTTCCTGGATTGCCGCGGAGGGGTGGCCGACGGTGAACAGGATCACGTCGATGCGGTTGTCACACAGCGCCTGCCCCTGTTCGCGCGAGGGCAGTTCGGAGGCGAGTGTGAAGTCATCCAGGGTCCAGCCGTATTCGGCCATCAGGCGCTCAGCGGTGCCGCGCTGCCCGGAGCCCGGATTGCCGATGTTCACCCGATGGCCGCGGATGTCCTCGAAGCGCTCGATGCCGCTGTCCGCGCGCACCAGCACCGTGAAGGGCTCCGGATGCAGCGAGAAGACCGCGCGCAATTCGGGGTTGGCGCCCTGCTCGGCAAAGCGGTCGGTGCCGTGGTAAGCATGATGCTGCCAGTCCGACTGCGCCACGCCGAAATCCATCTCGCCGGCGGCGATGGAATTGAGATTGAACACCGAGCCACCGGTGCTCTCGGCATTGCAGCGCATGCCGTGCTCGGCCTGGTCCCGATTCACCAGTCGGCAGATGTTCTGCCCGGTGGGGTAGTAGACCCCGGTCACGCCGCCGGTACCGATGGTGATGAAACGCTGGTCGGCCGCAGCCGGCAACGCAAGCCCGAGGGCCAGAATGGTGCCGGTGGCCCAACCGGCGAGCCCCTTCATGGTGGATCCGTGCATGCGGTCTCTCCCTCTACGGTTCATAATGAACCCCGATTCAAGCCCCTTTCGGGTCCCGGAAGCAAATCCCCAGCCCTGTAGGGTGGGCCAAGCGCAGCGGGCCCACCGGGCGTGCCCCGGCGCTCGAGCCAAGAACGGTGGGTGCGCTGCGCTTCACCCGCCCTACGGTAAAATACAGTATATTCGTGCCCCGATTTTTTCCTTTCGCCCGAATCCTGGAGTACCCCTTATGTTTTCCATTCGTATGAGCATCAATGGCTACGATCCCGAACTCTGGTCCGCCATCGAGAACGAATCCCGCCGTCAGGAAGAGCACATCGAACTGATCGCCTCGGAAAACTATGCCAGCCCCCGAGTCCTCGAGGCGCAGGGATCGGTGCTGACCAACAAGTACGCCGAAGGCTACCCCGGCAAGCGGTACTACGGCGGTTGCGAATACGTCGACATTGCCGAAACCCTCGCGATCGAGCGGGTGAAGCAGCTTTACGGCGCCGATTACGCCAACGTGCAGCCGCATTCCGGCTCGCAGGCCAATGCCGCGGTCTACATGGCCCTGCTGCAGCCGGGCGAAACCGTGCTCGGCATGAGCCTGGCCCACGGCGGCCACCTGACCCACGGCGCCAAGGTCAACTTCTCCGGCAAGATCTACCACGCGGTGCAGTACGGCATCGACGAGCAGGGCCTGCTGGATTACGACGAGATCGAGCGCCTGGCGCTGGAACACCGGCCGAAAATGATCGTCGCCGGCTTCTCCGCCTACTCGCGGGTGATGGACTGGGCGCGCTTTCGGGCGATCGCCGACCAGGTCGGCGCCTACCTGATGGTCGACATGGCGCACGTCTCCGGGCTGATCGCCGCCGGCGTGTACCCGAACCCGGTGCCGCACGCGCATGTGGTGACTTCGACCACGCACAAGACCCTGCGCGGTCCGCGCGGCGGCATCATCCTGGCGCAGAGCAACCCGGAGCTCGAGAAGAAGTTCCAGTCGCTGGTCTTCCCCGGGACCCAGGGCGGGCCGGCGATGCACGTGATTGCGGCCAAGGCCGTCGCCTTCAAGGAGGCCCTGGAGCCTGGCTTTCGGGCCTACCAGGAGCAGGTGATCGCCAACGCCCGCACGATGGCGGCGACGCTGATCGAGCGGGGCTACAGCATCGTCTCCGGCGGCACCGACAACCACCTGTTCCTGCTCAGCCTGATCGACAAGGGCATGACCGGCAAGACCGCCGACGCCGCCTTGGGCGCCGCCAACATCACGGTGAACAAGAACGCGGTGCCGAACGATCCGCAGTCGCCGTTCGTGACCAGCGGCATCCGCATCGGCACCCCGGCGGTGACCACCCGCGGCTTCGGCGAGCGCGAATGCCGGGATCTCGCGAACTGGATCGCCGACGTGCTCGACGATCCCGAGAACCCGGCGGTGATCGCCGAGGTGCGCACCAAGGTGCTCGACGTCTGCGCCCGGTTCCCCGTCTACGGGCTGGACGACTAGGCCCGCGCGATGCGCTGTCCAGCCTGCGGCGCCGACGACAGCCGGGTGGTGGATTCGCGCACGGCCGGCCCGGATCAGGGCCAGATCCGGCGGCGCCGCGAGTGTCAGAGCTGCGGCGCCCGCTTCACCACCTTCGAGCGTGCCGAATTCAGCATGCCCCGGGTGGTCAAGCGCAGCGGCCAACGCGTCGCCTTCGACGAAGACCGGCTGCGTGGCGGCCTGGCCCGGGCGCTGCACAAGCGCCCGGTGCAGACCGACGCGGTCGAGGCGGCGATCGAACGCATCAAGCGCCGTCTCGCCGCCTTCGGTGCTCGGGAGATTCCTTCCGACCGCATCGGCGAATGGGTGATGGAGGAGTTGCGCGAGCTCGATCAGGTCGCGTTCATCCGCTTTGCCTCGATCTACCTCAGTTTCGCCAACGTGCAGTCGTTCCGCGACGCGATCGAACGCCTGGAACAGGACCTGACCCCGGAGATGCGCCGTTCGCAACTGCCGCTGATCGATGGCGACGGTGACGGTTCTGATCCTGATCCTGGTGCTGGTGCTGGCGATGGCGGCGATGCGTCCCCCGAGAAAACCGGGTGAGCGATCACGCCTTCATGGCACGGGCGCTGCAACTCGCCCGGCTCGGCCGCTACACCACGGACCCCAACCCCCGCGTCGGCAGTGTGGTGGTGCAGGGCGGCGTGATCGTCGGCGAGGGCACCCACTGGATTGCGGGGCAGGCGCATGCCGAGATTCAGGCCCTGCAGGCCGTGACCGGCGATCCGCGCGGCGCCACCGTGTACATCACCCTGGAGCCGTGTTCGCACCACGGGCGCACCCCACCCTGTGCCGATGCCCTGATCGCGGCCGGCGTCGCCCGGGTGGTCGTCGCGATGCAGGATCCGAACCCGCGGGTGGCCGGCCGCGGCCTGGAGCGTCTGCGCGCCGCCGGTATCGCCGTCACCGTCGGGGTGCTCGAGGCCGAGGCGCAGGCCCTGAACCCCGGCTTCCTGCGGCGCATGCAGCGGGGCCGGCCCTGGGTGCGGGTGAAGCTCGCGGCGAGCCTCGATGGCCGGACCGCGATGGCCTCCGGCGAGTCCCAGTGGATCACCGGGCCTTCGGCGCGCCGCGACGTGCAGCACTGGCGGGCGCAGGCTGGCGCGATCCTGACCGGCAGCGGCACCGTGCTCGCCGATGACCCGCAACTGACGGTGCGCCGGTCGCCGGCAGAACTGATCGCCGACGAGGGGGTGGACCCGTCCGTTTACCCGGAACTGGTCGCAGCCGCGGTGCGCCAGCCATTGCGGGTGGTGATCGACTCGCAGCTGCGGGTGCCGCCCGCCGCGCGCGTGTTCGACGGCGGCGACGTGATCCTGATGACCTGCCGCGAACGCGCAGCGTCGGAGGCGGCCCGCGCGCTGCGTGCCCGCGGCGGGCAGGTGCTGGACGTGCCGACGGCCGCCAACGGCCAGGTCGACCTGAGCGCGGTACTCGATTGGCTTGGCGCGCGCGGCGTGAACGAGCTGCATGTCGAGGCCGGCCCCGGCCTTGCCGGGGCGCTCGCCCGGCACGGGCTGGTCGACGAATGGCTGCTTTATCTCGCGCCCTGCCTGATGGGTTCGGGCGCCCGACCGCTGCTGGACTGGCCGCTGGAGACGATGGCCGAACGGGCCCAGCTCGAGATCTTCGCCTGCGATTGGGTCGGAGACGCGCTGCGCTTGCGGGCTTTCCCCCGCGCGAACGCGGATTCGGTATCATGACCGGCTGTGCTGTCCACTCCCTCTGATCAAGCATCCGGCCGCCGCTATGTTTACTGGAATCATCGAAACCCTGGGCACGCTGGTGGCCCTGGAGCCACGCGGCGGCGACCAACGCCTGCAGGTGCGGGTACCGGATCTGGACCTCAGCGACACCCAGTTGGGCGATTCGATCGCCGTCAACGGCGTGTGCCTGACGGTCACCGCGCTCGAGGACGCGCAGTTTTGCGCTGACGTCAGCCGCGAGAGCCTCGGCGTGACCACCCTCGGTGCGCTCGGTCGCGGCGATCGTCTGAACCTGGAACGGGCCCTGACGCTCAGCACCCGCCTCGGCGGGCACCTGGTCTCCGGCCATGTCGACGGCGTCGGCGAGATCGTGTCGATGCAGCCGGACGGGCGCTCGACCCGGGTGCAGGTCCGGGCCCCCGACGCGCTCGCCCGCTACATCGCGGCCAAGGGTTCGATCACCATCGACGGCTGCAGCCTGACCGTGAACCAGGTCGATGGCGCGCGCTTCGACGTGAACATCATCCCGCACACCTGGGCGCAGACCCGCTTTTCGATCTACCGGGTCGGCAGCCCGGTGAACCTCGAGGTCGATCTGATCGCGCGCTACCTCGAACGCCTGATGCTGGGCGAGCGCGCGGCCCAGAGCGGCGGCAGCGGCCTGTCCGAGGCCTGGCTCGCCGAGCAGGGCTTTCCCAATCACTCCGGCCCCAACCACTCCGGCGCGCACGATTGATCGACGCGCGCCCACGACGGAACCCAGTCATGGAATTTGCCAGTACCCAGGAGATCCTCGCCGAGTTGCGCGCGGGCCGTATGGTGGTGATCGTCGACGACGAGGACCGCGAGAACGAGGGCGACCTGCTGATGCTCGCCTCGCACGTGCGTCCCGAGGACGTGAACTTCATGGCCAAATACGGCCGTGGCCTGATCTGCCTGACGTTGACCCGAGAGCGTTGCAAGCAACTGGCGCTGCCGCTGATGGTCACCGACACCGACGATCAGCACGCGACCAACTTCACCGTGTCGATCGAGGCCGCGGAGGGGGTGACCACCGGCATCTCCGCCTATGACCGCGCGCACACCATCCGCACCGCGGTCGCGCCGAACGCCCGTCCGGCGGACATCATCCAGCCCGGCCACGTGTTTCCGCTGATGGCGCAGCCCGGCGGCGTGCTGGTCCGCGCCGGCCACACCGAGGCCGGCTGCGATCTGGCCCGGCTCGCGGGCGCCGAACCGGCGGCGGTGATCGTCGAGATTCTGAACGAGGACGGCAGCATGGCCCGGCGCCCCGACCTCGAGCGCTTCTGCGCCGAGCACGGGCTGAAGATGGGGACCATCGAGGGCCTGATCCGCTACCGGATCGAAAACGAGAAGACGGTGCGCCGGGTGGCCGAGGTCGACCTGCCCACCGCGCATGGGGATTTCCGGTTGATCGCCTTTCAGGACGAGGTCGATCACGGCGTGCACTTCGCGCTGGTGCGCGGCACCCCGACGCCGAACGAGCCGAGCCTGGTGCGCGTGCACCTGGAGCAGACCATTTGCGACACCCTCGGCTTCTCCGGAACCGATTGCGGCTGGCCGCTGGACGACGCGCTGCGGCGCATCGACGAGGCCGGCGCCGGTGTCGCGGTGGTGCTGCGCAAGGCCGAGTCCGCCGACACGCTGATCCGGCGCCTGCACGATCTGGCCGGCGGTCACGCCGACCTGCGCCCGCCGGTGCAGACCTCGGCCGACTGGCGCATGTACGGCATTGGTGCGCAGATTTTGGCCGAAGTCGGTGTGGGCAAGATGCGCCTGTTGTCGGCGCCCAAGCGCTTCCACGGCCTCGGCGGCTTCGGCCTCGAAGTCGTCGATTACGTCCACCCCTAACCCGTAGGAGGCCAGCCCCTGGCCGATGCCTTTTACCCAGCGCTGAATCGCCGAGGGGGCTCGCCTCCTACAGGCCAGCGCTGAATCGCCGAGGGGGCTCACCTCCTACAGGCCAGCGCTGAATCGCCGAGGGGGCTCGCCTCCTACGATAGGGGCGGTAGCGCCAGCGGGGGGGTGGTGGTGGTACACTACGGGGCTTTTCCGGGCCGTGGTGGCGGCCGATCCGAACCTCCGCAGGCCCGCATTCCCGAGGGCCCGAACCGCTGAAGGATGACCCCATGCACAACATCCAGACCCTCGAAGGGCACTTCACCACGGCGGGCGAGGCCCGTTTCGGTTTGCTGCTGGCCCGTTTCAACAGCCTGATCGTCGAGCGTCTGCTCGAGGGTGCGGTGGATACCCTGCGCCGTCACGGCGTGGCCGATGAGCGGATGACCATCGCCCGGGTGCCCGGCGCCTACGAACTGCCGCTGGCCGCGCAGGCGATGGCGCGCTCCGGCCACTACGACGCGGTGATCGCGCTCGGCTGCGTGATCCGCGGCTCGACCCCGCATTTCGACTATGTGGCGGGCGAGGCGGCCAAGGGCCTGGCGATGGTGTCGCTCGCCGAGAACCTGCCGGTCAGCTTCGGCGTGCTGACCACCGATTCGATCGAACAAGCGATCGAGCGCGCCGGCACCAAGGCCGGCAACAAGGGTGTCGACGCCGCGCTCGGCGCGATCGAGATGGTCAGCCTGATGGCGCAACTGAACGCGTCCCGTTGAGCGAATCCCCGCCCAGTGCCGCGCCGTCGAATGCATCCGCGTCCAATGCATCTCCGTCCAATGCATCTCCGTCCAATGCATCTCCGTCCAATGCATGCGCGTCCAGTGCATCCGCGTCCAGTGCATCCGCGTCCAGTGGATCCGATTCGAGTGCAGCGCCGTCCAGCGCAGCGCCGTCCAATGCATCGCCGTCCAATGCATCGCCTTCCAGTGAGGGGGCCGTGAGCCG
>Ga0207421_10003166_pt1 | contig 19764 bp, 15 predicted proteins | sample SodLakKL_010_SED_4_FD_187542 | JGI IMG/M metagenome (GOLD analysis project Ga0207421, IMG submission 187542) | Alkaline sediment microbial communities from Lake Tanatar, Kulunda Steppe, Russia - 8KL_010_SED (SPAdes) (version 2) | ecosystem: Environmental > Aquatic > Non-marine Saline and... | reverse complement strand
CAAATCGGCAAATCGATCTTCAGAATAATATACATTGTACTCCGGAGAACCCATATCGTCCCACTCGGGTATCAGATCTCCCGCATTTTCATCCTTCTCTATCCTAAAACCGGTCGGCGGCAGCAGATCGGGTTCCTCTTGTGTGGTGAAACTCCATGTATCGGATTCTGCCGTGGTTCCATCATCGTCTTCAGCTATCGCATACCATTGATACGTTGTTTCGTAATCTAAACCACTCCACGTTACCTCTGCACGCTCTCCGCTAGCTACGTTATCGTCAGTACCTATGTGATTATCCGCCTCGTCGTAGAATTCTACGTCCATATCTTCGTTCTCTTCATGTTCAACGTGAACGCTCAATTCTGCATCGGTGCTTACTTCGCCTGAACCATCCGCTGGATCGGGATCCATAGGAGGTAAAGGTCCCGGCTCTGACATGGTTGTAAAGCTCCAAGTGCTTGACTGTGCAGAGTTGTCTTCATCATCTTCCGCAACAGCATACCATTGATAAGTTGTACCGTAATCCAAACCGCTCCAAGTCACTTCTGCTCGATCGCCGCTAGCTACGTCGTTGTCAGTATCTATCAAACTGTGATCGTCTGCATCATAGAACGAAACGTCCATGTCTTCGCCTTCATCATGTTCAACGTGAACGCTCAAATCCACATCGGTACTCCAGTCTCCTGAACCATCCGCCGGATCGGGATCACTCGGAGGTAAAGGTCCCGGCTCTGCGTCGGCATCTACCGCGTTGTACATCACTAAGGCATAATCCTGACCGTCGCCGACGACAGGGTCCGGTATATTCTCGCCCATGATATTGACCGTGTAGGTTCCATCTTCTAGATCGTCAGGATGGATATACACGTTCTGAACATTGTTTCTATCGTCCCAACCATCACCACTGCCGTCGAAGGGCGACATGGCTTCCGTGTTGGATTCTGTGTATCCCCACGTGCTGAATCCATCCCCATCAGTCGGAAATCCATTTCCACGGAACCAATCTCCCATCGGCGAATCGATCTCTAAATTCAGGTCGTTTCTTAAGGCGGGGTCAGCACCTGCTTCAGCGGGTGAATCCGTCCATACCAAAGAAACCTTCATGGGCTCATTTAGATCGATAGGTTCTATCTCATGATGATGCTCTTCACCTGTAGTTATCACCGATGTTTGATCCTCGAGCATGAAATCGACTGGTGCATCCATGACTTTTTGCAGATCCACCATACCCCATCCTTCATCACGGTTGGGAATCGGTCCCGTATAATAATCACCTGGTTGATCTTCCATATCGTAAGCCGTATTTATCATAAGAGCCTTTACCATAGCAGGTGATGGCCGTACACCGTAGTTGTCCTCGTACCATTCGACTATGACTCCTGCCGCACCTGCAACCGCTGGATTGGACATCGAAGTTCCGCCCATACCAGCATAAGCATCATCTCTCTCGGGATCGTCTTCATCATAATATGTCGATATGACGTACATACCCGGCGCCATGACATCTGGCTTAACTCTTCCATCTTCCGTCCAACCCCGTGAACTGAACACTGCGGTCCTGTCCGGGTCGGCTTCATAATCATCCGTATCTTCAGCCCATCCAGGATAATATGCTTCAGAAGCACCTATCGTTATAACGTTCTTGGCGTTTCCTGGGCTGCCTGTTGATTGATAATCTGGGCCTTCGCCTGCATTACCGGCTGAAACCGTGATCACCATAGGCTCGCCGTCGCCGGCATCTCTAACCACGGAGTCATAATCACTATCCGTATCACCATATGCACCTCTAGATTCAGAACCCCATGAGTTGGAGTGTATGTACGCATCGGGTCCCACCTCGTCTCTGGGAACGGTGACTACTTCAGTGGTATCTGCAGGGATCACAGAACCGCCTCCATCATCAAATATCCTCGCTGAATAAAGCTCGGATCCATAAGCCAATCCCTGACCTCCATAGTAATCTCCCATCTCTTCGTGGTCGTCCCACAACTCATGTATAAATAATTCTGTTCCACGATAAGTGTCACCAGCTACAGAACCTGCACAGTGAGTACCGTGACCATGGCCATCAGTCCAATCATCTCCAGACCCCCAGTAGTATCCACCGATCACCCTATCTTGGAAATCCTGGTGTATGTCGTGTATACCCGTATCAGCAACGACCGACACGAGACCTTCTCCACTATATCCTAAATGATTAGCATGAGCACCATAATCGTACTCGTCATTATAGCCTCTCCAAGGTTCGTCAGGATCATCATCAGGATCCCATATCCAATGGCCTCCTCCAATATTTTGAGAAGAAACTTCACCATGGAGCTGCGGCTCTAAATAATTTGATATAAAATAAACATCGTTTCTACGTGCGAGTTCTACAAAAGCGGATTCATCTTCCACTTCCGTTATTATTCGACTACCATCTACAAAATTGATGGAAACCTCACCTGGCTCCAAGTTACGAGCAAGTTTAAATCCCGGCTGATATATCTCAACAGAATTGACGAAATCATACTTTTCGACTTCTTCAGCCTGTTCAGGAGTCATGAACACTTCATACGCATAGTTGGGCACGTAATCTATCATCTCAATATCCATCAGTTCAAGAGTAGATCTCCATTCTGGATTTACAGGACCAAATAAGTTGACCAAGTAAAGCCCTTTTTTTCCTTGTTCATAGTCCTCTATGGTGAGTTCATCAGAAAATTCAGGCATGCCTTCCTCCATATCAAATCTATGACCTTTTACACTCAATTCGTTTCTATGTTCCAATCGATCGACAGTGAATTCTTCTTCGATCACGCTCAACTTGCCTTCTCGTGTCTCCAACAGAACATAATTCCCATAATGGTCTATGATCTCTCCCGAATTTTTAAGAGAAGAGATATCTTCCATTCCTTCAACGTCTCTCACCAAAACTATCCTTTTCTCACTGTCCTCCATGGCCTCCGAAAACGAGAGGCCGGCAAACACTGCGATCACCAAAACCAACACACAAAAGGTCGAACCTACTATATTCCTCAAATCCATCTTTTCATATCTCCATTTCATATCATACTATATTCCAAAAGCTCCGAGAGACAAAACTTCCTCACGGATAAAACATATAGATGCTCGACTGTCGATGCTAGGGCGAGAAAAATACATCTATCTGACCACATTCAAAAAAACCTCCTCAACGAACAACAACAGTTGAGCAATCATCTTGAATCAAGGTTAGTAAGTCGATTTATTTAAGTTTTCGGGCATTTATATTTTTAAAATTTATAATTTATTAGCTGAAATCATCTTTTCGTCTATAGTTTTAACTGTCTTTTTGAATAGTAGTGGTGCGAAGACTAGATATCTTCGAAAAGAAGGGTATCTTCGTCGTCGTCTTCTTCATCTTCCACTTCTTCATCTTCGACTTCTTCATCTTCGACTTCTTCATCGTCCTTTTTTCTAGCTAAAACTAAAGCCGCTATCAAGACGGCAGCGATCAGCACGATCAAGATCCACCACCAGGAGCAAACTTGACCTTCTTCTACCACGGATATGGTCACTTCTGCTGTACTCTCAACGGCATCTTCGTCATCTACACTCCTGACCTCTAATTCGATATCGCCTTCTTCTTCAGCCCGCCAGGTAAATTCACCCTCGTAGACCTCTTCCGGTCCTAGGAGCACGTTTTCTTCCGTTTCTATCAGTTCGCCATCCACGAATAACTCGATCCTTTGTTCGCTCATATATCCACCTGTATTAACGACCTGATACTCAACCGTTATATCTTCGCCTCTCTCGAATTCATCTCCATCTTCCGGAGATATTATATCTAAAACGAAGTTAGCTCCTTCCACGAAGTGTGCTGTAACGCTCCTATCGTTGTCCATCCTTATAGTTATCTCTATCTCTTCCTCTTCGCCTTCAGGCACATCTCCTGTCCAGTGTCTGAACTCCCAGCCCTCTGCCGGGAAAGCTTTTAACAGTATAAGTTGGCCTTCGTTATATCTAGCAGTACCTTCTCCTAAATTCGTCTCGCCTTCTCCTTCTACTTCAATTGTGAGTTCGTATTCCACCTCAGGATCGATACTCTCAAAGTATGCTGTTAAACTTCTATCTTCATCCATAACTACGGTGATCTCCGGCTCCTCACTATTGCCTTCAGGCACATCCCCTGTCCAGTGGCTGAACTCCCAATTTTCTCCTGAGGTGGCTTCGACAACCACCTCTTCTCCTTCCTTGTAAACGTGACTGCCAGGTTTAGGGTCCGTTGTTCCTTCACCATCAACCATTATCTCTAAAGAGAACGTTTCCTCTTCCTCGTCGATCAACTCCACATCCACCTCTTCTTCGTCGTCTTCACTGGTCAAAATCAGATCATACGCACCCACTTCAGCTCCGTCGGTCTCCCATGTAAAAAATGCCTGTTCATCTTCGCCGCCTTCAAGCTCTACGGTTTCACTATCGTTGAAAATCACTTCTCCGTTTTCATAAACCTCGAAAAGTATCTCCTGCGTATCTCTCGCATCTTCGATGTTCGAAACTCTGTATTCAAGACTAACTGCTTCCCCTACGTAAACGAGTTCGTCATGATACAATATATCCAATTCGAAGTAAGACGATGTGGAAAAGCTCAAGGATTCACTTACCACTTCCATGTCATCCCATTCCACTACGGCTTTGAATTCGTAAGCCCTCTCTTCTTGCAGCTCAACAGTTTCATAGAATACGCTCTCTTCAGATAAACTTTGAGAAGTCGTCTCGGACCACTCTCCACCTTCCTCACGATACCTGAAGAATACGTTAACGGATTCCTCCATGCCTATGTTAGTCAACTCGCCGTGAAGTTCGGCGGAGGTCAACGTCACCTCGTCGGCATAAATCGCTTCTACATCCGGAAGAGTATGAACCGTAAATTCGTTAGATAAAGATTCGACTTCAACCATGTAAGTGCCGGGTTCTTCTTCACTATGTACGACAACAGCGGTCTCCACCTCTCCACTTTCGACCGTTACCGTATCGGAGCCGACAGGGTCGCTGTCGACGTAGAACTCAACAGTGTGATCACCTTTACCGTAACCGTGGTTTTCAACCTCCACTTTCAATTCCATTTCTTCATCAACGTAAATATTCTCCGGCTCAACTCTTAGTTCGTACAGTTCAAAATCGGTCTCAGGGGTCTCTACGATCGCTTCGCTTATGCTGTGAAGTCTCGGTGATTCTCGTGTTTCGTTCACTAAAAATAACTGCATGTTCCAAAGATACATCCCGCTGATATCGCCTTCGATGCCGGGTATAGGTTCTCCGTTTACGGTCTCGTTCCAATCTGAGGGTAATGTTTCGTCGCTTTCAGTGATCGCGGTGAAGACCTTTATTTCTGTATCGGCAGGTTCCGTGCTGTTCCAATATATAACGCTCTCTTCAGGCTGCGCTACACTATCAAGAGACAGCGGATCGGAGATGCGATAGCCGTCTTCAAGGGTATCCTCGTATTTTACTTGGACTTCGCCGTGATCGCCGTCGTACGTTACGGGACCGCCGTCGTTTCCACCGCCTATTTCGATGGTATATTCACCTACAACATAATCTTCATTAACTTCACCGCCTCCGGGTTGACCGTTAGGATCGCCGTGAACGTGCCCGTCGGGATCTCCACCGTGTCCTCCGTAACCTTCGCCTTCGGCGGGTTCGTCCACGTGTTCACCACCAAGGCCGCCTCTTGCACCTCCACCACCTCCAAATGTCCATGAACTTCCGTCATAACCGCCTCCGCCGCCGGCATCTGCGGCAGCTAAAAAAGTACCGTCATCAGCTACTATCTCCGTAGAACCGCCGCCTCCGCCGGATCCTCTCGAGAGAGATATATCACTCGCGTCATATCCATCGCCGCCGCGATGACGGCCCCATCCACCTTCCCCATAATCGCTAGAACCTTCAGCACCTTCCCCGCCTTCTCCTACCCATATAGTTATCTCATCGAATTGAGATACATCCAAAGTTGCTTGAACTCTTCCTCCGTCTCCTCCTCTCGTACCAGTACCAGTGGGTCCTCCGCCTCCGGCGCCTAGAAGCTCCACTTCTAGATGAGTGGTATTGGCCACAGATATAGTCTCACTCTCTCCTATGAACTCTAAGGTCTCTAGATAATCTTCCGGTGGTTCTAACACCAGATCATGGTCCGATACTTCTAGACCTTCGAACTCGTAGTATGTTGTCCAGTCGTCATCGATCTGTAAAGTTCTTGAGAGCTCGGCCGGAACGAAAACATTCGTAGCTCCCCACTCTTCTATGATCTCTCCCTGCCAGCCTACCTCGATCCCTGCTTTGAATTCGTATTTTTGAAGTGGATCTAGGTCGGATAGTTCTACGCTGAAATTTTGCGGCCCAACCTTTGATTGAGGAGGAGTTTCAACCCATGGATCTTCTCCGTATTCTCTATACCTGAAGAAGACCTCACCGGCTTCCCCTAAGTCCGGGATCCTTCCTCTCAAAGTAGCGGACCTTAAGCCTACATCGGAGGCCGGAAGGGTCTCGATGAAGTGCTGTTCTCTTACGCTGACTTCGTAGGTAGAATCTCTATCGAGGTCGGTCCTCACATAGATGTGCTTCTCTTCACCGGTATCTATCTTCTCGAAAGGCGTAGCGTTCTCGACGAAGTACCGCTGTCCAGGTTCCGGGGAATCGAGGTTGAACTTCACTACAGCGTCGTCAAAATCTTCATACAGTTCGTTCTCTATGGTTGCAACTACTTCAGAATTGGTTCCGTCGTTTGCTGGGGTATAATCAACGGATATATCTCCTAGAGGTATACCTGCTTTATCGTCCCTTTCCCCGTCGCCGTCCAGATCATAGGTCATGGATTCTATCTCGTCTCCGTCGATCCGGACGAGGCGGTACTCCAACACACTTTTAACTAGATCCCCCGTCGATACATGCAAAGGCTGTTCTCCTTCGGTGGGATCGCCAGGTATCTCGTTACCTTGTGCATCATATATATCACGGTTAGTGTGGACATGACCTGCAAAAACTGCGGTGACGTTTTGATCTATCACGGTCTCTCTAAAAGCGTCTGTAACGTCCCCATCATCGAGTGTGTCGGGATATACCGGATGGTGCTGATGTACGAATCTCATGGTCTTATCCTGATTTTCCTCCAAAACTTTTTCCATCCATGTCACATTCTCCATGGTCATCCGTCCATCCGAATTGATCAAACTAACATATTTACCCGAATTCTGCATCGTGAAGTGATAATCCTCGCCGTAGGTGAAGGTATAATTTAGATGGGGATTTATCCATTCCCTATACGATTCGATATTGTAGTTGGGGTTGTCATCACTGGTGTAAGAGTAATCATGGTTGCCATGCACGACATAAACAGGTACCTCCAACTCCTGCAGCAGCTCGAAAACCTTTTCGTCCTGTTCCGTGGGATAAGGATCTTGATCGGCCCACCAGAGTGGCTCCTTATCTGAAATGTCACCTTCAAGTGTCACAAAATCCGGTCTGACCAGATTCATCTCATGTACGAACTGTCTGAAGCGATTTACGGCAGCAGGCTCGCCGTCATCGACGTAACCTATGTGAATATCCGGTGCACTGACGAAGCTGAATTGATCGTTTATCTCATCCACCACGTCAACGGATTGGATGCTTTTCGCGTTCACTTCACCATCGCTGACTCTCAGATCGTACAGTTCTTCCCTTGCATCTTCTGGCACAACAGCGGTCAGATACCAGTTATCTTCACCTTTTCTATCTTCCGCCTCTTCTATGTCTATTATATCCATATCGTATTCTTCCATGTAAGTGTTTGAATACTCCTTTAATAGAGCTGCCTCCCAAGGTGTGTTTTCATCCGCAATTGGATTTCTCACCCATATCTCTATAGTTTCACTTCTCTCCTGAATCTTCGGAACACTTATCAGCGGTTTCATTATCCGGATGTCATGATCTTCTTCCTGTGGATCCAAGCTGGGATTCAGTTCAAAGTTATCCGCCTCAGAGGTTTCACCGGAAGTCACAACTCCAGGATAAAGTCCAAATATCACAAAAAAGAAAACAAGCAGGACTCCAATTTTTTTCGAGAGCATCTTATTACACCTTTATAGTATTAATACTGCTATGCATTTTACGATAACATATCGCACATCACTATATGAGATCGACAGTATATAAAAAGGTTTTGTCGCTTTAACTTTTATGTTCTTATAACTTAAAAAAAGATGGAAAATTTTATAGAAGCATGTTTTCATTGCGTCATGATAAATATGAGCCGGCTGCTGATATGTTATTACTCAAAAAGTGGGACCACGGAGGAGATGGCGGAGAAGATACGAGAAGGAGCGGAGAAGAGCGAAGTCGATATAGAGGTGGAAACGAAAAGTGTAGAAGAGATGGACATTGAAGATATCCCGAACTATGATGGGATCATACTAGGGTCGCCGACCTACTACGGTCTTCCCTGCGCCGAAATAAAAGGATTTATAGACAAAAGTATAACACACCACGGAAAGTTAGAGAGTACGGTGGGAGGAGCATTCACGTCGAGCGCTAACACAGCGGGAGGCAACGAAACGACGATAATAGCTCTTCTTGAAGCTCTGCTGATCCACGGCATGATAGTCAAGGGCATGCCAAAAGGAGATCACTACGGGCCAGTAGTTGTAGGAGATGCGGATGAAAAGGAATTGAATCAGTGCGAATACTACGGAAGGTGGATGGCAGAGTTCACCGATAAGATATCCGATATGGAGGATTGAGGATGGAATTCAGAGAGGCTACGAAGAAAAGGAGAAGTGTCCGTTCTTTTAGAGAGGAGGACATACCAGAAAAAGAGATATTGAATATGATCGAAATAGGACACATGGCTCCTTCCGCGGGGAACAGACAGGCTAGAGATTTCATCATAGTCGGAGAGGAAGAGGAAAAGGAAAGATTGGTGGAAAATGCTTACGGACAGTCCTTTATAGCCGAGGCCTCATGGGTAGTGGTGGTCTGCGCCAATGAAGAGAGGTCCGCCGAAAGGTACGGTAAAAGAGGAAGAGAACTGTACTCCATACAGGACGCCACCGCTGCCGTACAGAACATGCTTCTAGCGGTGGTCGATAAGGGGTACGCCGCAGTATGGATAGGGGCCTTCGATGAAAAAAAAGTGGCGGAGCAGCTAGAAATACCTAATGGTGTGAGACCTGTAGCGATGATACCCATAGGCGTTCCGGCGAAGGACCCGAAAGAGCCGCCGAAGATGGATATCGAAGAGCTCATCCATCGAGGAGGCTGGTAATGTGAAAGAGTTTTACGATAAAATCCTAGATGCTCACGTACATCTAGGACCTTCTGGCGAGTGGCTGCCTTACGTGGAACCTTCCGTCGAAACCGATACCTTAATAGAAAGTATGGATGAGCACGGCATAAAAAAAGCGGTCGTCTTTCCGAATCCATGTGTCGGCGATAAGTACCCGGAGACCAACGACTACATAGCTGATGCGGTGGAGGAGTATTCGGATCGATTGATAGGATTCGGTAGAGTCGACCCTAGAAGAGGAGACGAAGCGATCTCAGAGGTAGAACGATGCGTGAAGATTGGGCTAGACGGCATAAAACTTCACCCCTTCGTAGAGACCTTTCGTCCGGATCATCCCAACTTTGAAGGATTGTTCGACGTCATCTATGAAAACGAGTTAGTTCTGTTACCCCATACTGGAACCAACTTTTCTTCGCCCGGTCATTGGAATCATGTACTCGAGGAAAGACAAGATATGAAGTTGATCCTAGGACACCTGAACGAAGGATGTATATCCGTGGCGGAGGAACACGACAACGTTTTCGTCGACACTTCCGGAACGAGAGTTTACATGTTGGAACATGCGGTCGAAAAGATACCAGAAAGGATAGTTTTCGGCTCCGATTTTCCCTACCTTAACTACGAGGTGCAGAGAACGGTCGTCTCCGCCGCAGACATAACCGAGGAGCAAAAAAGGAAAATATTCATAGATAACCTGAACGCTGTGTTCAAATGACGAACATGGACGAATTGGAACTTCACCTTCTGAGATACGGAGAGATCGGGACGAAAAGCCCCAACGTTAGAAAACATTTTGAAGATATCTTGATCCAGAACATAGAGCGGACATTTCTCTCTAGGGAAGAAGAAGTCATCATGGAAAGAAGAGGGCGCGGCAGGATATTCGCCTATGCCTTGAAAAAAAATTCCTACCTTTTCTCACGCACCTTTGGCCTAACTTCCTACAGTAGAGCTAAAGAGGTGAGTTCCGAGTTGGAAGAACTGAGAAAGGAGGGTAGGATATTCGCGGATAAGATCTCTGGTACCTTTGCAGTAAGGGCTAGAAGAGTTGGAGAACACGAATATGACAGTCAGGATGTTGAAGCGGAGATAGGAGACGTGATACTCGATGAAGATCCCGAGCTCGAGGTGGACCTAGATGAACCTGAACATGGATTCCATATAGAGATAAGGCATTCGAGTGCTTATGTGTTTACTCAAATTTTTCAAGGACCCGGAGGCCTTCCGTTGAGTTCACAGGGAAAAGTCGCTTCATATGTTGAAGATAAAAACGACTTCATCGCTACTTGGCTTATGATGAAAAGAGGAGCAAGGCCTTATGTGTACCATCCTTCTTCCAGATGGATAAAAAAGCTGGATAGATGGGAACCGAACCTTAGAGAGAAGGAGATCGCAGATCTCGACGAGATGATGGCTTTGGAATTTCCTGACGAGGTAAAAGGCGTCGTTTTGGGTCAAACGTTAGGTGAGCTCTCTTCAGACGATCTCTCTGGTGAAAAGAAAATACTGATCCTAAGACCGTTGATAGGTTTAACGGAAAAGAGGATCCAGGAAATATTCGAGAGGATCGAAATATTGGAGCGTAAAGAAACGAAAGATTGAGGCACCATTTATTTTATATATCGTTTAAGGTATCATCTTTACGAGGCATAAGATGGTCGAGCATTCAGTGACAGACGAGATAGAATCTGAGATGGATCTGTTGAAAAGGACTATCAAGATCCTTTCAGCCGTTAAAAAGATGCAGCCTATAGGGATAAGTAAATTGAGTGAGGAGTTGAGCTTGGAGGAGCACAAGGTGCGATACTCTCTGAGACTGCTTGAAAAAGAAAAGATCATCGAACCCACGGCCGCGGGAGCTAGATTGACGGAGAAACACGATAAATTTGAAAAAGTACTGTTAGAAGATCTTAAGAATATGAAGGAAACTTTAGAAGAGTTGATAGATACGGTTTCAGAAAGATGATATATTTTAGGCGAAAAAGGCGGATCGATAAAAAAAATTTAATATGATACCCTATTAGGATTGTTCACGTTGAGTGTGTTCGGCATCATTTTCACAGGCCGTCGTAGCTTAACAGGCAGAGCACTCGGCTGTTAACCGAGCGGTTGGCGGTTCGAATCCGCCCGACGGCGCTTTTTTTAACCCATCACTCTATCTTCGGCACCGGTACCTCTTTCAGAGTTTTGGCTATTATCTCTTCTTCTTTGACTCCCTTTATAGCGGGTCCCGGTTTCAATACCAAACGGTGGGACAAAGCCTCTTTAGTTATGAACTTCACATCGTCGGGCACAACGTAATCCCTTCCTCTCAAAGCCGCGTTGGCCATGGATAATTTCATGAGAGCTAAGCTCCCTCTAGGGCTGGATCCCACCTCGACGTCCTTGTTCTTCCTAGTCTTCTGCACTATGTTGACTATATATCTCTTTATATCGTCGTCGAGATGAACATCCTCTATCTTCTCCTGCATATCTATAAGGGTACCAGGGTTCGTTATCTTATCAAGTTCTACCACATCGGTCTTTCTCTCCTTTCTCCTTCTAAGGATCTCGACCTCGTCTTTAGCCGAGGGGTAACCTACAGCCAATCTTAGTAAGAACCTATCGACCTGGGCTTCGGGTAAAGGGTACGTTCCTTCGTATTCTATCGGGTTCTGGGTAGCTATAACTATGAAAGGATCTTCGAGCTTGTGAGTTTCACCCTCGATAGTGGTCTGTTTTTCCTGCATCGCTTCTAAAAGTGCAGCTTGTGTTTTAGGCGGTGCCCTGTTGACTTCGTCGGCCAAAAGGATGTTCGTGAAGATAGGCCCTTTCCTCATCTTGAAGTCACCGGTATTTTTGTCGTAAATGAAAGAACCGGTTATATCAGCAGGTAGAAGATCAGGGGTGAACTGGATCCTTTTGAAATCACAACCTAATGTTTGAGAAAAGCAGTTCGAAAGTAAAGTCTTAGCAAGGCCAGGATAATCTTCGAATAGTATATTACCGTTAGCTAGGATCCCCAGAAGGGTCTTCTGAAGAACTGATTTTTTACCTACGATAGCTTTACTCACTTCGTCTATCAAGGATTTACCTATCTTGGAAACTTCTTCTAATTCCATCTTTTTACACCTTTGGTTGGATCGTTTTTGTAAACTTATAGATTCATATTGTTTAATTCTTTTGTTTCATTTTCTATCGAGTCTTTCACATCCTTAAAAGTGTAGATCCAAAAATATTATTAAGAAACGAGTATTCTAGAACAACTGATCAAGATGGAATACGAAGTGATCAAGAAAGAAAAAATGTACTTGGCCGGTCTTCAGTATTACGGCGATATCGAACAAGAAGACATGACTATAGAAGACCGGATCGACCGGCTTTGGTTCAGATTCGCTACCTTTTGCCGAAGCAGATGGAGTATTATAGAAGATAAAGTAGTCTGTCCTGATCTCTCTTATGAGATACAGATATGGGATGAAGAGGAACTGAAGAAGGAGGGAAAACTATCGATCTTTGTAGGAGTAGAACTTGAGGATCTAGATGACATCCCTCTCGAACTGTCCGGCAAAGTCCTTCCTGCGGGAAAGTACATCTCATTCAAGTTGAAAGGAGAAGAGATAAAAACATGGGAGGAAGACATACTGCAAGATTGGTTTCCCCATGACGATTATTGGATAAGATATTTTGAAGATAAGGTATTCCATGTTCAGTGTTTTCACGAAGAGAAATTCAGGGGTGTAGAGAACTTAGAAGGATCTGAACTGAAGGTGCTTGTTCCAGTTGAAGAAGTCGGTTAAAACTACGTGGGTATGATCTCTTTCAGTCTTTGGCGTATTTCCTTTATGTTAGAGCTTTTGAGATCTCCTTTTTTTCGAAGCGAAAAGAGCTTTCGAAAGACCGGCTCGATTTCTCTTTCGTCGACGATGCCTCTACTACTCGAGACTTCCATAACATAAACAAGATCGTTGAAAGTCTCTTCTACACCTTCGGAAGGTTCGTTATTCAGCACTTCTTCGATGATCTCCTTTTCTCTTTTTTCGAGTATATCGTCCTCTTTTTCCAAAAAGGACTCTAATCGGTTCAGATCATCCCTTTCAAGGTTCCAGCCCGACCCTCCAGCGTTCTCTTCAAGATGCTCCTTAGAAGACGGACCCGTAAGTGCGCTGATCACACCTTTTTGGGATAGTACCCAATTTATAGCAACCTGAACAGGAGTTTTATCATACTTTTCTCCGAGCTCTTTCAATTCATCTCTTATGCGTAGATTGGACCTTAATCTTTCCTTTTTGAACATGGGGTCCATACTTCGTATATCATTCTTTTCAAATCTTTCAGTTCCGTCGAATCTACTTGTTAGGATACCTCTACCCGTGACGCTGAAGGCAATCACTTCGGCGCCATGCTTTCGGCACAGAGGGAGTTGTCTCTTCCTACTCTCTCTTGCTGCGGCGCTCAACTCCGTCATGCAGAATGTTACGTCGCCTTCCTTCAAGTATTCCTCGACACTTTTTATAGGGAGATGACTAACACCGTAGTGTCTTATCTTGCCGTCCTCTTTAAGTTCGTCTAAAGCGGCTACAGTCTCGGTAACCTCGGTTTGTGGATCGTCAAAATGAACGAAATATATGTCTATATGATCGGTCTGTAACCTCTCTAAACTCCTTTCGCAGGAAGCTTTTACGTTCTCAAAGCTGAGAGGGGGTGATCCATCCTTTGGAGATAATCCTATTTTGGTCGAAAGAATCAGTTCTTCCCTCTGCGGTTTGACCACTTCACCCAATATCTTTTCGGCTACGTCCCCATAAGCTGCGGCAGTATCGAAATAATTCATACCCAGCTCCCTCGCGTAACTCAAGGTTGCTTTGAATCTGTCCTTATCTACATCTCCATAGACCCCGCTCAATGCATAGCAGCCCATACCCAGTTCCGAGATCTTCTCTCCCTCTTCTCCTGATCTATTATACTCCATCGATTGTCATCTCCTCCGTAATCTATTGATTTTGTCCTATATACTTCTTATTCATTCAAAAGCGGTAAGATCATGGTCTCTCCCTTCTCACCAAATTCATCGTATTCGTTTTCAACATACCTTTTTGCCGTAACGGCACATAGGTAGGCGTCGTATTCGTGCTCGTTCTTGAAATTCATATTCAGTTTTTCTCTACTCAAATTGAGTATCTTTTCGACCGCCCGTGGATAAGTCTCTATCAAGAAAGTATCAGTTTTTTTCTCCAAGTCTTCTTTCAACTTTACAGCCCTTTCACAGAGCGATCTCATACCAGGAGTATTCAAAGGAAGCATGGGTCCAAATTCATCCATCAATTCCCTTTCCGCTGCCCTGAAAGGTTTTTCAGTCGTTGAAAGTGGAGCGTCTATAGCTACCACGGAACAATCTTCCATCCTCTTCAATATCGTTTTATCCTTGAAGACGGTTTCAAGTTTAACCTCGTCATCACTCGTGAGTGTGCAGATGCCCGTCTTGTTCTCTACTTTCGCCGCAAGATCGATGCCGCCGTACATGTACAGAGGTATAAATCAGGCTCTTATTTAATCAACTTTCGGTTACCCCCCTCCCGATCTCACCTTTTTAAATAAGGAACTATTTGTTTAAGATGTGATTCAAATGAAAGAAGAAGACGATCACTATAGCTGGAAGGAAGTTTACCGAAAACTCGGTTGCGATACGCACTATGACGAATAGATCTAGATCGGGGCATCCTCCGTATAGTATAAAGAATCCTTCATCCGGGATTCGCTTGAGGGCGAGGGGGTAGTGCCCCCCTTACTCTCGACCGAAGGTTTTTAATCTAACGTGTTATTACTCCAATACGGCTCCAAGATTCACGTATCGAAAGGTATATTAATCACGGAGCCCCAATAGGCAATTTAAAGAAAAAGTTGTTCCTTATATTGTTCGTGATCAGTATGAACTGAGAGTCGACACATTGAAGGATGAAGATGAATACAAAAACCAAAACAAAGACGAATGAAGAAGAGGTGGATGCCATGAGCGATGTTGACGAAGAGTTGGAAAGGGTATGCAAGAAGATGGATAACATAATGGAAGACGATTCCATACCAAGGAATATCAGAGAAGGAGCCGAAGAGTGCAGTGAGATGTTACTCGAATCCAACGACGAACTGGACGTTAGGATAGCATCTTCGATATTCAAATTGGAAGAACTTGCCGACGATCCAAATATACCACTCCACGGAAGAACGCTTATCTGGAACGTTATCAGCGAACTGGAATCTATAAAAGAAAAATCTTCCTGATCTGTTTTTGTTTTAGTGTTACCTCAGACTTATCAATTTATGATTTCTGGTGATACTGAAAACTTTTCTCTCCTTCTATCAACCCTTCTATTATCTCATCGATCTCGTCGATGGAGACCCTGATCTGTTCAGTACTCTCTACGTCTCTTATCGTGACCGTATCGTCCTCCAAAGTATCGTAATCTATGGTCACGCAGTAGCGTGTCCCTACTTCGTCGTTCCTTGCGTATCTTTTACCGATGGACCCGCTCTTTTCCCAGTGCGCCAAAAGATCATCATCCAATACGTCATAAACTTCTCTCGATTTTTCTGGCAATCCATCTTTTCTCACTAGTGGGAATACGGCCACCTGTCTAGGGGTTAACCTGCCCGGAAGATCCAGCCAGGCGCGGTCGTCATCAGGATGATATCCCTTGTCCAAGAGTGCCCATATATTACGATCTATACCGTAGGAGAGTTCGATCACGTGTGGTATCTTTCTTCCGTTATCCGTTGGTACAGAGAGTTTAGTGTTAGAGCCTTCCTGATGCTGTTTCAGATCATGATCGCTCCTGTAGTGAAGTCCGGATATCTCTTTCCATCCTCCTATGGTATCGAAATCGACCTCGAGATCGAAATGTATCTTGTTATAGAATGCTCTTTCCTCCGACGGGAGTTCTCTAAATCTTATCTCTTTAGGGTCTAGATCCATAACTTCAGAGGCGAATCGATACATCTCGCCAAGGTGGTAGAGATAAAAAGCGGGTATATCCTCTATATCTTGCAATTCGATTTCTTTCGCCTCTTCGGCCTCTGCCCTTTTGATTCTTACCTTTGTATCCTTAATCTCCTCAAATTTTGCTTCGTAGATATCGTCATGGATCCCTGGTAAGAAAAATATCTGCAGTTCGGCCTGCTGGAATTCCCGCATCCTATAAACCCCTCTGCGGGGGGATATCTCGTTCCTGAAGGCGGACCCTATAGTGGCTAGGCCCATGGGCATCTTTTTACGCAGGGCCCTGAACTCCCTTCTAAAATTGAGATAGGCGCTCTGAGCGGTCTCGGGCCGAAGGAATCCTTTCTTTTCACCGGTTGGGCCTATATCTAATTGGAACATCATGTTGAAGTCCTCTGGTTCAGAGAAGGTCCCGCCGCAGTCTGGACATGAGAGATCTAACTCTAGGATCTTTTCGCTTATCTCTTCTTTGCCCATCCATTCTGCGTTCTCGCCGGTCTCTTCCTCCACAAGTTGATCGCCTCTGAAAGAAGAGCCGCATCTCTCACACCGCACCATAACGTCCGAAAAATGATCCACGTGGCCCGATGCTTCTAGAACTCTATAAGGATGTATGCTGGGTGTGTGGATCACTTGATAATTTTCGTCCAGACCGAGAAAGAATTCTTTCCATTCTCTTTTCCAGTTATCTAGCAGACGTGCGCCGAGATGGCCGTAGTCATAGAAACCCGCTTCTCCCCCGTATATCTCGGCCGACTGCCAGATAAAACCTCGTCTTTTGCACATGGATTCTAGTTCTTCTCTGTCCGTCATGAGTACAACCTCTGGTTTATATCTTGAGTGATATTTACAGCACCGCTCGGATAAGGTCCAGTTCGTACAGCATATTTTCCAAGTTATCTCTTTCGTCGACTACAGGAAGTTGGCCAAAATCGTTCTCTTTCATCAACTCGGCTGCTTCAGATATCTCCGTTTGATGATATATGAAAAGGGGATCCTTAACCATGACGTCTTCAACCGATAAATTGGGTAATTCGATCCTGGATTCTTCATAGTAGAGCCTCATGACGTTCTTTATCCCCTGCCACGACCAGCTGGATTCATCATCTTCAAGACCTAGTTCCGACTTTGCCGTACCTTCATTGATCTCGGTCAGGTCGAACAGGTCCCTATCAGTCACTATCCCGGTGAGAACGGTATCTTCATCTACCACCGGAAATGCATATATGCTGGTAAGCGACATCATCTGTATAGTCACTTTTATCGGCGTTTTTTCGTAAACAGGGATACATTTTTGCTCGATCACTTCTTCTATCGGTGTCTGTATCTTCTGTTCCGCGATATAGGGAAGCATATCGGCCGTTGTCAAAATACCTACACAGGCTCCAGAATCGTCTTTCACCGGCAGATAATGGGTGTCGTGATCCAAAAATAGTTCGGCCGCTTTATCCACAGGGTCGTCCGGATAAAGGGTGGGTTGATCTTTCCTGTATATCAACGCCAATTGGTCTTCGTCTGGATAATTGAAAAAGTCTATCCTGGTCACGAGACCTCGCAGTTCGCCGTCCTTAACCACTGGCATGCCTGTTACCTGATTTTTTACCATCTCTTTTACCACGGAGTTCCTGTTGTTAGGAAGTTCCGCAACTATCGGATCTTCGGTCATCAATTCCTGCACTTTTTTGTTTTCCGCCATATTCATTCATCCTCCAATCTTATAACCATCACGGGACATTCGGCATTCTCTATAACTTTTTGGGCCGTGCTGCCTCTGAAGAGTCTAGAAAGTCCAGTACGAGTATGATGCCCCAGCACGATGATATCATCTTTTTCGGATTCATCTACTATCACCTGTGAAGGGTCACCGTTTTTTATACTTTTCTCCAGCTTGACACCGATCTCGTCAGTTCTATCCTCTATATCTCCTAGAACACTTTCGGCTTCCGATTCCATGTGGCCCTCCAAGGCGGTTATGAGCTCGTCCGGAGGGATCCCTGACAATCCTCCGGTGTCTATAACGAAAAGCACTTTAACGCTGGCTCCGATCAATCTTGCCAGAGAAAGTCCTCTATCTATCACTATCTCGTTCTCTTCTGAGCCGTCGGTCGCGATTATCACTCTTTCGTACTCCTTCATATTATCACATTCGAATTACCATTTTTTTTACCACTTAACAACGTCTATGATATCTCTACTAGAATAACCTTTTATAATATTATAGGCGGGATCTCCCTTTTTCTTTTCTAGTATGAGCAGCGTTTCTTCCTCCTCTTCGATACAGGGACGTTTTAAAGACTTCCTGGGATTCCATGTGCTCATCATCAATATGTCTATCGGTGATACGTCTCCCTGCAGTTTTCCCAGCCTGTAGGCGGTCTCCATCTCTCTGAACATGTTAGGATCACTTATCATCGCGTTATCAGTACCTAGGGAAAGGTTTACCCCGCATCGTATCATCTTAGGGATGTCCGGCATCCTGCCGAAGAACAAGTTCGATCTAGGACAGATGACCACAGGTATGTCTTCCTCGGCACAGAGTAACAGGTCTTCTTCCGTGGCTTCCACCATGTGGACCAGATGGTGCACGCCCATATCTATCACTTCTTCGATCGGTTCTCTAACGTCTTCCGAACAGTGCATCGCCAGGGGTCTATCTAACTTATGTGTTGATTTCGCTACCTTCTTTATCTGCTTTTCGTCCCAATCCCTGTATGCGCTCAGACCTATACCTGAAGCGTGTTCTAGTATCTCTTCCAATTCTTTTTCGTCATGTTCCCTTCGAACGGGGCGGCCCCAAACAGCGGGTCGTATATCGTCATCGATCATTTCCATGGCCCTTTCAAAGGTCTGTAGTCCTTCAAGGCCCCCTTCTCTGAATTCGAAGATATACCTTACGCCGTAAGAAAGGGCGTCTTTCAGGTAGTCGTACATGGAAGAGGCGAGTTCATCTTTTGAAGAGGAAGACAGTTTCTTTTCTTTCAGTCCGCCGGGACCCACCACTTCCTCTAAGGTACCGACCGGAGGTTCGTCAACGATAGAATCAGCTATGTGGGTATGAGAGTTGTAGAATGCGGGTATTATTATGGCGTCTTCACCCTCGTCACCGCCGCTCTCGTATTCCTTTACTTCGTTCTCTTTTACCAGAAATTCGGCTTGTTTGAAACCGTCTTCACAGAGGTGAGGCCCGTTATACCGTTTCATCTCGACCGCCATTCGCAATTCAAAGTATAAAGATATCTTGAACCGAAAGTAATAAATTTTTCCTTTTTGGGCATGAAAACAGTGGAGAACAAAGATCATTAATATTTTTCGTAGCACTTAAAATATCCGTATATAAATGTTTATGGAAAACCATATTATAGGGGAAAGTATAGAAAGGCTCGGTGTAGTCATGTACGTTGTGATAGTAGGAGGAGGAAGAGTCGGCAAGGACTTGGCCAAACTACTCCTCCCTGAAGGGCACGACGTGGTGCTCATGGAAAGAAATTCGGAGCTAGCTGAACAACTT
>Ga0207421_10003164_pt1 | contig 19769 bp, 19 predicted proteins | sample SodLakKL_010_SED_4_FD_187542 | JGI IMG/M metagenome (GOLD analysis project Ga0207421, IMG submission 187542) | Alkaline sediment microbial communities from Lake Tanatar, Kulunda Steppe, Russia - 8KL_010_SED (SPAdes) (version 2) | ecosystem: Environmental > Aquatic > Non-marine Saline and... | reverse complement strand
TCTCCTGGGCCAGGGCGGAAAAGGAGAAGAAGAGGACAAAAAAAACAATCAGGATAACCGACAGGTTCTTTTTTACCAAAAAAATCACCTTCTTTTTTTAACTTGCTTTTCCCATGTCCAGCAGTTTTTGGGGACATTTCTCGGTGCAGATTCCACATTTTATACAGCTTGTTTCCTGGAAACCTTCTTTTTCCAGGGCGTTTTGGGGAGTGAGTTCTAGAGGGCAGGAACGATTGCAAAGCCCACAGTCCGCGCATTTGCCGGGAGAAAAACCGCTTACAATCAGGTCGGTATTCCGGGTTAAACCCAGTTTTTTTCCCAACCTGTAGCTTAATTCGGCGACTGTTCCCATTGGACAGAACCTGCACCAGGCCCGGGGTTTAATAACCAACCCCAGGGTTATCCCAATTATCGTGGGCATCATGTAATTAAAAACCATAACAAAGCCCAGCTGGTCCCAGAACCCGAGACTTCCCCAAGACCCCATGACTCTTACCACCCGGATGACAAACATTCCCATGAAAAAGGTGAAAAACCCCCATTTTAGAAGCGGGCTTTTAATTAATTCTGGAAATTTCCTCCCTGCTGAGAAGGGGGAAACAAATCGGTCAAAGAGGCTGCCATGGGGGCAGAGATTGCCGCACCAGAATTTTCCCCGGAAAATTCCTATACCTATCAAAGTTACCATAATTGGGAAAAGTAAAAGCCCGAATTTTGGCCAAAAAAGTCCACCAATTGCAATAACGGGGACTAAAAACCAGGTCCAGTTTTTGATTTGTTTTTGCAACCTTTTTAAACTCATCTTATGATCACCCCATAATCAGTAAAATATAATATTATAATAATATGATTAATACTTCAAGTCAACCCCGATTGACAAATTTGTCATAATTTCTTAATATATAGATATACAAATTAAGGGGTGGTAACCTTGGAACTGTTTTCCTGGAAAGACGAAGAAATAACCGAAGCCGCTGAAAAACTTAAAGCCCTGGGTCATCCCCTGCGGCTGTGCATGGTGCGGGGTTTAATTGATTGTGGGGGTTGTAACGTGAAAAAAATCCAGGAGTGTACTGAAGCTGCTCAATCGACTATTTCTCAGCACCTGGACAGGCTTAAAAACGCAGGTATAATTGCTGGTGAGAGGAAAGGAAATGAAATTATCTACAAAGTGGTTGACCCCAGGGTTAAAGACCTATTAAAATGTTTTTTTTCTTGAAAAATTTCATTTATTCCAAAAAAATCCGAGAGCAATGCTCCCGGATTTTTCTATTCCTGCATGATTTTGACTCCTGAACTGGTTCCGATCCTAGTTGCCCCGGCTTTAAGCATGGCCTGGCATTCTTCCAGGGTTTTGATCCCTCCCGAGGCTTTTATTCCTAAACTTGCTCCGGCCATCTTCTTGAAAAGCTTGATGTCTTCAATTGTTGCTCCCGCAGGTCCGAAGCCCGTGGAGGTTTTTAAAAAATCTACCCCTTCGATCTCCAAACATAGCTGAATCAGCTCTTTTTTCTCCTTTTCTTCGAGGTAACATGTTTCCAGGATTACCTTTAGGATCGCATTTCCGCAGGTTTCCGCTACAGCCCGAATATCCTTTTCCACCTCAGGCCAAAAACCGCTTTTAAGGGCTGAGATATTGGCAACCATGTCAATTTCTGTTGCGCCATTTTCCAGGGCCTCTCTGGCTTCGAATGCTTTTGTTTTGGGGGTAGTATAGCCCAGGGGGAACCCGATTGCAGCACTGAGTTCAATCCCCGATCCTTCCAGTTCCCGGGCGGCGAGAGGAATGTAGTAGGGAGCAATGGCAACTGCGGCGAAACCAAACTCTTTTGCTTCATTACAGATTTTGCTAATGTTCTCCGCTTTTCCTTCGGGGCGAAGGTAGGTGTGGTCAATTGTTTTTGCAACTTCTTCCTTGGTTAAGTCCATAATCAATTTCCCCTTACTCCCTGGTAGCGCTGTAACCAGGGAAGTAGTTTTTGGAATTTCCTTATCAGTTTTTCATTGTGTTCAGAGCCCCAGTCCAGGTTTCCGCTGGCAATAACCGGGGGTTCTATTCCCCGGGAGGATAGTAGTTTAACGATTTCAGATGTTAATGCCTGGAGAATAAAAGGTCCGGTAATACCGGAGATAGCGCCGTAAGGAACTGGAGCACCTTTGCTTTCCAGGATAGCATCTCCCGCTGGGGCGCAGTTATCGATTACAACATCAACCAGCTGGTAAAGTTTTTTCCCGCTCGGGTGGCGGGAGGAAACATTTTTGCTGTGCTGCAGGGAAGTGATAGCAACTAATTTCAACCCCATCTCTTTCCCCAGCAGGGCTGTTTCAATTGGAACCGCATTTCGACCTGAGTTGGAGATGATCACCAGGGTATCTCCGGAGTTAAGAGGGTAGTGAGGAAGGAATCTCTCGGCAAGTCCCGGCAGGCGTTCGAGTTCGCCGCTTTTAAAGGGTTGTTCGTGGAGCATCAGGCTCGGTTCTAAAATAGCCTGGACCGGCAAAAGCCCTCCCGCCCGCAGGTAAATATCTGCAGCAACAAGGTGGGAGTGGCCTGTGCCAAAGGTGTGAAGAAGGCCGCCGTTTGCTATGCTATCTGATCCCAGTTCTGCTGCCTTTTTAATGTTTTCCAGCTGCGTTTTTTTAACCTTTCCCAGAATTTCTTCGGTTTTTTCCATATATTCAAGTGCGCTCATTGTAGCACCTACCAGTTCTTAATCCTGGACCAGTATCGTTCCAGGAGTTCTTCGTTGTGTTCTCTTCCCTCGTCAATATTTCCGCTCAGGAATACAGGTGGTTTTAAGTCCTGCTCCAGCATTTTTTCAATTGCCATTACCACCAGGGAGTGAACAATGAAAAACGCTGATATATTGGAAGTCGGCCCGATTGGGGTTTTTAACCCGGGAAGCTGAAAGGTGGCGTCACCCCGAACCCCGCAGTTATCAATCAGAATATCGGCGACATCGAGCAATTTTTTCCCGCTGGAATGACGGGAAGTGGTGTTCATGCTATGGTCCCGGGAAAGAATGGCAATTACAGGGATACCTCTGTTACGAGCTGAAGCTGCAACTTCAATGGGTGCAGCATTTCGCCCAGAATTTGATATAACAATCAAGGTGTCCCGGGGCTCGGGCTTGTGGTAATCAAGCAGTATTTCTCCCCAGCCTTCCATCCGTTCGGTATATTCGCTCTTGGTTACCTGTTCCTGTCCTGTCAGGCTTGGTTCCATCCAGGCGTTAACAGGAGCCAGCCCTCCGGCCCGGTAAAAGATTTCTTCGGCTACCAGGTGGGAGTGCCCGGTTCCAAAGGCGTGGATAAGGCCATCACTTCCCAGGGTTTTGGCAAGGGTTTCGGCCGCTTTTTCCAGGTTTTCGCCCTGGGTATTTTTAACTTTTTCCAGGACTTCGGTGACCTTTTCAAAATATGTTTCAAAAGCTTTCATCGGAAATGCCTCCTTGTTCTACCAGTGAACCCGTCCTTCGTAACGGGTTTTAATCTTTTCGTTGTGTTCGTCAGCCCCGTCTACGTTGAGGCTGATAAATACCGGGGGAATCTCCCCCTCGTTAAGGATTAATTTTATGGTTTCGGCTGTGAGGGCCTGGGCAATAAACATATTGGAAACTGAGGAAACCGAGCAAACCTTGGTATCTAATGCTTCCAGGGAAATTGCAGCATCACCATATGGCCCGCAGTTATCAATAACAATGTCCGCAATTTCGAAAATCCTTTTCCCGGAGGGGTGGCGGGCCTCAGTTTTTTTAGAGTGGGCGAGGGAGGTAACCCCGATCAGGGGAATGCCTCTTTTTTTCATTTCCAGGGCCAGTTCCACAGCAGAACCGTTCCGCCCGGAATTGGAGCAGATAATCATTGCGTCCCCGGGTTGAATATCGTGAATTTTTAGCAGTTCGTGGGCGGTTTGGGGATCGCGTTCGGTTTCAGGTTGGCGTAGTTCTTCGAAGGTTATCGGATTTTCGGCTTTTGTCACCAGGTCGTCCAGGGCGATCCCGCTGCAGGGAGCAAGTCCACCCGCCCGATGAACAAGTTCCATGGCAAAACTTTTGGAATGACCCGGCCCGAAAATATGGACAACACCGTTATTTAATATACTCTTAGCCATGAGTTGAGCGGCTTTTTTAATGTTTCCCAACTGTTCTTTTTCCAGACGGTCAATTATTTGTTTTCCCTCCTGGAAAAACAATTCGGCTGAAATTTTTTCCATAATTATGCCTCCTTCAGTATTTGGCCGCTGACAATTGTTTTAACTGCCTCGAAGGTGTCATCAAGGACGGTAAAAGTTGCTTCTTTACCCGGTTTAAGGTCTCCCAGAGTTTTTTCTTTTATGGCAAGGGCGGGATTTCTAGAAGCAACAGCACTAATGACTGGAAGGGGAAGCCCTACCTTTTCATATAGGGTTTTTGCTCCCCTGGCCATTAAGGCTGTGCTGCCCGCGAGAGTTCCATCATCAAGGAAACTCCTCCCTTTTTGGTCGATATTGATCTTCTTGCCTCCAAAATCATAAGATCCGGGAGGTAAGCCAGCGGCAAGAATAGCGTCGGAAATAAGGACCATTTTTTCGCTGCCCTTGCAGCGATAAGCCAATTTTAAAACTGCGGGGTGAATATGAATTCCATCTGCGATAACCTCACAAAAAACCCGGTCGTCGGTTAAGTAGGCTCCTACAACACCGGGTTCTCTGTGGTGAAGGGGACTCATTGCATTAAAAAGGTGGTTGGCAATGGATATCCCGGCATTAATGCCTTCCGTCATCTGTTCATAGGTTGCATTTGTATGGCCGCCGGCGATTATATAACCCCTTTTTTTGGCATGTCTAATTAAGTTTGTGGCACCCTCTTTTTCCGGAGCCAGGGTTAAACGGAGGGGCATTCCCCGGGCGGAATCTTCCAGTTCGGCAAAAAAATCAAGGGAGGGTTCAATTAAATATTTTTCAACCATGGCACCTTTTCTTTCCACGTTCAAAAAAGGACCTTCAAGATGAACCCCCAAAATTTTAGCTCCCCCAGCTCCTTTTTCTTGCTCTTCTCTGGCCTTTTTTACCGCCTTAACTTGTTTTTTAAGGTCTTCCAGGCCCAGGCTGGTGGTTGTGGGCATAAAGGCAGCAGTTCCTTTTCCGGCCAGGAAATGAGCTAACTTGAGAACGTCTTCAGGTTTATCTGTTAAAGGATAGCCCCCCGCCCCGTGGATATGCAGGTCAACAAAACCGGGAAAAACCATTTTATCTCCCAGGTTAATTTTCTCTCCCGAAAAAGAAGGAGGGATTGGCCCCCTATTTACATCAGTTATTTTCCCATCGGAAACTATTATGTGTCCTGCAAGAATATCTTCGGTTGAAATGAGTTTTTCGCTGTAAAGGGCCAGGGATTTGCCCATTTCAGATCATCTCCTTTAAGATTTCTTCCAGAGTTTGGACCAGGTTCTGGCCGAATGTGGGTTCTAGAGGAGAAGAAAGTGCTTCATAACCACCCTCGTTAAAAGCATCGGGATCAGGAATATACCCGAGGTGGCCGTTGGAATACCCGCAGAGAATAATCGCTGGGATAGGTAGCTGATAAAGGGGTTGAGCCAGACTTGAGAAAAGTTCCCCGGGAATGGAGGCCAGGGCCGTATTTCCAATATAACCGCAGGTTATGCTGGCGTCCTTTTCCAGCTGATCCTGGAGTTGGGCAACATATTCCTGGATCCGGGCTCCTTCCAGCCCGGTCCGGGCAAGACGAATATCTCCCGGTTCCGCACTCTGCGCTTCCAGTTCTTTTTTCCTTTTTTCCCATTTTTTGATTTCCTGTTTTCTTTCCTCGGGAGAGGGAAGTTTCCGGAAGGGGACTTCAACAGTAAAATTTTTAATCTGTAGGTTGCCCTGGGGTAGCTGATTAAACTTGAGCCTGGAGAAGAGGGAAAGGGTTTCTCCAGCCAAAAGCTTGCCCAGTCTGTCAACTTCTTCCAGGTTCTGGGCCCGGCGTTCAAAACGGGTGCTGATATCTCCTGCAGCGCCGTTAATAAATCCTATGGTTGTCTTTGGAAAGAGTCTTCGCAGGTTTTTTACCATTGCCCCGGGGAAATCAGGAGATAAGAGAAGGTTATCCGCACCGAGGACTGTTGGGTGGCACCCGTAGTTTACAATTATCGCTTTTGGCTCTTTATTTCCCGGAATTCTGGTGCTCAAAAGAGAAAGGGGAAGTGAGGATTTATCTTCCTTACCTCTTCGGTTGCTCCCGATTCCGGTAATATATCTGGTTCCGGAAGCCAATTCGATTTCTTCCAGGTCCTGTTCTGCCATAAGCAGAGAACCAGCAAGGGCTCGCTGAACCCATGTTAAATAATCAGGATCGGGGTCGAATCTAAAATCTCCCCTGGTAAAGGTGGAAGGGCCGGAATGAGTATGGCTGCAGGATACAATAATATTGGAGGAGGGGATTCCGGTCAATCTTTCTGCTTCCTCCCTGATAAAAGAAGATTGTTCGCGGTTAAGCATTAAAAGATCGGCAGTAATTAAACCCAGTTTTTCTTTCCCGTCCTGGAAAACAAAAGAACGGGCATAGAGAGGGGAGGAGATCCCTTTTGCAGTTCCTGCTCTTGCTCCATAACCTCCCATGGTAATTGGAACCTGAGGAGTTATTTCAATTTCTGCACAACCAAAAAGCATGTTTATCACAACCCATTTTTTTCTAAAGCCTTGATAAAGTCCATACCGCTGTCCGAAGGCATTACTTTAGACCGGAGCGTATAACCCTTATCAGCAATTGCCCGATAAATCGGAGCCTGGTCTTCAGTAACTGCAATGGAGCGGGTAATGTGTTTTGGTTTAGTTCCGGGTAGGGTTGCCTGGTTTCCGACAATTACCTCTTTGGGCTCGGCGCCCTTTTCAATTAAATCAAGAGCATCGGAAGGGAATTTTGCAACTACCATAATTTTTTCCTTCTGGGCCTTTTCTGAATCCAGGTATTCAATGGTTTCATCGATCCCCAAAACCGAGGTTTTTACCCCCCGGGCTGCATTGGGCAGGAGCTGTTTCTGAATGGGGTCCTGGGCAACCTTATCATTAACAACGATAATATGGTCTGCTCCCAGGTAACTAACCCAGGCCACAGTAACCTGGCCGTGGATTAAACGATTATCAATTCTCATGTGAATTAAAGGCATCTTTCGTCCCCCTTTATTATTCTTTTTTCATAACTTCCGACATAATCTGCACGCTTTGAGTTGCCAGTTCACGACAATTCTGGGCTAATTCTTTAAGTCCGGTGGAGCCTCGCATGTTTGCGATTTCTAAAAGCATGGGTAAATTTACTCCCGTAACTACTTCGATAGGAGGATTTTCTGAGTCTAGGAGGTAAGCGGAAGCGTTGGAAGGAGTTCCCCCGAAAAGATCAGCCATAATCAGAACCCCATCTGGGGTTTCCAGGTCCTGGGCTGCTTTTTTTAATTTTTCCCTGTAATCTTCAGGCCCCATCTCGGGTTCTAAAGCCAGGGCGGTAATTTTCTCCTGGGGCCCCATAATCATTTCCAGTGCATCCATAAAACCTTCAGCGAGTTGCCCGTGTGATGCAACAATTATTCCAACCATATTACTTCCTCCTAAAGCTAAAATTGGGGCAGGGGCTCGGCCCCTACCCCTTGAGTTTTTTTACAGAATTCCAATAAGGCTTCCGCCAAAGGCGATAACTACCAGGGCCAGCAGGACCTTGATTGGTGACCACTTAAGCGGTCCCCTCAGCATCCAGTAGGCCAGGGCAACAAAAAGGACAGGAATTAGATAGGGAAGCAACTGGTCCAGAACGTCCTGGACTGCAACAACCTGTTCAGTTAGCTCACCTTCGACTTCCACGGTCTCGGTGTATTCCAGGGGAGTGGTTACTCCGGAGAGAATACTGGGCACAAAACCACCGATAACCGTTAAACCGAGTATCGTAGCACTCGTCGTTAGCTTATCCATGGTACCGCCTGCTGCGGTATCCTGGACAATGTCAGCACCACGCTGATAACCCTGCCAGAAGAGGTAAATTTTTACCCCGATACCCCAGAAGAGGCCGAAAAGGATCATCAGCCAGAAACCGCCCATGCTACCTCCCAGGGCCATGGAAGCGGCAAAAACACCAATAATCGGGCGGGTCAGGATGGCAAAAAGGGTATCGCCAATTCCGGCAAGGGGTCCCATGAGTCCTACCTTGAGACTGTCAACTGCTTCACCTTCTGCGCCCTGTTCTTCAAGGGCAGCGGCTGCACCAATAATACCCGCACCCATTGGCGGGTGAGTATTGAAAAAGTTCAAATGCCGCTGCAGGGATAGTTTGAGATCTTCCTTGGTTTCGTTTACTTTTTCCAGGATAGGCATAATTGACCAGGCAAAGCCCAGAGCCTGCATCCGTTCATAGTTCCAGGACCACTGGAAGGTGAACATGTACCGCAACAATACACGCCACAGATCTCTTTTGGTTACATTCTTATCATTGTTATTAGGCACTTGCCTCACCTTCTTTCATGTGGAAATAAAGGGCGGCCAGTGCTGCACCAGCAATAGCAAGGCCGATAACCGGCACTTCCAGGTAGGCAAAAAGGATGAAACCGATAACCAGAAACGGCCAGTACTTCTTCACGGGCAGCATGCTTAAAAGCAATGCAAAACCGAGTGCGGGAAGGACGGATCCTGTTGTGGAAATTGCTTCCTGGAACCATTCCGGAATCCACTCCATAAACCGCTGGACAGGACCGGCGCCTAGCCAGATAGCGAGAAACACGGGGATGGCCCGGGTCAACCCCCAGGGTAACTGCCCTAAAATGTGCATTAAGGTTACGCCCCGGAAGTTTCCGTCCTCAACATATTTGTCTGCCCCGTGGATAAATACTGTGGTTATGGCACGACCAAAAACGTCTAACTGAGTCATTAAGAGGGCCGCAGGAACTGCAATGGTTAACCCCGTAGCCATGGCTGATTCAACATTTCCGTCATAGGCCAGGGCACCGAATGCTGTCCCCAGGATCGCCCCCGTTAAGAAGTCGGGAATTGTAGCACCACCATAAGTATGCATTCCCAGTGAAATAATCATTAGAGTTCCACCAACTGCCAGACCAAGAGGAATGTTCCCGACAATAATTCCAGTTACAGCACCGGCGACAATTGGTTCGTGGAAGCTGATGTTAGGGGCCAGCATGGAAACGATAGCGATATAGGCCCATAAACCCAGGACTAAGGCTGTCCCTATACCATAGGGAGAGACAACTTCTTCCATGTCACTACCTCCTTAAAAAAGAATGATAAATCCACTTTACTTCCCCAGCAAACACAGAATTAAAGGGAAAACCACCTCCTTAGTTATCGTTCAAGGTAAAAGAAAAATTTATAGCGATCGGCCCGGTAAAAGGACCTGACAAACTCAAAAGGTTCGCCCTGTTCGGTGTGGGTTAAGCGTTCCCGCAAAAATACAGGATTTCCGGGAGATATTCCCAAAAGATCTGCTTCTGTTTTTTCTGCCGCTACAGCTTCCAGCGTTTCCCTGGCTCGCCCCAGGGTGAGGTTGAATTTTTTGCGCAGGAGGTTGTAAAGAGAGCCGTGCTCCAGGTCCTTTTTTTCCATTCCCGGGAACAAAGAAAAAGGAAGGAAGGAAATTTCTCTGGCCATGGGTTCCTGGCTGGCCAAGCGCAATCTTTCGATCAGGTAGATCTTTTCACCCGGGTGAAGGTTTAGCTCTTCCTGGACCTGGGGTTCGGGAGCTTCGATGGAAAAAGAGAGGAGAAGGGTAGCCGGTTTTAGTCCCCGACTTATCATATCCTCGGTAAAACTTGTTAAATGGAAGAGGCCCTGGTTGAGCTTGGCCTGGGCGACGAAGGTTCCCAGTCCCCGCTTGCGGACCAGCACCCCTTTGTTAACAAGGGCGTTGGTTGCCTGACGAACTGTTAACCGGTTGATATCATAGGTTTTTGCCAGTTCCCGTTCCGAAGGAAGTTTTTCCCCCGGCTGGAGAAGGCCCTCATCTATTCCTTTTTGAATTATTTTCTGCAGTTGGTAATAAAGAGGTGTTGGCAATCTGGGATCCAACTGGTTTTTTAGCTGTGAACTGGATAATACCATGGGTAGCTCCTCCCGTGGAATAGTGGTATAGACCACCAGCATTTATTAAAATGATTCGTCAACAGGAAAAAAAATCCTGCAACTAAAAAGGCAAATTTTATAAAATCCTTGTCCTGTATGTTATAATATATCTTGAGAATTCTCTTTCTGAGCATAGCAGCAGAGTTGTTTTTGCAAAATGGAAAACCAGACAAGAAACTATCTAACAAGGGGAGCAGATACTTGTGAAAAAAAACCAGATTAAAGCAATTGCCATAGATCTTGATGGAACTCTTCTTAATTCCAGACAGAAAATCAGTTCTTATACAAGGCAGGTCCTTGATGAATGCCGTAAAAGGGACATTAAGTTGATCATTGCTACCGGGAGAAATCAGCACTCTGCCGCGGAACTGGTCCGGGGCATAGGGCCCGTTTCTTTTATCAGCAATAACGGAAGCCAGATTGTTGATGAGGAAGGAAAAGTGCTTCGGGAAAGGGAAATTTCTCGAACCACAACCAGGGAAATTATTAATTTCAGCCGGGAGATTGGAAAACTGTATTTCTTCCTTATTTCTCCAGATGCTTTGCTGATGCCCCCACCCCGGAATAGCCTTTGTAAACCTTTGCTTCGCCACCTTTTTTCCTGGAAGGGGTTGATGGAGTACCTGGACAACAGAAATCTGGTTCCGCGAATCAGAACAAAGGATGTTGAAGGTTACCTTGAGAATAATCCTTTTAAAATTCAGAAGATCAATTTTATTGGCGAAGCTTTCCGGATCGAGGCACTGGAAAAGAGGATCGAGATTTTAAACCTTGCCATAACCAGGGGCCACGAGTGGAGCATTGATATCAACCCAACGGGTGTAACAAAAGGGGAGGCCCTGAGTTTTTTAACCGAACAATGGGGAATTTCTCAGGAAAATTTACTGGCTTTTGGGGATGGACATAATGACCTGGATATGCTCTGTTTTGCCGGAACCGGGGTAGTAATGGATAACTCTGTTCTTGGAGTTTTAAAGGAAAATGCTGATCTGATTGCTCGGAGTAATAACGAAGACGGGGTGGCCCGAATAATTGAAAAATTGGTTTTTGCCGAAGCTTGATCTGAAAAAAGGCCCTTCGAAGGGCCTTTTCTTGTTTGGAGTTATTCGATTTCCAGAGTTGCGAGAAATAAGTCTATTTCTAAACCAAGAGCAGAACCAAGAGCTGCCTTGGCCAGTTCGAATTCGTATATTTTATTTGTTAGCTCGTTTTCGGCCCGAACCTTCCCAAGGTGGGCCATTTCTTCTTCCGCCGGAGTTGCAATCCCCTGTTCAACCATTATTTCGGTTTCCCGCAGACGCTGTCCCGCGAAATCGTAAGCCAGGGAAGCCTGATGCATGGAGTTGAAAGCATCTTCCAGTTCGGAATAGAGGGCTATGATTTCCAGTTCAATTCCCTCCAGGGCTTCCTGGTGGGTTTTTTCAGCTTTTTCAAGGGCTATTTCTTTTTCTTCAATTTGGGCCTTGCGTAGGTGAGAATCAAAGATATTTATGCTAATTCTGGCCTCGATCTGCCACTGGTCTTCCCTTTCTGTTTCAAAGCTCATTAATTCTTCCAGATCTTCTTTTTCGGGGAACCATTCGGGTGGGGTTTCCCAGGGCCAGGCTTCTTTAAAATCTTCCCATTCGTCATCATCAATTTGAATTCTATCCACCTCGGGCAGGGTGTCATTAAAATGAGTCAGGGTCCCAGTAACCCGGTAGTCAGAACCCATCTCAAGACCCAAACCTACCTGATTTTCAAAGGAGGTATAGCTTCCGCCAATTCGGAAGTCAAAGCGGTTGCTTTTTGCTTCTTTTAACTCAATTGATGTAAGTTCAATTCCGAGTAGGCTTCTTTGCAATTCTGGCCGGTTTTCCAGGGCCATTTTTTGCATTTGCTCCAAATTCCAGGGCCAGGGGTTGGCCTGTTCCAGTTCTTTTATCTCTGGCAAACCAGGACTGGGTATTTCTGTTATCTGGTCCGGAGAAAGGCCGGTAACTCGGCTCAGATTTTCCTGGACCAGGTCAAGGAGCCGATGTGCTGTTTGCAGGGTATTTTTTGCTTTTTCAACATCCAACTCTGCTTCCCGCACATCCCTTTCCACTGCTGTTCCTTCTTCTTTTTCCCTGCGAACCCTTTCCAGGGAAGCCTCCCTATTGAGCAAAGCTAATTGGGCTAATTCAATCCCATTACGAGCCTGAAAAACGTCGAAGGCCGCCTCCAGAGTTTGTTTGGTAACAGAAAAACGGGTCTGCTGGAGAGAGGAAAGGGCTTCTTTTTCTGCAAGGCGTGCTTTTTGCACGGGGGCCTTGGTGTCAAGGGTATCCCGAATTACTGTGCTTAGCGCTATTGTTCCACTATACGAGGAATAGGATTTTCCAACTTCCTCTCCGGTAAAAGAATAAAGTGTTTCCAGGTATGAAGGGGTTTTCTGCCGATCAAGGTCAAAAATAAAGTCACTGTGAAAACCCCGGCCAGCCTGGGCCTGTTGAATAAGGGTCTGAGCTTCTTTTATTTCCAGCCTGGCTTTGTGCACCTCCCGGCTATTTTCCAGGGCATACTGAATCAATTCTTCAACATTAACTGGCTTATCCTGCGCTTTAGCCAGGGAAAAAGGGTTAATGGACAAAAAAAGGACAAAAAAGGAAATTAGGTAGGGTAATAAACGGTGGGACATTTGCACTCTCCTTTCAAAACTAATTTTTTTCCATTTGAGGTGCAGTTTTTTTAAACAGGGCTTTGAAAAACCCGACGGTGTCCTCGAGAAAGGTTAATACGAGGGGCATAAAAACAAGGGTGGAAAAAGAGGCAACTAAAAGCCCCCCTATAACGGAAATAGCGATTGGGGCCTGAAGTTCCGCGCCCTCTCCGTAACCCAGCGCAAGAGGAGTCATGGCAAGAATTGTGGTTAAGGTGGTCATTAAAATCGGACGGAGCCGGATTTTCCCTGCTTCAACTATGGCCTGATTTCTCTTCATGCCTTTTCTACGCAACTGGTTGATGTAATCAAGAAAGACAATTGAATTGTTTACAACAATACCTACCAGCATTATCAAACCGATAAAGGATGCAATGTTCAAAGTCCAGCCGGTTAGAAGCAGTGCTGCAGCAACCCCAACAAAACCAAAGGGAACGCTGAAGAGAATAACAAACGGTTGCCAGAGAGATTCGAATTGACTTGCCAGGACCATGAATACTAGAATCAGCCCAATAAATAGAACATAATAAAGGTCAGAAAAAGCATCTTCCATCCACTCTGTTTCACTTCCGAAGGAATAAGAAATTCCACCGGGGAAAGCCATTTCTTCGAGTTTAATTTCCAGTTCTTCAACTACCGTGCCCAGGTCTGTACCGTGGATCTGGGCATAAACAGGAATCATCCTGGATTGGTCCAGGCGGCGGATTTCAATAGGGCTTAAACCCTCCTGAATTGAGGCCACCTCCTGCAGAGGGATGATTCCCCCTGCAGGTGTTTTGATTGGCAGTCTTTCCAGGATATTTCGGTCATCCCTGTCCTGGGGATTAAGCCGAACCAGGATGTTTACTTCGCTTGCTTCTTCACCCCGGTAGCGGGAAGCGGTTTGGCCGGAAAAAGCAGTCTGCAGGGTTGAGGCAATTTGGGCAGAGGTTAAACCATAACTACCTGCTTTGCGTCGGTCCACTCGGACCTGCAATTCAGGTCGACCTTCTTCAACTCCAACACGAACTTCTCTGGTACCCTGTATCGCCTCGATTGCTGCAACAACTTCTTCGGAAAATTCTTCAATTTCTTCCAGATTGTCTCCGGTAAGGTTAACCTGAAGGGGGGCATCACCCATTTCTGCACCACCCATTAAAGTAGAAACAGCTGTAACCTCGATGTCGGCTTCCTCGAAATTTGCCGCGAGGGACCGAATATCCTCCATGATATCCCGGGTAGTTCTATCTCTCTGGGCCAGGTCTACAAGGCTAATGCTGATCCGCGAAACATCTCCCATCCGCCCTTCTCCTACCCGGGTCTGATAAGTAGAAACTTCAGGTATTTCTGCAATTTTTTCTTCCAGGGATTGAGTTAACCTGTCAGTTGGTTCATGGGGAGTCCCCCGGGGCATTTTAATGTTCACCCTGATCTGTCCCTCGTCGAGGGTGGGGAGGAATTCGGTCCCGATGATGGGAACCATTAAAAGGCTGAGTGCTAAAATAAAAACTCCGGCGGGAAGAATAAACCAGCGCAGGGGTAGTGTCTTGGCCAGAAGGTGGCCGTAGAAGGCTGATATTTTCTGGAGGATCCGGGAGACAAAATTTTCTTGTTGTCTTTTCTGCAGTTGGGCCGGTTCAATTCCCGCGAGCAGTCGGGAAGAAAGCATGGGAATTACAGTGATTGAAACCATTAAAGAAACCAGAAGAGAGAAAGCAACGGTAATTGAAAGGTCCTGAAAAATCTGGCTTGCGATCCCCTCAATAAAGACTACCGGGATAAAAACCATCAATGTGGTCAGGGTTGAAGCGGTTATCGCGGCCATTATTTCCCGGGTTCCACCTACAGCGGAATCTGTTGCCGAGGCTCCTTCGGTCCGATGGCGGAAGATATTTTCCAGGACAACAATTGCATTATCAACCAGCATGCCAATCCCCAGGGCCAGGCCTCCCAGGGACATGATATTCAGGGTCATATCGATGTTGTAGAGCAAAAAGAAGGTGGTGACAATTGAAACGGGGATAGCCACAGCAATAATAATTGTCGGGGCGAGATTTGCCAGAAATATTAAGAGGACAATGATTGCCAGTATTCCCCCGGCGATGGCATTAACCGTTACTGTATTAATGGACATGACAACAAACTCGGACTGATCAGAAATAGCGGAGAAGTTAAGCTGATTGCCCAGTTCGGTCTGCAGTGTTTCAAGCTCTTCTTTTACTGTTTCTGCAGCTTCTACAGTATTGGCATCAGCTTCTTTATATACGGCTATGCTGACGCTGTCCAGGCCATCAATTCGGGTGTACTCTGTAAGCTCTTTGTAGCCATCATTTATTTCTGCGATATCCTGGAGGCGGTACACACCATCTCTTCCGGGGACAATAACCTGGTGAAGATCGTTTAGTTCTTCAAAAGCTCCCAGAGTCCTCAACAAAAACTGGGTCTGATTATCAACAGTTATGTCTCCTGCAGGCAGATCAAGGTTTGCTGCATAGATACTTTCAACAACATCTCCCATGGAAATACCATATGCTTGCAGCATTGTAGGGTCGAGGTCGACCTGGATTTCTCTCACCAGCCCCCCGCTTACTTCAATAGAAGCAACACCTGGTAAACGCTCCAGGGCAGGCTGAATATCATCCTCAACCAAGTCTCGTAACCCAGCAAGGTCCAAATCCCCGGTTATCCCATATTCCAGGATGGGAAACTGGGTGGGGTCGTATTCAATTGTAAAGGGGTCTTCGGCGCCGTCGGGTAGGATCCCACGGGCCAGATCGAGTTGCTGGCGGACATTTTGGACGGCGTAGTTTAGGTTGGTTCCCCAGTTAAACTGGATCAGAATCATTGATTCTCCTTCCCGGGAAAAGGAGGTTAATGTATCTACATTGCTTACAGTCTGCAGGGCTTCTTCCAGGGGCCTCGTAACCAAATTTTCAATTTCCTCAGGGCCGGCTCCCTCATAATTAGTTATAACCACTGCAACGGGAAGGTCGATATCCGGTAAAAGTTCAATGGGGAGCTGACTCAAAGCAATTCCACCCAGAAGGACAGCAATTAAGATCAACATTATAACCGTAACCGGTCGGTTTACCGCTAATTTTGGAAGGTTCACTGTGAACCACGCTCCTGAACTTCAACTTCTTTTCCGGGGACAATTTCTCCGTCAGCCTGAATGATAACTTCTTCATTCTGTTGGAGGCCGGAAATTATGGCCAGTTTGCCATTTTCTTCGGCACCTATTTCTACTGGTCGGGGGCTTGCTTCTCCTCCGGAAATAGTGTAGACGTAGGGGTTACCATTTTGAAAATGAACTGCTTCTTTAGGGACAACCGGGTAAGCAGGTCCGGGGTCAATAAAAACTGTTGCCTCGGCGTACATTCCGGGGCGAATGTTATGGTCGGGATTTGCAATTTCAATTGTTGCTGTGAAAAGGCGACTATCAGGGTCTGCTACCGGTGAAACTCGAATTACTTCCCCAGTGATTTTAGAATCCGGGAGGGCTCTAAGGAAAATTTCCGCCTTTTGGCCCGGTTCAAGTTTTCCGATGTCCCGTTCTCCAACATTGATCTGTAAGTGAAGGGGATTCAAATTACCGAGGACAAGGGGAGGTTGAGCTTCCCCAACCAATTCTCCAGGCTCTACTTCCCGGTTGATTATTACCCCATCTCGAGGAGCGGTTATCCTGGCATCTTCCCGAGCCATTTCGGCAAGTTCCAGTTGGATTTCTGCCTGCCTGAGCTGAGCTCTTGCTGCCTGGATTTCTAGGTCCCGAGCCCCACTTTTGGCCAGGTCCAGGTTGATTTGGGCGTTTACCAGATTTGATTGGGCAAGGTTTTTTTCAGTCCGGGCCTTTTCATATTCCTGTTGGGACACGATTTCATCTTCATGAAGAGCTTTTACCCTTTCGTAGGAAGATTGAGCCAGTTCCAGCTGAGTTTCTGCCTGAGTTACCGCTTCTCTGATCTGGTTGATTTCTTCTTCCCGCAGCCCTTCTTTGGCCATTTCCAGTTGGGCTCGGGCTGCGTCAACACCTGCCTGAGCCTGTTCTAAATTTTTATCGATTTCCCTGGTTTCCATTTCCAGGAGGAGATCTCCCTGCTTAACACGCTCTCCCTCCTTAACAAGGACTTGTTTGACCTCGCCAGGCCTTTTGGGGAATATATAGGTTGTCCGGCTGGGTTGGATAATTCCATCATAGTTAATTGTTTCTTCTCTATCGGGTGTTTCAGCGAGGGCGGTATAAACCAAAAGAGGGGTCCTTTCGTTCGGTTCGTAGGAGGGAGGAGTTCTTTCCTGGTCGTTAGGTCTGTCTTGAGAAATTTTTGTTTCAAGTTCTGCAATCTGTTTTTCCAGCTCATCTATAATTTGGACATCTTCCTGAATTTGGAAAAAGCGAAGCCAACCCCAGCCTCCGAGGAGGACAAGGGTGATAAAAACTAATATTATAAATGGGATTTTAAGTTTATTCATGGGTTAAGCCCCCGTTCAAATTAATCTCCCAAGAGGTTTTTGAATAAAAGATCTTCAATGGTCTGGTAGATTTTTTCGATAGGGAATTCATCAGAAAACATAAACCAGTAAAAAGCTGCCGAAAAAACAGCTCCGGTAAGGCCAGAAGAAAGGGTGTCAAGGTGTTCAAATTCGAACAAACCCTGTTCTTTACCTTGTTGAAGTATTTTGCCAAAAACCGTATTATAACGGGAATGAAATTTTTCCGCCTGTTCCTTAATGCTTTGATTATAGCTGAAGTGTTCTCGGACCAGGAAAATACAGAACTCCCTGTGTTTAGAAAAAAAATCAAGGATAGAATATATGGATTGTTTTAACTGCTGCCGGGGGTTATCCTCTGGATTTCTGGTTTCTTCAACAACCCGGGCCATTTCATTAATACCTTCGTTAATGATTGCAAGGAATAAAGCTTCTTTGTTTTGGAAATAAGTATAAACAGTTCCTTTCCCAACACCGGCTTCCCGGGCAACTTCCTCTACTGTGGCCTTGTGGAAGCCTTTCCGAGTGAATACATTAACCCCTGCTTCAATAATCCGCGTATATTTCTCGCCGGTTTTTGTTTTCATCCTTCCACCCCTTTTTTCTTATCATAGAACTGACCAGTCAGTTCTATGATAACAAGGGTAGTAAATAGTGTCAAATAGCCTTTATATTGAAAAATCCGGGTGTTCGGGGAAATAAGGGTCTGAAGGAAAGGGTGGGTAAAATACTCTGCAAATGGTCCAGCTAACTAGGGAAACAAAAAAACCGGCTCCTTTTGGAACCGGTTTTCTCACAAATTTACTTATAAAGCCCCTCTTCTTCGTAGCGGGCTACCTGGGCCACGTCCTTGTCACCTCTTCCCGAAAGATTTACTACTATTGTTTTCTCAGGTGTTAGTGTTTTTGCAAGACGAATGGCATAGGCCACAGCATGGGCGCTTTCCAGGGCGGGAATTATCCCTTCTTCCTTGCTCAAAAGCCGGAAGGTTTCCAGTGCTTCGCGATCGGTTATGCTCTCGTAACTGATTCTTCCGGTATCTCTTAAGTAGGAGTGTTCGGGTCCCACGCCCGGGTAATCTAAACCGGGGGCGATGGAATGAACGGGGAGGGGCTGGCCTTTCTCATCCTGGAGGGTGTAGCATTTAAAACCATGAATTATACCTGGAGAACCGCGACTGATGGAAGCGGCGTGTTGATTGGTACCCAGGCCTTCTCCGGCAGGTTCAACTCCAATTATCGCAACTCCATCGTCCTCGAGGAAAGGATGGAAGAGTCCGATTGCGTTGCTGCCACCTCCTACACAGGCAACAAGATAATCGGGGAGTTTTCCGGTGGCTTCAATAATTTGCTCCCGGGCTTCTCTTCCAATTATACTCTGGAAGTCCCGGACAATTGTTGGATAGGGGTGAGGCCCTACAGCTGACCCCAGGAGGTAGAAACTGTTTTCAAAGTCCCCGGCATATGTTTCCAGGGCTTTATCAACAGCATCTTTAAGAGTCCTTGTTCCAGTTTCTACAGAAACCACTTCCGCACCCAGTAGCTCCATTCGGAAAACGTTCATCTGCTGACGGATTACATCTTCAGCTCCCATGAATACGGTGCATTCCAGGTCAAAGAAGCTGGCTACAGTTGCAGTAGCAACTCCGTGCTGACCGGCTCCTGTTTCGGCTATCAATCTTTTTTTACCCAATTCCCGGGCCAGGAGTGCCTGGCCCATTGCATTGTTGATTTTGTGGGAACCGGTGTGGTTTAAATCTTCTCGCTTGAGAAAAATTTTAGCACCACCGGCATAATCAGTTAATCTCTCGGCGAAATACAGGGGGTTGGGGCGGCCCACAAAATGTTTAAGATGAAAAGCCAGTTCTTCCTGGAAAGATGGTTGTTCCCGCAACCTCTGGAAAGCATCGGTTAATTCCTGCAGGGGTTTTTCCAGGGGAGGAGGGACAAACCTGCCTCCGTAGTCTCCAAAGAAACCTTCTCTTAAAAGCTCTTCCTTTTTAGTTGCCATTATAGTTCCTCCTTTTTAAGTTGAAAATAAAAAAACTCCGGCGAAAACCGGAGTTAAAACCAATAAAACAAATATAAAATTTCCGGATTCCTTCCCTTTTAGTTACCCAGATGAAATTAGACGTGGTTTTTCGCCACGCCAGGACCAGGTATTAAAAAGGATAAGACCGGAACCATTAGCCATTTTTCTGCCCTCACTTAATTTGTAATAAAAATAATTATATACTCTTGTTAAAGCGTTGTCAAGGTAAAGAGTTTAATTTTTTCCCAGAATTCCATTGATCCGCAAAAAGGATTTTATGGGAAAGGAAAACCTGTCTAATAAACTGTCCTCGCTGGCGTCGCAAAGGTAAAAGGCTCCGGCAGTCTCTAAACCTAAAAAATTAAGCCCTTCAACTGAAGCTGCAAGGGAATTTCCTGTTTCAACCAGGTCGTCAATAATTAATACTTTTTTCCCTTTACAACTATTGTCTCGGAAAATGAAAAGAGATTCTTCCTGGCCTTTCCAGGAGAT
>Ga0207421_10003163_pt1 | contig 19775 bp, 17 predicted proteins | sample SodLakKL_010_SED_4_FD_187542 | JGI IMG/M metagenome (GOLD analysis project Ga0207421, IMG submission 187542) | Alkaline sediment microbial communities from Lake Tanatar, Kulunda Steppe, Russia - 8KL_010_SED (SPAdes) (version 2) | ecosystem: Environmental > Aquatic > Non-marine Saline and... | reverse complement strand
GTCGCCGTTGTACTCATCCACCACCCGGTAGCGGATGCGCCCTTCGTGCGGCTGGGCGTACACGGCGGTCACATCCCCGGTGGTGGACTGGATGAAGATCCGGGCGATCTCCACTTCTCGGGGCCTGAGCTTGGGCAGGTAGTTGCCGCCCATGAACAGCGGGTGCACGCTGCCCAGTGCCCGACACTCGTCTTCGGGAACCCCCTCTTCGCGTAGCAGGCGGGCGACCTCGTCGTGCCGGTCGCAGTCCAGCAGTTCACGCAGGTGCGCCTTGACCAGGGCGCCCTTCACGCGGGACAGGACGTACTCTTCCAGTGGCTGGGGCCGGAAGTAGCTGGAGGGGCGGTAAAGGTCGCCCTGCTTGCAACGAAGGCTCATGACAATCCCCTCAGGCCCCAGGAGTGTAAAGCGAGTGGCGATCCCGGGGCCTCGGACCGTCGCCGCTTTAGCTGCATTTCTATCCCGCCCGCAAGTTGGTGCTTAAATCGGCGGCGCCCCGTCCGTGGGGCTGTGCTTCATCGTGGTCAGGGTAGTCTTGTCATGGTTGGGGCGGGAGAAAATCCCCGCATATGGCGGCGACCGCAATCGCGGCCAGAGGCCGCTCCTACTGTGTACGGGCTTTGGTGAGGGCTGCTTGCCAGCGTCGGTAGAAACCCTCGCCCAGCAGTTGCCGGGCGAGGACGCCGCGGAGGTAGTCGGACAGGGGCTCGCCCGCCTGAGCGGCGAGGGTCTCGAGCTCCTGCTTCAGCGCCTGCGGGACCTCGCGCTTCACGTTCTCGGTGGCCTTGCCGAGATGGTGGGCGTTGACGGCACGGCCGGTGCTGAACAGTGGCTGCCGCCGCGGTTCCCACGGGTAATTTCGGTTCACCGTCTCCCTCCCCGGTTCAGGCGGCGCGCCGCTGGGGCGAGCAACGGATATCAGGTCCCGCCTCGTCATCGGCAGGCGGTTCGGGACCGGCGCGGCGGCGCAGGTGTGCAAGCTCGGTGCGGCCATGGGCGTGCTCGAACAGGATCCAGCGCAGCACATCCGGGCGGCTGGCGTCGTGGGCGCCACAGAGCACGTCGATCGCCGCGAGCAGCTTCTCGGGAAGCCAGAGCTTGATCACCGCGTCGTTGCGGGCGAAGTCGCGCGGTTCGAGGCGGCTGGGGTAGCGGGCGGCGGCATCGCCCAGGAAACGGCTGCCGCGGGTCGCGAAGGGCCACATGTCAGTCCTCCCTCCCCTCGTGCATCCTTTGCGCGCCCAGCGCCCGCAGGCAGGCGGGCAGATGCCCGATGCGGGACGGGTCCAGCAGCCAGACGCTCCCGGCGGCGGCAGCGGGCGCCGGCCGGGGATTCTCGGAATCGGAACGGCTCGGGAAGTCCGGGTCGCGCCCGGGCACTGCGGGAATGGCCTTCATCGCGGTCTCCTATGCGCCCCATCGGAGATCCGGCGGGAGAAGATCCTGGGGCACGGGACCGTCGCCGCTTTAGCTGTATTTCTATCCCGCCCGCAAGTAGGTCATAAATCGGCGGTCACCCATCCGTGGGCCCAACAAAAAAGCCTGTTCAGCGTTCGCTAAAGCAGGCTCCTGTCGGAATCGCTTTAGCCGCATTTGTCAGGCGCCCGCAAGCTGAATCGTTTCAAATCGGCGCAGGTAAATGATAGATCATCCCGCGCGCGAGCGCAGCATCCCATGACACACCGCTGGACCGTGTCCGCCATCCCGCGAAAGCCGGAAAGCGGGAAAGCGGTTGACCCGTGGCCTTATCCAGGTGGGGATGCCCGGTCCCCGGGCAAGCCAGCGCTCAGAGAAACCCGCGCGCCAGGTGCAGCAGGATCAGGAAATAGACACCCCGAGGCAGCCACTCGGCGACCATCTCCCTGCGCAGATCGCGTTCCTGGCACAACTGGCCCACGCGGTGCTCGAGGGCCTGCACGAGACGACCGGCCGTTTCGCCCGCGGAGAGTAGCGGCACGTCGTGCCGGCGGTGCAGCAGGCCGTGACGCGCAAGAGCGCTGACCAGACCGGCGCCGCCACGGATGTCGGCCCTGGCCGCGTCCAGCCGCCGGCGCCACTCACCGGAAGCACCGCGTGACAGAGCCAGGAGTGCCTGTTCCGCGTCCTTGCCCGCTGCCAGCAACTCGTGCAGCGCGCGCAGGAAGGGCAGCCGCAGGCCAGGGACCGGAGGCCGGCCCGCAAGCAGAGGCAACGTGCGGGAGCCATCGAGCAAGCTGCGCCAGTAGCGGAAACCCAACCAGAGCAGGGCCGCGGTCAGAAGCAGTGGCCGAAAGACCGCCGCAGCGTACCCAGCGAGGTTCAGGTCGCCGCCGAACAGTGCCGGCAATGGCGCGATCAGAATCGCTAGCGCCCAGATGGCCACCGGCAGCGCCAGCCGCCCCTTGATCCAACCGACCAGGCGCGCCTCACGACGGAGGTCCGAGCCGAGGTGGCGCAGCCCGCGGTCCAGGCGTCCGACTTCGAGCATCCGTTCGATCATCGGCCGTTCCTGCGGGAGCACCAGACCCTGCTCCACCAGGTGCTCAGTCACGCGCCCGCGACGGTTGCCGGCGCCGACGATCCCAAGGGCACGGTCGGTATCCACACCTGCCGCCAGAAGAACACCGAGTTCCTCCAACCGTTCTGCGCGCCCGCTGTTCAATCGCGTTGAGGACCTATCTGACCAGGTAAAGCTGCTGAGCTTGCCCAGCCGCCCGCGAACGACAAGCGATCACGCCGGCGCCTTGTCCGGAAAGATTCCGTCCACGTAGACCCACAGACCGTTCACGCGCCGGAACCGGCTGCGCTCGTGCAGGCGCTGCCCAAGCCCTCCGATTCTGGATCGGGCCACGAACTCCACCTCACCGACATCATCGGCCACCCCGCCTGCGGACGTTGCGCGAATGCTGAGGCCGAGCCAGCGCTGCCCCGGGTCGAGGTCCAGCTCCTGCGGACGCGTCTCCTCGGCCCATGTGCTCAGCAGGTACTTCCGGCGCCCCTCCACGAACGCCGAGTACCGCGAACGCATCAGCGCCTCCGCGGTGGGCGCGACGGCATCCCCATCCAGATAGGGTCCGCAACACACTCCACGCACCGCCCCGGACCCACAAGGGCAGACGTCAACGGTTTCACGACCCTTCTTGTCGCGCTTGCTCATGGCCGATATGTCCGAAGGCCGTGCGTGAGCCACGTCAATCAACCAACGGCCCCAGGAGGTTGAAGCCCATGATCCAGGCACCCCGGGACTGCATCAAACACCGGGCCTGCCTGAGGAGTTCAACGCCCACCAGGAGTTCTTCTCTGCCCACCGCAGCGGAGTCCTCGGCATGACCGTGCGCGATGAGAAGCGTATCCGGGGACGAGACCAGAGACGAGTCCCACTTCCGATCGTTCGTTGCGGAGAAACACCCCGGGTCGCTTCAACGGTCCAGCACCACGCGGTAGCGCGCCTGCCCGCTGCGCAGGTGGGCGATGGCGTCGTTGACTCGCTCAAGGGGGAAGTGCTCCGTCACCGGGGCGATGCCGTGCCGGACCGCGAACTCAAGCATCCGTTGGATGGTCGCGGGGCTCCCGACCGGGGAGCCGGAGACGCTCCGCTGACCCGCGATCAGTGGGAAAACCGCAAGGTCGATCGGCTCCAGGGTAGCACCAACGAAGTGGAGCCGCCCTTTGGGTTTCAGCGTGCCAACGTAGGCGTTCCAGTCGAGCTTCACGTTGACGGTGGACAGGATCAAATCGAAGCGGTTCGCCGCCGACTCCAGCGTCTTGGCATCCCGCGAGTCCAGCGTGTGGTGGGCACCGAGGCGCAGCGCCTCCTCGCGCTTCGATTCGCTGGCAGTGAATGCCGTCACCTCGCAGCCCCAGGCGTTAAGGAACCCCAGTGCCAGGTGCCCGAGGCCGCCGATGCCGATCACGCCCACCCGTGCGGTTGGGGGTACGTCGTACTGAACCAGCGGATTGAACACGGTAATGCCGCCGCAGAACAGCGGACCGGCGCTGGCGCTGTCGATGCCTTCCGGCAGTGGCACGACACTCGCGGCAGCAGCGCGCACCTTGTCAGCGAAACCACCGTGGTGCCCGACGATCGTTCCCTGAGCCTGCGCGCAGAGATTATGGTCCCCCGACATACACGGATCGCAATGCATGCAGTAGCCGGCCTGCCAGCCCAGCCCCACCAGCTGGCCACTCTCAAGCCCGGTGACACCCGGACCCACGGCACCGATGCGACCGACCACCTCGTGCCCCGGCACCAGAGGATAACTGCTGATTCCCCAGGCATTGTCGAGCATACTCACGTCACTGTGGCAGATGCCGCAATGCTCCACTTCGATCTCGACCTCGCCCGTGCCCAGCGGCCCGGGGTCGTACTCGAAGGGACGCAGCTCACCACCAGCCTCGAATGCCGCATACGCCTGGATCATGAATCACCTCCTATGCGCTCGACCTCCGGAACACCCGGGGTCGCATCAGCCCTAATCATCGAACAGAATCGAAAATCGTTCGAACTCCGCGGTGATCTTACACTGACACAACGATTTCCCCCCGAAAAAATGGGGTCCACCGCAACTCATACGGCTCTTCGCCACGCCATGACTGCAGCCCCTGGCGCTTAGCCAGCCCATTTCGGGCATAAAATGGGGCCTCTAAGGCATTTTCCTGTACGAAAATTCGGACTTTTTATTTTCCATTCATATGCTTACCTTGGTCCGACCCCGGAGTGGTGGCTGCCGGGGGGTTAGCGCCACGGGGAATCGACGCCTTCGACGCGGTACTCGCGGCGCAGAGCGCGCAGCAGGCTGTAGCAGCAGAAGCCGAGGATGATCGCAACCGGCAGGCCGCCGGTGAGGGAGGCGGTCTGCAGGCTGTCCAGTGCGCGTTCTCCGCCCACGATCAGCAGGGTTGCCGCCACGGCGCCCTCGGTGATGCCCCAGATCACCCGCTGGCGCTTGGGCGAGTGGAGCGCGCCGCGCGAGACCAGGGCATCGATCACATAGGTGCCGGAAGCGGACGAAGTGATGAAGTAGGTCGCGATCAGCAGGGTCGCGATCGCTGAGCTCAGGGTTGCCCATGGCAGGTGCTCGAGGGTCGCGTACAGCGCGACGGTCGTGTCCTCGGCAACCGCGGCGGCAATGCCGGCGCCCTCCTCGAACAGTTCGAAATACAGCGCGGTGCCGCCAAAGATCGTCAGCCAGGTGAAGACGAACAGCGTCGGAACCCCGAGCACGCCGACGATGAACTCGCGGATCGTGCGCCCGCGTGAGATCCGCGCAATGAAGATGCCGACGAACGGGGACCAGGCGATCCACCACGCCCAGTAGAACATCGTCCAGTCCTTCTGCCACCCGGAGCCACCAATCGCGTCCGTGTGCAGACTCAGTTCAATCAGTTGCTGCAGGTAACTGCCGGTGGAGTCGAGCAGGAAGCGCACAAGGAACAGTGTCGGCCCGGCGAACAGCACGAACAGCATGAATGCCATCGCAAGCGACAGGTTGAAGATGCTGACCCACTTCAGGCCGCGGTCCAGACCGGAGAGCACCGAGAACACGGCCACCGCGGTGATCGCCCCGATGATGCCCACCTGGTACCAGTGCGACACCGGCATGCCGACCAGCACGTTGAGCCCGGTGTTCAGCTGCATCGCGCCGAAGCCCAGCGAGGTGGCCAGCCCGAACAGGGTCCCGAAGATCGCAAGCACGTCGATCGCGTGCCCGATCGGCCCGTAGATGCGGTCGCCGAGCAGCGGATAGAAGATCGAGCGGATGGTCAGCGGCAGCCGGTGCCGGAAACTGAAATAGGCGACTGAAAGCCCGAGCACCACATACACCGCCCAGGCATGCAGCCCCCAGTGGAAGAAGGTGTAGACCATCGCCTGCCGCGCCGCTTCGGCGGTCCCGCCGTCGGCATGCGGTGGATTTTGGTAGTGCATGACCGGCTCGGCCACGCTCCAGAACACGAGGCCGATCCCCATGCCGGCGCTGAACAGCATCGCGAACCAGGCGCCATAGCTGAACTCCGGGCGGTCGTCGGGCTGCCCCAGCCGGATGGATCCGTAGCGGCTGAAGCCGAGCCAGATCAGGAACACCAGGAAGGCGGTCACCGCCAGGAGGTAGCCCCAGCCGAGGTACTCGGTAATGAACCCGTGGATGCCGTCGAATACCTGCGCGGCAGTAGCCGGAAACAGCACGCCGAAACCCACGAACAGCACCACCATGATCGCCGAGGCCGTAAACACGGTGGGGTTTACGGAGGCAAAGAATGCCTGCGGGCGGTAATTCGTCGGCATCTGTCGTCCTCCTGGCTGGCATATCGGCTGCCCTGCCCGCTCAGCCGTCTCCCTCGCGCGGCGGCCGCTCGATCGACCCGGTGAGTTCGGCCTCGTCCAGTACGCGCCCCTCGGTCGCCTGGTCGAACTGACTGCGGGTGGCGCCGGACTTCAGATCGAGTTCAGCATCGAGAGCCAGCAGGCGAAAGCGGTACCGATGCACGCCCTCCGGGGGCACGGGACCCAGGTAGCCGACCTTTCCAAACGAATCCATCCCGATCCGGGCTTCGTCGCGCAGGTTCAAGGCATCTACCCTGGATCTGTCGGGCGGCAGATTCCAGACCAGCCAGTGGGTCACCTCGCCCAGCGGTGAGTCGAGGTCTTCCAGAATCAGCGCTAGGCTGCGCGCACCCCTGGGCACGTCGTGAATCTCCAGGGCGGGCAACCGGTTCTCGTTCGGCGCCGACGCGCTCCAGGGTATTCGGCCACCCTCCTCGAAGGCGGGGCTGGTCAGGTGCATCGATCCTCTCCCGATGAAATCATCCCGAATGGCTCCGATGCACGAAAGCGAAACATACCGATCATCGGAGAGCAAGCGCAGACGCACACCCGACACCCCCACCCGCTGGGGTCGGACCAAGATAACCTATTGATTAACTTTGTTAACCTGTCGGCTTTTTGCCTATATTTCGGCCTTAAACGCCCGTTTTTCGCCCGAAAAATGCCGGTCTAACTCTCAGATCTGAAGAAACAAACTGTGCCCATAACGAGAAATCAATCGTTTGCGAACAGGGTCAATCACAGCACCGGTGGGCCTGGCTCCGAACGCGGTTTCTCGGCGAACGCCTGCCCTGGTATGGGCCGGGCTTGGGAAGCGGATGACCAGAAAAGCTCCGCAGGAAATCCGCTCGTGCGGAACGCCCTCCCCTGCCTGGCCGTCCTTTGTGGGAGGCGAGCCCTCTCGGCGACCTAACGGCGGAAAGCCTCGCCCAGAGGCTGGCCTCCCACAGCGGAGTCCCTTGAAACAACGCCGATCTCACCACCTGCGGAGCTTCCGTGCCGCGCCAGGGCATGCGCGTGGCGAACCGCTCGGGAACTGGACTTGCCGCATGGCCCGTCAGCCGGGACGTCCCTGCAGCCGGCGCCGCCGGTTCAGGCAACACCCGGGGTTGGACCAGCCCAAATCATTGAACAGGATAGAAAATGCCTCGAATCCTGCGGGCATTTTAGGCTTATACGGCGATTTTTCCCCCGAAAAACCCGTGGCTAGCGAATGTCATACAACTCCTCGCCGGGCCATGACGGCTGCCGTCACCGCACCCTCTGGCGCTTGGCGGCCCCATTCCGGGCATGAAAAGGGGCCTCTAACGCTTTTTTTTGCATGAAAAATCTGCGCTTCCATCGTGTTTTCCGATACTTACCTTGGTCCGACCCCGGTGGCCCGGTGGCGAGGTTTTCGGTGGACCCGGTGGACCAGGCCCGATATCCTAGTTTTGGCGTGGTCAAGCCCGGTCGACCAGTGTAACGGCCTGGATATCCCCAATTCTGCGAAGATCGTGGGGGGTCTATGATCCGCGGAATTCCGCGTCATGGGAACGCCAGGGGCAAGCAGGTTAAGGGGGTATCATGCGCGGGCATCGGCCGAGCACATTCGCGGTCCTCACGGGCTGGTTCATCGTTCTTGTGGCGGGGTGCGGCAGCGACGGCCCGGGCACGGAGGCTGGCACAATTCCGGCGCCTGCGGTTACGGTCGTTCAACTCGAGCCGGAGCCGGTCACCGAAACGATGGAGTTCGTCGGTCGCGTGACTGCCAGGGAACGCGTCGAACTCCGGGCGCGGGTGCCGGGTTTCCTGCGCGAGCGAAACTTCGTCGAAGGGCAGAATGTCAGCGCCGGGGACCGGCTCTTCCTGATTGAGCCCGAACCCTACCAGGCCGTCCTGGCGCAGCGCGAGGCCGATCTGAACCGGGTCCAGGCGGAGTTCACCAACGCTCGGGCCCAGCTTCGCCGCGGCGAAGAACTCCTGAAGGACAACAACATCCCGAGGGCGCGGGTCGATGAACTGCGTGCAGCGGAGACCGTCGCACAGGCCGGCATCGCGCAGGCCGAGGCGGCCCTGCAGGCGGCACAGATGAATCTGGACTACACCGAGGTCCTCGCCCCGATCGACGGAAGCATCGGCCTCGCTCGCTACTCGGTCGGCAACCTTGTGGGGCCTGAGTCCGGCGTGCTGGCAACGCTGGTGCAGCAGGACCCCATCTACGTTCAGTTCCCGCTGACCCAGCGCGACTTGTTGACCAAGCGACGGGCGGTGTTGGAACGGGGCGGCGACCCAACGGCCGTGGTTGTGCATCTGCGCCTTGCCGATCGCTCGCGCTACGAGCATGCCGGGCAAGTCGATTTCGTCGATGTGGCCGTCGATCCAGGAACCGACACCGTGCTCTTGCGCTCGCTGTTCGCCAACCCGGATTCGCTCCTGCTGCCAGGCCAGTACATCGAGGTCCTGGTCGAGAGTGGCGAACCGGAAATCGCCCTTCTTTTGCCGCAATCGGCGCTGCAGATCGACCAGACCGGGGTCTTCGTGCTAGTGCTGGACGACGAGGAGCGGGTGCAGGTTCGCCGCATCGAAACGAGGCAGATGGTGGGGGCGCGCATCGTCGTGAAAACCGGGCTTGCGCCGGGCGACCGCGTGGTGGTCGAAGGCGTGCAGAAAGTACGCCCGGGGCAGACCGTCACCGCCGCGCCCTGGCAGCCGCCGGTGCGGGACTAGTCCGCAATGTTCTCCAGCCTGTTCATCGACCGTCCACGCCTCGCCATCGTCATTTCGGTTGTCATCACGCTTGCAGGCGTGATCGCCCTCACCCGCCTTCCCGTGGCCCAGTTCCCGGATATCGTGCCGCCCCAGGTGCAGGTCACCGCGTTCTACCCGGGCGCCAGCGCCGAGGTGCTGGAAGCCACCATCGCGCAGCCGGTGGAAGGCAAGGTGAATGGCGTCGACAACATGCTGTACATGAAGTCGACGGCGACGAACACCGGCGCCTATTCGCTGACGGTGACCTTTGCACTCGGCACCGACCCCGACATCAACACGGTCAACGTGCAGAACCGCGTCGCGCTCGCCGAGGCGCAGCTCCCCGAGGAGGTGAAGCGGCTGGGGCTCACGGTGCGCAAGAAATCCGCGGGGCTGCTCCAGGTAGTGGCGCTGTACTCACCCGAGCGCAGCTACGACGGGCTGTTCATCAGCAACTACGCCACCATCAATCTGCTGGACACCCTCGCCCGGGTGCCTGGCGTCGGGGAAGTGTCCCTCTTCGGCGGCCAGGATTACAGCATGCGCATCTGGCTCAGTTCCGATCGCCTGACCGCGCTGGGGCTCACACCGGCCGACGTCGTGCAGGCCGTGCGCAGCCAGAACGTGCAGGCTGCGGTGGGCCGGATCGGGGCCCAGCCGATGACCGCGGACAACCAGTTCCAGATCACCCTGCAGGCGCAGGGCCGGCTGTCGGAGGTGGAGGAGTTCGAACGGATCGTGATCCGGGCGAATCCGGATGGCTCCTCGGTGCGGGTGCGAGACGTGGGCCGGGTCGAACTCGGGGCCAAGAGCCAGGACGCCCTCGCGCGCCTGAACGGCGGCGACACTGCCGGCATCGCGGTCTACCAGGCCCCCGGGGCGAACGCGCTGGCGGTGGCCGAGGGCATCCGCGTCGCGATGGAAGAACTGGCCGAACGCTTTCCGGACGACCTCGATTACCACATCGTGCACGACACTTCCGAGTTCGTCAGCGCGAGCCTGGAAAAGGTCGTGCACACCCTGTTCGAGGCCTTCGTGCTGGTGGTTCTCGTCGTGTTCCTGTTCCTCGGGAGTCTGCGCGCGACGCTGATCCCGATGATCGCGGTGCCGGTCGCGCTGGTCGGCGCCTTCGCCTTCCTGCTGATGCTCGGCTTCTCGGTGAATACCATTTCGCTGCTCGCGGTGGTGCTGGCCATCGGCATCGTGGTGGACGATGCGATCGTGGTCGTCGAGAACGTCGAGCGCATCATGGAGGAAGACGGGCTGGCGCCGCCCGAGGCCGCGAAGAAGGCGATGACCCAGATCACCGGCCCGATCCTGGCGATCACGCTGGTGCTGCTGTCGGTGTTCGTACCGGTCGCATTCATCCCCGGGATCACCGGGCAGATGTTCCAGCAGTTCGCCGCGGTGATCGCGTTCGCGATGGTCATCTCCGCGATCAACGCCCTGACCCTGGCCCCTGCCCTGTGCGCGCTGCTGCTGAAGCCCGCGCAGCACCGGCGCGGGCCGATGCGCTACGTGCTCGGCGGCATCGACCGCGTGCGTGATGGCTACGTCTTCGTGGTGGCCCGCCTGGTGCGGGTTTCCGCGCTGGTCGGGGTCCTGATCCTCGTCCTCGGCTTCGGGACCTTCGGCCTGTTCCAGGCGATCCCCGGCGGGTTCCTGCCGCAGGAGGACCAGGGCGCCTACATGGCCGAGATCCAGCTGCCGCAGGGGGCCGCGGTGACCCGGACGCTGGAGGTGGTCAAGCAGGTGGAGGCGATCGCGGCCGCGGACCCGGCGGTCGAGCACGTGCTGGCGGTGGCGGGCTTCAGCATTCTGGACGGCGCGGTCCAGCCCAACAGCGCGTTCCTGATCGGCCGCCTGAAGCCCTTTAGCGAGCGCCGGACGCCCGACCTGAAGGTGGACGCGGTCATCGCACGACTGGCGGCCCAGGGCAATGCAATTCCCGGAGCCCGGGTAATGCCCTTCAACCTTCCGCCCATCGCCGGGCTCGGCACCGGCAGCGGCTTCGAATACCAGCTCCAGGACCTGGAGGGGCGCTCACCGGAGGAACTCGCCGCGGCGATGCGGGGCCTGGTGTTCGCGGCGAACCAGCACCCGGATCTGGGGGCGGTCTACTCGACCTGGGCCACCGACAACCCGATGATGTTCCTCGATATCGACCGCGACAAGGCGCAGGCGCTGGGCGTGCCGATCGGGGACATCTTCTCGGCGCTGCAGGCAACCCTCGGTGGCGCCTATGTGAACGATTTCAACCGCTTCGGCCGGGTCTGGCAGGTGAATGTTCAGGGCGACGCCGAAGATCGCGCCCGGTTCGACGACGTGTTCCGGATCCACGTGCGCAACCGCGACGGCGAGATGGTGTCGCTGCGCGCCCTGGTCGAACCCGAACTGATTCTCGGGCCGCAGTTGCTGCAGCGCTACAACAACTACCGCAGCGTCACCATCAACGGCAGCCCGGCGCCGGGGCGCAGTTCGGGTGATGCACTGGCCGCGATGGAGCAGGTCTCGGCCGAGACCCTGCCCGCCGGGTTCGGCTTCGAATGGACGGGCACCGCGCTGCAGGAAAAGGAGGCCGCCGGACAGACCGTGATCGTGCTGGCCCTGGCCGTGCTGTTCGCGTACCTGTTCCTGGTAGCGCTGTACGAGAGCTGGTCAATGCCCGCGGCGGTGCTGCTGTCCGTGATCGTGGCGGTGTTCGGGGCCATGGTCGCGCTCTGGGTCACCGGGCTCTCGAACGACCTCTACGCGCAGATCGGCATCGTGGTGCTGATCGGGCTGGCCGCCAAGAACGCCATCCTGATCATCGAATTCTCCATGCAGGAACGCGCCCAGGGCGCCCCTTTGCTCGACGCGGCCATCAACGGTGCCCGCCTGCGCATCCGCGCGGTCTTGATGACCAGCTTTGCCTTCATCATGGGCCTCGTACCCCTGGTGATCGCCACTGGCGCCGGCGAAGCCAGCCAGCGTGGCGTGGGCACCGGCGTCTTCGGCGGCATGCTGGCGGCCGCGCTGCTGGGGGTGTTCCTGATCCCGATGCTTTACGTCGTCTTCCAGCGCCTGCGGGAGTGGGTCCACGCGACCCCGGACACCAACCCCCCCTCGAAAACGCCGAACCCGGGGTCGGACCACGATAACGCATTGATAAATCGATAAATAATATCGCATTTCGCGGGAATTTCCGCCTTAGAAGGCTATTTTTGCCCCGGAACCCCCCCCGCTAACGATCATGGCACCGGAGCGCGCCACCCCGAAAGGTGAAGGCCGAAGCATCTTTGGAGAGCAGCGGCTTGCCACCGCTGTGCGGAGCTCGGTAATCCCCGACACCGAATCGCCGGAGCCCAGTAGCAAGCGTGGCCGTGACTTGCACGCTCACTGCCATGGCCCGCGACCAGCCCTGACGATCAAAAAGGGCGCCACGGAAAACACGCAAAGACGCGGCAAAGAGTTTGAATGCCCTTTATTGTCCGTGATGTCCGTGATGTCCATGGCTGCTTTTTCACGTTAAGGAAATCCGTCGGCCGGTCGCGACACTCCATAAGGTAGCGATTCGCCTGGGCGACCGCCGACAGACACGTCTGCAACGCGAAAGCCTGACGCGGCCCGGATCAGCGGCGGACCTCCGCGTGAGTGAAAACCACCGGTCTAGACCGGATAATACTTTTATTTGGCCTTCAAGCCTTACCTGTTATATACATATCGCTCTATACTCGACATCTGGGCACAGTGCTCCTGCTGATGGTGATCGGTGATGAACACATGGCGTGTTGCAACCGGAATTCCGGGCCGCATGGTTCTTGGTCTCTTGCCGTTCGCTCTGCTTGCCATGCCGTTGCACGCCGACACGCGACTGCTCTACGGCCTGTCCTACAACGCGGGACCAGATACCCTGCCTACGCTTGGCAGCTTTACAGACACGGAAAGCCTGCGTCCGGGTTTCCGGAACGACGTTCAGCCTGGGCGCGCATTGGATCTGGAAATCCGTTCCACACGCCTACCCTCAGTGACGAGTTCGGGTTTGGACAACTATGCGCTGGAGACCTCCGGCCGGTTCACCCAGCGCTTCGGTAGCAGTGGTTTCGGCTACGGCTTAGGCGTTGGGCTGGACCTTCGCTCCGCAGACGGTGCTGCCGGAGTGCTGGACCGCCACGGTCTCTCCGGGGCGCATCACAACTTTGTCGTCACCGGACTGAGTACAGGTCCAACCTATGAAACCGGCAATCTCCGCAGCCAGGTTCGGGTTGGCGTGCGCTACCCGCTGCTGGGCGATGGCCAAACCGAGGTACCGCTCTACGGGCATCGCGGTGATACTCCCCGCACTGCCGGATACCTGAGCCTCGATAGCCAGCTGCGCTTCAGCAACCAGACCAACATGGCGTTCAGCCTCTTCTACGACGACTACGGGATCGGTGCCTCGCGCGACTGGCTGAGCAACCGGCCGGAGTTCCAGGGCAGCCCGGCCTCATCCGAATCGGTGATCGGTCTGGAGATGGGCCTCAACTTCTGATTCCGCGGGCCCCGTCATCCAACGGTCCAACCGCTTCCGCCCGTGCACGTCTCAGGTCCATGCCTTGGTCCGGAAAGCGACCGCCCCCACTGCTCTGGCACAGCCAACGAACCAGTGCGCGACGGTCGGATTCCCCCGCATGGGCAGCCTCCTCCGCTCCCGATCCCCGCTGCCTTGCGAGCGCTGCGCTGCCGTCACCGCTGCCGGAGATTGGTACCGCGTTGTTTCCCTCATGGACACTTCAGAAACCAGATGATGGTCCACTAGGGGCGCCGGTCTACCGGCAATCTGGAGGATAGGACCAGCAGCAACCCGCCATAGCACACACCCGCTACCGCGCCGTAGAGGTGGGCATCGACGATCACCGCGCCGCCGATGAGTCCCTGCGTAAGGGCCTCTTCGCCACCCAACTGTTCCAGGACCACTTTCACCGTCAGGGCGATCAAGACGATCGACCCGAGCGCTGGCAGGCGCCTGATGCCCGCTACAGCGCCGGCCGCGAACAAGCCATGAAGCACCCCGGAAAACCCCACGTACCAAGTCACTGCGGGCGAACAGCACAGGAGACCGAGGCTCACGCCCAAGGCGATGAACAGGACTCCTGACGCCCACAACGCTGGCCTGATCGCATCCCCAACGAGCAGCCAGAGAACGGCCAGACCCGCGAGGTTCATCCCTAGATGGATCCAGCCGAGATGGACGAAGTGCGCCCCGAACAGGCGCCACGGCTCCACCAGGGCAGTGCCCCGTTCCAGCCGCAGCCAATCGGACCCATTCGTCACCTGAAGGATGAGGGCAACCAAGGCGACCACGATGGGCAGCGCCCACTGCCGGATGACGCTGCCAGCCGACTGCATTCTTCGCGATCTCCCCGGATGATGGGACTGGGTCTTTGCTCCTGCGCGGGCACCCGAATGCAGGACCCGTGTTCCATGATGCCGGCTCATGGCCCGGCTTGCAGCCCTCTCCCCGAAAATTCAGCCTCCGGCAACCGCGACGGGATCGCTTTCGAAAGAGAGTGGCCACAGCGAACCGTTTGCCAACCCCGTGGTCCATCGGTTCTACCCAGTGCACCAGGAGAGGGACATGCGGGCCTTACTGATCAACCCGGAAACGCGATCCATTGAAGAGGTCGAAATCAGCGGGCGCGACGACATCGTGCGCCTGGTCGGATATGAAACGATCGAATCGGATGAAATCGGACCCAACGGTGACCGATTGTTTTTCGACGAAGAGTGCTTTCTTCGGGGAGCGAGCGCCCGCTTGCAGATCGACAGCGTGGTCCCTGTATCCGGCACCTGCGTCATCGCCAGCGCGAACGAAGACGGCAGCGACCTGAAGGACGTTCGTTCGACTCCGGACACCATCCAGGCGCGCCTGAAATATCTCTGAGCCAAGGTCACAACGCTCGGCTCGAAGAAAACAACCACATCACTGCGCAAGGTCGAATACACCCATCTGCACTGCCACAACCGCGAAGCCTTGGTTTCACTCCGGACGGCCGTTTGATGGTTCCCTCCTTGGGGAGGCATACTGGCGACAGGGCCGTCTGGATTCCCGAGGCACCCTCCGGGCGACGAAACAGAGGATTGCACCCGCATGAACATCCGCATCGACATCGAATGCACTCCCGACGAGTTCAAGGAACTGTTCATCCCTTCTGAAAAGCAGGCTGAATTCGCCGCGAACTTTCAGGAGGCGATGATGAAAGGCATGCAGAAAGCGATGATGGAAAGCATGCAGCAGGCGGTCTCGCAGCAATTCAACCCCTTCTTCAGACCCAAGGGCAGAAGCGGCGAATAGGCCCTCTGCGAACGGTCGAAAACATTCAATATTCGTCGTTTACGGCGGTTTATTCACGTTCCACAGAAGGTCTGATAGACGCGCTGCTCTGGAGGAGGTGGCTGCCGGTAATCGGAGTCGTCGAGACGCGTGTCGTAGGGATCGGCAAGCACTTCCAGAAAACGGTGCGCGGGCCCGAGATCGCCGAAGCCGACAGCGGCCGCAATCGCCTCCTCCACCCGATGGTTGCGGGGGATCACGGCAGGGCTGGCAGCGCGCACCCGAACCAGCGCCTGGTCCAGTCCATCGGGCTCCCGCTTGAGCCGCTCGTTCCAGCGCAGATGCCACGAAGTGAACGCCGGGTCGCCGAAAACCGGATTGACCGTCGCGGGGGCTTCCATGGCAGCGCGGCTCGCGAGGTCCCGGAAGGTGTTGGTGTAATCGGCACCGACCTGGTGCATCCATTCCAGCAGCGACTCGATCAGGGCCGAATCCTCCGGCTCCGCGTTGGCCAACCCCAGCTTTGCGCGCATCGCGGTGAGCCAATAGCCGGCAAACAGCGTCGGGAATCGATGAATCGCCTCCTCCGCCCGGGGCAACGCCGCCTCCGGGTTCGCATCCATCAGCGGCAGCAGGGTCTCCGCGAATCTGGCGAGGTTCCACTGTGCGATCCGGGCCTGGTTGGCGAACGCATAGCGTCCCTGGCGATCGATGGAACTAAAGACGGTGGCCGGATCGTACTGATCCATGAACGCGCAGGGACCGTAATCGATGGTTTCCCCCGACAGCGTCATGTTGTCCGTATTCATCACACCGTGCACGAAGCCCACCCGCATCCACTGCGCAATCAGTGCCGCCTGACGGTCCATCACTGCATCCAGCAGATCCGCGTAGCGGGTCGGGCTCTCGGCGAGCGCCGGGTAATGACGCTGCAGAGTGTAATCGGCGAGCGCTCGGGCGTGCAGATTGCCGTCCTTCACGCCGCCTGCCTTGTCCCCATGGACCAACTGCGAGCCGGGGTGTCCCGGGACGTCGAGGCCCCTGTCCAGCGCGGCTGCGTATTCGAACGTACCCACCCGGATGTGGCTGGCGGCGACCCGGGTCAGAATCGCGCCGGGAATTGCATCCTCCCGAAAGACCCGCTCTCCCGTCGCAACGACCGCGAGGCTCCGCGTGGTGGGTATGCCGAGTCCCTGCATGGCTTCGCTGATCAGATATTCGCGGAGCATCGGTCCGAGCGCGGCACGCCCGTCGCCGCGTCGCGAGTATGGCGTCTTTCCCGAACCCTTGAACTGGATGTCCACACGCCTGCCATCGGGAGTCAGATGCTCACCCAGCAGGTGGGCCCGCCCGTCCCCAAGCAGGGTGAAATGTCCGAACTGGTGCCCCGCATACGCCTGGGCAATCGGATCGCTCGCGTCAGCGCGCTGGTTGCCCGCGAGCACCAGCGCGGCATCCGGTCTCGCGAGCTCGTCCGCATCCAGCCCCAGTTCTTCGGCGAGGGCCCGGTTCAGCAGCACCAGCCTGGGAGCGCTCACCGGGACAGGGTCCACCCGCGAAAAAAACGGAGCGGGCAGACGAGCATAACTGTGGTCGAAATTCCAGCGCATGGCCGCGACTATTTCATAACCAGGACCCTGGGTCCGTTTCTCGCCGCTTTCAGCGGGGATTTCCGGACGACCATCCAAGCGGAACCCAGCCCCCTCAACGGGGTCGGACCAGCCTAACCCACTGGATTTAATAATTATTACATCATTTTTAGGGGGTCTCTACGGTCTTAAAGGCCCATTTTCCTGCCCCAAATGCTCCCGATAAGCCGCGATGACTGCAGGCCGGTCCAAGCCGAGGCCTCCATTGCGAGCAAGGGTGCCATCCCTGCAACATCTCGCAAACCTATCGCCCGCGCCTGTGCTTCGCCTTCTGTTGCGCCTCGGCAAATACGGCCGCCATGCCACCGGACGGCGCCGGCGCGGCCTCCGGTTTCGCCTTGCGGGGGCTTCGCTCCGGCTGCCGACCGGCGGTCGGTCCACGCGGCTCGGGCGCCTTCGCACGGGCATCCGCCGGATCCTGGAGCCGCATGGTCAGCGCAATCCGTTTGCGCGCCAGATCGACCTCCAGCACCTTGACCTTGACGATGTCGCCCGGGGCCACGACCTCGTGCGGATCCTTCACGAAGCGGTCCGCGAGCGCCGAGATGTGCACCAGGCCGTCCTGGTGAACGCCAATGTCGACGAAGGCGCCGAAGTTGGTGACGTTGGTCACCGCTCCCTCGAGGATCATCCCCGGCTTCAGGTCCTTGAGCTGCTCGACCCCTTCGCGGAACTCCACCGCCCGGAACTCCGGACGCGGGTCCCGTCCGGGCTTTTCCAGCTCGCCGATGATGTCGCGCACCGTGGGCACGCCGAAGCGCTCGCAGGTGTAATCGGCCGGGTTCAGCGTGCGCAGGAAGCTCATGTCGCCGATCAGGTCTTTCACCCGGCGGCCGTGTTTCGCGGCGATGCGCTCCACCACGATATACGCTTCCGGATGCACCGCTGATCCGTCCAGCGGATCCTCGCCGCCCGTGACGCGCAGGAAGCCGGCAGCCTGCTCGAAGGTCTTCTCGCCCAGGCGCGGCACCTTCTTCAGCGCCTTGCGGCTGGGGAAGCGGCCGTTCTGCTCGCGGAACTCGACGATGTTCCCGGCCAGGGTGGTGTTCAGCCCGGCGATCCGGGCCAGCAACGGGGCCGACGCGGTGTTCACATCGACGCCGACCGCGTTCACGCAGTCCTCGACCACGGCGTCCAGGCTGCGCGCCAGCTTCACCTGGCTGACGTCGTGCTGGTACTGGCCGACGCCGATGGACTCCGGATCGATCTTCACCAGCTCGGCGAGCGGGTCCTGCAGCCGGCGTGCGATCGACACCGCGCCGCGGTAGGAGACATCGAGGTCCGGGAATTCCCGTGCGGCCAGCTCCGATGCCGAGTAGATGGACGCGCCGGACTCGTTGACCATGATCTTGTGCATCTTCAGGTCCGGTAGCTTGCGGAGCAGTTCGCCGGCCAGCTTGTCGGTCTCACGGCCGGCCGTGCCATTGCCGATGGCGATCAGCTCCACGCCATGCTTCACGCAGAGTCCGCCCAGCGCGGCTAGCGACTCGTCCCAGCGCTTCTGCGGCGCGTGCGGAAACACGGTGACGTGGTCGAGCAGCTTGCCGGTGGGGTCGACCACGACGGCCTTCACGCCGGTGCGCAGGCCCGGATCCAGCCCGAGGGTGGCGCGCATGCCCGCCGGCGGCGCCATCAACAGGGACTGCATGTTGCGCGCGAACACGGTGATCGCATCGACCTCGGCCATCTCCCGCACCCTGCCGAGGAGCTCGGTCTCCAGATGCACGGCGAGCTTCACGCGCCAGGTCCAGCGCACGGTCTCCCGCAGCCAGTCGTCTCCAGCCCGGTGCTGGTGGCTCCAGCCGATGCTGTGCGCCACCATCGCCTCGCAGGGATGCAACTCGGCTCTTTCGAGTGCCTCGGGCAAGGTCATGGACACGCGCAGCACGCCCTCCTTGCGGCCGCGGAAGAGCGCCAGCACCCGGTGAGAAGGAATTTCGGCGAGCTTCTCGGCATGGTCGAAGTAATCGCGGAACTTGCTACCCTCGTCGGCCTTGCCCTCGGCCACTTGGGACCGGACCAGCGCGTGCTGCCAGAGCCAGGTGCGCAGCCGGGTGAGCAGATCGGCATTCTCGGCGAAGCGTTCCATCAGGATCTGCTTGGCACCGTCGAGCGCGTCTTTCGCGGACTCGATCTTTTGTTCGGGGTTCACATAGGCGGCGGCGGTGGCTTCGGGGTTCACGGTCGGATCTTCCAGCAACGCATCCGCGAGCGGTTCCAGCCCGGCCTCCCGGGCGATCTGGGCCTTGGTTCGCCGCTTCGGCTTAAAGGGGAGATAAAGGTCCTCCAGGCGTGTCTTGCTGTCTGCCTCGCGGATCTGCGCCTCGAGCGCCGACGTCAGCTTGTCCTGCTCGGTGATGCTCTTCAGGATCGCGGTGCGCCGCTCGTCCAGTTCACGCAGGTACCCCAGACGCTCCTCCAGGCTGCGCAACTGGGTGTCGTCCAGCCCCCCGGTGACTTCCTTTCGATACCGTGCGATGAAGGGCACGGTCGCCCCCTCATCCAGCAGGGCGACGGCCGCCCTGACCTGTTCCAGGCGGCAATCGATCTCGGCGGCAATGATCTGTTCGAGGCTGCGGGTGGGTGTCGGCATGGCTGGCTGGGTATCTCCCGGGGAAGTGTCGTGGCGGCCGGCATCATAGGCAAACCCGTCGGACGTTCCCAGTCCGGCCAGGCCTGCGGGGTCCGGTCTGCGACCGTCTTGACGGGCCAGAGACGGGCAAGCGGAAGGCACGGGTGTCGCCGTAGCTCGCGCACTGTCTTAACGTGAAAATACAGCCACGGAAGGACACGGACATCACGG
>Ga0207421_10003162_pt1 | contig 19779 bp, 21 predicted proteins | sample SodLakKL_010_SED_4_FD_187542 | JGI IMG/M metagenome (GOLD analysis project Ga0207421, IMG submission 187542) | Alkaline sediment microbial communities from Lake Tanatar, Kulunda Steppe, Russia - 8KL_010_SED (SPAdes) (version 2) | ecosystem: Environmental > Aquatic > Non-marine Saline and... | reverse complement strand
ATTCAAAAGAAATTCAAAAGAAATTCAAAAGAAATTCAAAAGATAAATTCTAAAAATGGTTGATTCCGGGCAATTACCTGAATTTTTAGTGTGTTCGTGGGAACCGACCAGTCAGTCGGATCCCACCAAAAAATAATTTCCTTCAATTGTATTTACATTAGTTAAAATTTTAAAACAAACCAGGTCGCTTTTCAAGACCCAATTTGTATTAAACCCACATAATCTATAAGCATTAGCATTAGCATTAGCATTAGCATTAGCATTAGCGTACCACATTTTTAAAATAAAGCATCTACCATGATTCAGCGGGTGTATTTGTCGGCTACCTTGGAAGCCCCGTAGGATTCGGGTTTAATTCTGGCATCATAACCGCTTCCTATAACCATGCCCACTAACTCTTTTATTATTTCCCGGGTTTCTCCTTTTTCTCCTATATCCAGGTGTATTTCTATGTTCATTTCTTCAAAACCGCTGTTGGCCAGCTTGTTGGTCAGGCGGCTGGCTACTTCCAGGCTTAAAGAAGTTTCAAAGTACATCCTCTGGCGCAGGCTGCCCATGTACTGCTTTTTCTGCTTTTGAAAATAATAACGTCCGCCTTTACCAATCCGGTGTATTATTATAGCCGTTACAAAGGTAACATTATCTCCCAGGTAAGCGTGAGAATCCGTACCAATAATTAACTTGTAAGCCCCTTCCGGGCTCTGGTTAATGTAATGGATTATATCTATAAAGGTGTCGTCAAAAGAAAGTTCTCCTCTGGAAGGGCTAAAAAAAGACATATTCTTCGCCTCAACTTTTTAAAACAGTTATTTAAACTGAAACTTACCCTTTTTCATTATAAATTAACCTGCTTAGCTTTGCAAACTCCTCTGCCGTAAGCTCTTCGGCTCTTTTCCCCGGATCAACTCCCACATATTTTACTGTTTCTTTTAATTCTTCCTTGCTTTTGCCAGCCAAAGGATGGAGTGCATTTACTATATTTTTTCTGCGCTTTGCAAAGGCTCTTTTAACCAGCTCAAAAAAATCTTTTTCAACTTCAGGATAATTTACAAACCCGCGAGGTTCCAAGGTTATTACCATGGAATCAACTTTGGGAGGGGGATAAAATACACTGCGGCTAACAACAAAGCCAGAGGTAACACTGGCAGAACAAGAACCGATTACCGTCAGGGCACCGTAATCAGGTGAACTAACCGGAGCGGTTAGCCTTTGAGCTACTTCTTTCTGCATCATAAGAACTGCTTTTTCCCAGGGGATTTCCCGGCTAAACAAGCGGTAAAGCAGGGAAGAAGTTATGTAATAAGGGAGGTTGGCTACTATCTTCACCGGCGGGAAATTTCCCCAATAAAAACAGCAGAGCTGGCTCAAGTTCACTTTCTGTACATCGGATTGAACCAGGCAGAGCCTCTCGTTGGTTCCCAGGAAATCGTTTAATATTTTTACCATACCGTGATCAATTTCTACAGCCAGTACTTTTGCCCCGCTGTCAACCAGGGGGCCAGTCAGGATGCCCGGTCCCGGACCTATTTCTATAATATAATCCTCTGGACCTGCACCAACTTCCTGCAGTATTTTATTTACTATGTTCCGGTCAATTAAAAAATTCTGGCCCCATTTTTTATGGCAGGCCAGGTTGTACGTTTGAAGTAGTTTTTTAATCTCCCGGGGAGAAGCAAGTTCTTTATTTTCCACAATAGAACCCACCCGTATAAAGGAGTTACACAAGGTTCAGATTAGCAAACCCGGGGAGCCAGGCCTGCATCAACCCAGCTGAATACCAAACAACCGGTTAACGTTCTGCAGGCAGGCTTCTTCCAGCTGCTGAAGATATATTTCCTTGACCTCAGCCACAGCATAATAGGTATGAGCCACGTAAGCCGGTTCATTCCTTTTACCCCGGCAAGGCTGGGGAGATAGAAAAGGAGCATCCGTTTCCAGCAGTATTCTTTCTTCCGGGGTAATCCTGGCTGCTTCCCTTAATTCGCCCGAGCGGGGATAAGTTACCGGCCCGGCAAAAGAGATATAAAAACCCATGCCCAAAACTTCCCTGGCAAACTCTACGTTCCCGGAAAAACAGTGCATAATGCCTGCCACTTCGTGAGCTTTTTCTTCTCTAAGGATACGGAGGGTATCTTTATGAGCGTCACGGCAGTGAACAATTACCGGCAAATTAACTTTCCGGGCCAACCTTATATGCTCCCTGAACACTTCCTGCTGGATTTCACGCGGGGACTTATGCTTGAAGTAATCCAGCCCCGTCTCTCCAATAGCAATCACCCCGGGTGAACGTGAGATTTCTTCCAGGTGCTTTAAGTAATCATGCTCTACACTTTTTACATCGTGGGGGTGAATACCTGCCGCAGCCCACATCCAGGAATGTTCTTCAGCCAAATCCGCTGCTTTCCGGGAAGAAGACACAGAAATTCCTATAGTTATAATACCCTTAACCCTGTGATCACGGGCGCGTTCAAGCACTTCCTGCAAATCCTGGGCATAGTCGGGGAAGTCCAGGTGGGCGTGAGTATCAACCAGGCCAGGCATCAGGAAATCCTGCTCCCCGGTTTAATATTTCCATCTACGGTGGTTACTGCAAGGTTCCCCGATTCGTCTGAAGCGGCAAGCAGCATACCTTCTGAAAGCACCCCTTTTATCCTGGTAGGTTTTAAATTGGTAACTACCAGGACCTTTTTGTCTTTCAGTTCATCAGGAGTATAATGTTCCGCTACTCCTGCTACGAGCTGCCTGGTTTCTCCTTCCCCCAAAGAAACCTGCAGCTTCAACAGTTTGTCTGCATCTTTAATTCTTTCCACTTCTTTCACCAGCCCGGTTCTAATATCTACTTTCTTAAACTCCTCCATGGAGATTGTTTCTTGAACCTGCTGCTTGGTTCCCTCTTCTTCCTGGCCTCTGCCCCAGTCCAGTTCTTTATTGAGGTTCAAGCGAGGGTAAAGGTCTTCTTCCCTTTTTATTAACAAACCGGCGGGTATCTGGCCCCACCGGGCCAGGCTATCCCATCCCCACAGGTTGTGGTAATCATCCAGACCGATTTGCTTAAATATATTCCCCGGCATTCGCGGCATGTAAGGCTGCAAAAGCACTCCAATAAAACGGATGCTTTCCAGCAGGTTGTACATAACCGTACCCAGGCGAGTGTTTTCCCCCTGCCTGGCCAAATCCCAGGGCGCATTGTGATCAATGTATCGGTTACAGAAGCGTATTAACTCCCACAGCTCGGCAAGCGCGTTGCTTATTTGCAACTGGTCCATGGCTTTCTCCATCTTTACCGGGGTCTGCAGGGCCAGTTCCTGAAGCTGTTTATCCATCTCCGCAAAATCTCCTGCAGGCTCGGGTATGCTTCCATTAAAATACCTTTCCACCATGGTTAAAGTGCGACTTACCAGGTTACCCAGATCATTGGCCAGGTCCGAATTTATCCTTTTAACCAGGGCTTCGAGTTTAAATACCCCGTCCGCCCCAAAGGGAATTTCCCTCAACAGGTAATACCGGATGGCATCGGAGCCGTAGCGGTTAATCAATACGCGGGGGTCTACCACGTTACCTTTTGATTTGGACATCTTCCCTTCCTCCAGGGTAAGCCAACCATGCCCAAAAACTTTCTTGGGCAGGGGAAGCCCCAGGGCCATTAAAAATATGGGCCAGTATATGGCATGAAAACGCACAATTTCCTTGGCCATTAAATGTACGTCAGCAGGCCAGAATTTTTGAAATTTCTGGTCATCATCAGTAAGGTACCCCAGTGCGGTAATATAATTGCTTAAAGCATCCAGCCATACGTAAATTACATGTTCCTGGTCAAAAGGAACCCTTATTCCCCAGTCAAAGGTGGTCCGTGAGATGCACAGGTCTTCCAGGCCGGGCTCCAGGAAATTATTTATCATTTCATTTTTGCGGGAGGGCGGTTGAATAAATTCCGGGTTTTCATCAATATGCCAGCGAAGTTTGTCGGCGTATTTTGACATACGGAAAAAGTAACTCTCTTCGGCTAACATTTCCACTTCCCTTCCGCAGTCCGGGCACTTACCTTCTTCCAGCTGACGTTCCAGCCAGAACGATTCGCAGGGAGTGCAATACCATCCTTCGTACTTGCTCTTGTAGATATCCCCCTGTTCGTAAAAGCGGTTAAATATTTTCTGTACTATGGTTTTATGCCTTTCTTCGGTAGTGCGTATAAAGTCGCTGTAACCTATATCAAGCTCCCCCCAGAGCTCCTTTATCCACTCTACTATTTCATCCACGTGCTGCCGGGGGGATTTACCTGCTTTTTCCGCCTGCCTCTGTATTTTTTGGCCATGCTCATCTGTTCCGGTTAAAAACCAGACTTCATGGCCGGAGAGTTTTTTAAAACGGGCCATGGCATCAGCAGCCACCGTAGTATAAGAATGCCCTATATGAAGTTTATCGCTGGGATAATAAATTGGTGTAGTTATGTAAAACTTTTTTGAAGACAAGGCGGCTTCCCCCTTTTATTTAACTTCTTATTTATTATAGTATAATTAAATAAATAAATTATATCAAATAGAAAGCTGGAGTCAAGAAGGCCCTGACAGCGCCCCTGCACGCCTTATGGTTTCATAAAAATCAATATTCTATGAAAAGATTACTGTTTTGGAAAAAAAATGGTTGATGATCATGGGAATTACTGGTATAATAGAATCAAAATCTTGTCGAAAACTGTAGAAAAGGAGGAAGAGTTGTGAAGTCCACAGGAATAGTACGCAAAGTTGATGAACTGGGAAGGGTGGTAATTCCAATTGAATTACGTCGCACCCTGGGAATCGAAGTGAAGGACGCACTGGAGATTTACGTTGACGGGGAAAAAATCATCCTCAAGAAGTACGAACCGGCATGTATTTTTTGCGGCAACGCAGACAACGTAAAGCTCTACATGGGCAGAAACATCTGCAGAGAATGCATAGAAAAAATGGCTGAATAATTTATTCAGCCCGGTGGGAGTTGCTGGTCCTTTACTTCCAGCAAAAGGGAGTAAACCTTGCTCCTGCTGATTCCTTTAAGCAGGGAAACCGACTTTGCTGCCTGGGTAGGAGCTATACCCGCGGCAATCAGTTTCCGTAAGTCTTCTTTTATCAAGGCCTCTTCAGGGGAAGGGGTAGAAGTATTTCCTTGAGGACCCCGGGGAGATAATACCAGAACGTATTCTCCCCGGGGTTTATTATTGTTTAAATCCTTCAGGTGATCGGAAGCCAGGCCCCGGGTAACTTGCTCGTAATGTTTGGTTACTTCTTTAACCAGGGCAAGGGGTCTGTTTGGCATATACTTTTCCATTTCTGTTAAGGTTTTTTTCAAGCGGTGTGGGGTTTCAAAAAGCACAGTTGTTTCATCACAGCGAGCCAACTCTTGAAGCTCTTTTTTTCTTTTTTTACCCGAACTGCTTAAAAAACCCCGAAATAAAAAACGTCCCCCGCCGTAACCGGAAACGCTCAAGGCAGCGGTAACTGCCGAAGGTCCCGGGATTACTTTTACTTTTAGATCTTCATCCAGCACCCTGCCTACAAGTTCACTTCCCGGGTCTGACATTCCTGGCATTCCCGCGTCGGTAATCAAGGCCAGCCTGTAACCGCTTTTTAGATATTCCACAATTTCTTCCCGTCTCCGGAAAGCGCTGTGTCGATGGTAGCTGAGCACTTCTACGGGAAATATTTCATAGTAATTCAGAAGCTTTAAGCTATGCCTCGTATCTTCACACACTACTATTTCCATTTCTCTAAGATAATGCAAGGCCCTGAAGCTGATATCGTTCAAATTTCCAATGGGAGTGCCGCAAACGTACAAAACCCCTTTTTCTACCGGTTCACCGCTTCCTTTATCTCCGTTCATAGAATTAACAGCACGGAAACCCCGGACTTTAAGTCCGGGGAGGAAGTGCCGCTATGCTACCTCCTTTAATAAAGTATTTGCCAGTTCTATTAATTTCAGCTTCTTATAATTGGCTGAGGCTGAGATTTTAGTGCCATCCAGTAACCGCAAGTCGAAATAACCACTTTTGCGCCTGCCAAAAATAAAGCATTCTTGGTTGCTATATAACACTTTGTCAAACAATCTACTCCTCGCTGACCGGGAGGGAATCCACCTCTTCCAGCGGAAACTCCTTGGTACGAGTAGATTCTTGCAACTCCACGTAGGCTGTCTTTTTAACCACATTTATAGAAACAACTTTACCTTCTCCATCCGGGGTAATCACCTGGTCACCAGTATCGGGCGTTTCTTCAGAAAGATCTTCATAGGTGTCCATTTCAAAGCGCAGACAGCACATTAACCTTCCACAAACGCCGGAAATTTTAGTAGGATTCAGAGAGAGGTTTTGACTCTTGGCCATCTTTATGGAAACCGATTCGAATTCTTCTAAAAAAGTAGTACAGCAGAATGGCCTGCCGCAGGGTCCCATGCCCCCTACTTTTTTGGCCTCGTCTCTAACACCTATTTGCCTGAGCTCTATCCTGGTCCTGAATATCGAGGCCAGGTCTTTAACCAGCTCTCTAAAATCCACTCGCCCTTCCGCAGTAAAATAAAATATAATTTTACTGCGGTCAAAAGTGTACTCTGTATCTACCAGTTTCATTTCCAACCCATGGTCATAAACTCTTTCCAGGCACTTGTTAAAAGCAGATTGCTCAAGCCGCCTGTTTTCTTCCAGCTGCTCCATGTCTTCCGGCGAAGCCCTTCTAATAATTTCTTTAAGCGGATGTACTATTTCTTCTTCTTCTATCTTCCTGTTTTCCAGTACTATTTCCCCTATTTCCAGGCCGCGGGAGGTTTCCACCAGCACGCACTCTCCACTTTTATATTTTTCTTCCCCGGGATTAAAATAATACGTCTTACAAGCTTTCTGGAACCTGATTCCAACTACCTCATACATCAGCATAACCTCCCTTTGATCTGTAAAAACATGTTTTCCACTGCCAGCTGTATATTAGCATTGGTAGTAGTAATTGTTTTTATGGTGTCTTTAATAATGTTAACACAATCCTCTAAAGCAGATACCACAACCGGGCACTCCTCCCATAAAGATAAGTGCCGGTGGTCCACAAGCAATTCATCTCTACAGCCCGCTTTCATTAACAGTCCATCCCTAAAAAATATCATAAGCCATTGCAGCAGGTTTAAAACATCTTCCCTTTCCGCCCACTTTCCCGCTGCCTCCATTATCTCCGCCTCGCTTATGTTTCCTTTTACCATGGAGGTGCCAAATTCTTTGACTTCGCCGGTTCTTTTTTCCCATGCTTCATCTTCCATGATAGCAAAAGCAGCCCCGGGAATACCACCGCTTAAACGTACTGCTATTTCTACTTTTTCCACGGGCGCAAGCGGATACCTTTCTTTTACCAGCTTACCGGTTAGTTCCGGGGAAAGCCGGTGAGTTTTAACCCGGCTGCACCTGGAAAGTATCGTAGCGGGCAGGCGAAAGGGAGCCGGGGTAGTAAGAATGAACTTCATCTTTTCCGTCGGTTCTTCCATGATTTTTAGCAACGAAGCTGCTGCTTCTCGAGTCAGGCAGTGAGCTTCCTTAATAAAAAATATACGGTATTTACCTTCTTGATTGTATAATAAAAAATTTTTTTTAGCGCCGCGAATCTGTTCCAGTTTGATCCACCGTTCCTTTGGCTCTACAAACTCCAGGTCGGGGAACACCCTTTTTTCTATCTTTTTACAGCTTAAACAGGTATCGCAAGGATCCCCGGAACCTGTAATACAGTTAAGAGCCTGGGCAATCAAAAACCCAAGCGTGGTTTTGCCGGAGCCAGTCGGCCCCTCCAGCAGCACAGCATGTCCCATAGAACCTTTAAGTAAAGCTTCTTTTATTATTTTTACGTTTTTCTCTTGCCCCTTAATTTTTTCAAATCCCAACCGAAATTTCTCCTTACCCGGGTATTCACTACTACACGGTTATTCCCTGCCCGGCAGAATTTCTCTTACTTTGGACCAGATCTGGCAATGAACCGCTTCCGGCTTTTCATGCGAGGAAATTACCTCCACGGAAACGGGGTTGTACTGGGCAAAAGTCAGGTATTTTTCCCTGACTCTCCGGTAAAAAGGCATATCCATGTTTTCCAGCCGGTCGCCGCCTTTGGTGGCATTTTTTTGCTCTAGCCTTCTCCTGGCTTCTTCCACGTCCACATCCAGGATAAAAGTAAGATCCGGGGTGAGGCCTTTGGTTACTTCCTGGTTTAGCTGATATATTTTTTTATCGGCAGCCCCCCGGCCTGCACCCTGGTAAGCAAGGCTGGACCACACAAACCTGTCGCAGACCACCGTTTTCCCCTGGTTTAAAGCAGGCTGGATAACCTCCTGTACCAGCTGTGCCCTGGCTGCCGCATAAAGTAGCATCTCCGTACATGTACCCATGGTTCCACCGGGATCCAGCAACAAATCCCTGATATTCTCCCCTACAGCAGTACCTCCCGGTTCCCGGGTTAAAACTGCCGGTATATTTTCCTTTTTAAGTTTCTCTTCCAGCATCCCGGCCTGGGTTGATTTGCCGCAGCCGTCGATACCCTCCAGGACAAAAAAAAGACCTTCTGCCAAAAAGCCCCTCCCCCTTTAACTTTTTACTACGTTAACCATGCTTCCTTCTTTTATTCCCGTGCAGGATGCTCCCCTGGATATGTTTTCTATAAGCCGATCTATAATACCCGGTGAAATAACCTCCCCCGGTATTAAATCGGGTATGCCCGGGGGGAAAACGCTTACCACGTTAGCTGCTATTTTCCCGGCAGCTTTTTTCAATTCGGCTTCTTCCCACGGTACTTTTACGGCATCAGAAGGAAGCATTCCCAGGGAAGGAACCGGAGGGCTCTCCTCCGGGACCAAAGCTTCTTTGCCAGTATGGTAGCGGCGGGAAATAAGACGAAGAGCTTTTAGCAGAGCTTCCACGGCTCTTTTTTTCAAACCGGGCTGAAAAATTACCAGTATATAGTTAAGCCCTGCCAGCTCTACTTCTATACCCATCTCTTCCCTTAATTTGTGTGCCACCTGGTAGCCGTCCAGTGTGACCTTACTGGTTATTATAGTCAGGCGTAGTGGGTCCATCTGAAACCCCTTACCCAGGTCTTCTTCTTTCAGGCAACTAAAACCTGTTTCCCGGTTTATTCTTTCCCTGGCCCGCTCCGCCAGCTCCCTTACCCGTTCCCATTCATTATTCCACTTCTTTCTCACCAGATCCAGCGAAGCCATAACCGGGTAAGAAGGGCTGGAGGTCTGCAAAAGACCCAGGTAGAACTGCAGGCGGTTGCTGTTAATCTTGCTGCTGTTAACATGCAGCAGGGCCCCTGGCGTTAAAGCTCCCAGCGTCTTGTGAGCGCTGTTAACCCACAAGTCAGCCCCCTCTTCCGATGCCCCCCGGGGAAATACGGGAGACAGGCAAAAATGACCCCCGTGAGCTTCATCTACCATTAAAACAGTCTCCCGACCGACAACAATGCTGCTCAGTGCAGTCAGGTCGCCCGATATGCCCAGGTATGAAGGGTTGGTAACTAAAACCATCCTGCATTCTTCTTTTTTTAAAATTGATTCCAGCTCTCCTGGGGAGACATTCAGTGGTATTCCCGCGTGGTTTGAGTTTTTTACCGGTACAAATACGGGTTCCGCACCGCTAAAAATTAAACCGGCCACTACAGAGCCATGAATGTTGCGGGGTAAAAGAACCTTTTCACCCCGGGAGCAGACAGACAGGATGGCCGCAGTAATTCCGGCAGTGCTCCCGTTTACCAAAAAGTAGGCCTCACAGGAACCGAAATACCCGGCAGCATATTGCTGGGCTTCTTTTATGGCCTCCCCCGGGCAAGAAAGCACGTCCAGCCCTGGAAGCTCAGTAAGCTCAAAATTATAACCGGTAACTGCAGAGGCCGGAACATGAAAACGGTGCTTTATTTTGCGCCTGTTCCTTTTAATAGCTTTTACCAGGGGGTATTCTACGGGCAAAAGTAAACTTGCTCCTTTCTCTGCCGCTGTGTTACAAAAAAATGGAAGAAGAGCTCTTCCATCAGTTCCACTAATCTTTAATAAGCTTTACAGGCTATAATTGGGGGCTTCCTTGGTTATATTGACGCCGTGTGGATGATTTTCCCTCAGGCCGGCGCTGGAGATTTTTACAAAACGGGTTTTGGTTTTTAAGTCTTCCAGGTTTTTGACCCCGGCATAGCCCATGCCCGATTTAATGCCGCCTACCAGTTGAAATATCATATCCCCAATGGTCCCCCGGTACGGAACCCTTCCCTCAATTCCCTCCGGGACCAGCTTCTGCTCATCTTCCTGCATGTACCTATCCTTACTTCCCTCTTTCATGGCACCAAGGGACCCCATACCCCGGTATACCTTATAGCTACGCCCCTGGTATATTTCAAATTCGCCGGGGCTTTCTTCCGTGCCGGCAAACAGGCTTCCAATCATCACTACATCGGCACCGGCTGCTATTGCCTTGGTTACATCGCCGGAAAATTTGATGCCCCCGTCTGCTATAACCGGTATGCCTTTTTCTTTGGCTTCGGAACAGGCTTCCATTATAGCAGTTATTTGGGGTACTCCTATCCCCGCAATAACGCGGGTAGTACATATAGAGCCCGGTCCCACGCCTACTTTCAATGCATCCGCACCCGCCTTGATAAGATCCCTGGCTGCTTCCCGCGTGGCAATATTGCCTGCCACTAACTGCAACTCTTCATGCCTCTCTTTAATTGCAGGCAATGCTTCCAGTACCGGCTCGGAATGGCCATGCGCAGTATCAATCACTACTACATCTACCCCGCTTTCCACCAGGGTATCCACCCTCTTCATCATATCCGATCCCACTCCTACGGCAGCGGCAGACAGCAGCCTGCCGCTTTCATCCTTGGCAGAACGCGGGTACTGTATGGCTTTTTCTATATCTTTTATGGTGATTAGCCCTTTTAAAGTATACTCTTTATCTACAATAGGGAGCTTTTCAACTTTATGCCTGCTCAATATTTCCTGTGCTTCATTTAAAGTTGTGCCTTCTGGTGCGGTCACCAGACCTTCCCTGGTCATAACTTCCCCGATAGGTTTGGTATAATCGTCTTCAAAACGTAAATCCCGGTTGGTAATAATACCCCTGAGCTTACCTTCTACCGTAATGGGAACCCCCGATATACGATACCTTTCCATAAGCGCAGCAGCATCGTTTACCGTATGCTCCGGCGAGAGGTAAAAAGGATTGGTTATTACCCCGTGCTCAGAACGCTTAACCTTGTCCACTTCGTCTGCCTGCTCATTAATACTCATGTTGCGGTGAATAACTCCTATTCCGCCCTCGCGGGCCATGGCAATGGCCATCCTGGCCTCGGTTACTGTATCCATTCCTGCACTGACCACAGGTATGTTAAGCCTGACCTTGCGGGTAAGAAATGTAGTGACCTCAATATCACGAGGCTGAACTCTGGACCTGGCCGGAATTAACAATACATCGTCAAAGGTTATTCCCTCCAGGGAAAACCTTTCTTTTTGCATTTTCTTTCCTCCTCGCCTTTTTGGGTATAATATTTTTGTTATCATAACAAACCTTGACACCGGTGTCAACGTTGCTGAGAAAAGAAAGAATCGATTAGCCGTGTTTCTTCTTCGTGGCAAACCTTTATCCCGTGTTTTTTTAAAAGAGCAGTAGCTACCCCGTCTCCTTCCACATGTTTGCCCCGGAAACTACCGTCCCTGATCCAGCCACAGCCACACGAAGGGCTACCCGATTTCAACACAGCACCACCAGCTTTAAACATGCCGGCTATCCTCAAAGTTTCTTCTGCTCCTTTTATAAAAGAGGGGGTAACTTCCAGCCCGTTCCTGCTGTAAACCCTGGCGGCTTTATCCCATACATCATGGCCATCACCCCCGCTTATTTCAGCAGGAACACGCGGAGTAGGCAATCCTCCCAGCTGTTCCGGGCACACGGGAATAACCCCAGGGTAGGTTTTGACTTTTTCCATCACCTCTGGACAAAAATTCTCTGTGCCGTCGTGTTTGCATTTTACTCCAAGCAAGCATGCACTTACTATAATCGGCACCATTGTATTCTCCTTTTATCTCCCTTTTTTATTCTTGTTTACCGTTTCATTGCAGATACTTACCCGGTATGGTATTATTTTTATGAATAAATTTAAAGGCAGGGATAGATATGGATAAAGCTAAAGGTTATTTAAACATTGAAGTAGCACACGAAAAGGCTGTAACCGCATTTTCTACTCTTAACCCGGAGGAAATCGCTGAAAACAGTGCTACAGAATACGACCCCGGGGAAGGAGGTTTTAAGTTCTACTTTTTAACCCAACCCTACCGGGTTTATCATCCTTCCGGTGAAGTTTACGATAATAACGGTGAAAAAGTTAACCTGTATTTTTCTACCATTTTTCTCCATTACCTCAGCACCTCAGACGGCACACCCCTTTCCGGAAGATGGATTACTTTTAAAGAACTGCCCGGCGGGGCCATCTATCAGCAGGCTTTTTATGGCAGGGCCCAAAAGCCTTTCTTAATGAATTTTGGCAACCACCCTTCGCTTTTTATTGAAGCAGCTAAAAAGCTGGGCGGGTTCGCCCAGGAAGTTGGTAAATACTGTATGGTTGTGCCTGTTCTGCCAAAAGTTCCCGTGGGTTTTGTTTTGTCACCGGGAGACGATGAAATAGAAGCTTCATGTACCATTCTATTTGACGCCAGCGCTCCCTCCTATCTACCTACAGAGGATTACGCACACCTGCCCGGCATCGTTGTCAAGGAGATGGCAAAAGCAGCTAAAAATTGATTTCCTGATTTTCAGATTAAAGCTACAGAGCTTTTATACCGGGCAAAACGATTCCATTTTCCTGTTTTTATTATAGCACAATTGTCCCGGGATCTATATAACCGGTATGAGTAAACCTGAGCAGTTACTTTAAATAATTATTTGTAGCAGCATTAGAGTTATAAACCCCGGGGGGCCTAAAATTCCTACTAAAAGCCCGGTTGCCGGGTTTACGCCTATGCTTACTCCCCAATAAGACATCGCCAGGTTGAATATTACCAGCACCAGCACTCCTGTGCTGAGCTGCAGCAATATCCTGGCTATTGCTCTAAAAGGATAAACCAGGAGTTTTATTAGCATGTACAAAATTATTATGCCAAAAAGTCCGGCTATAACCAGGTTTAAATCCACAGCTTCCATGCTTCCGCCCACCTTCTCATTCAGAATTGCTCACCTGGTTTTATCAGCTGTTCCTCTTTTTCTCTCATGGTTGCTCTAAAACCTTTGCTGTTAGCTACCTTTAACAAGTACATATACTTCTTTTCCGCAGCCTTAACACTAAATATAACATGGTCAATTAAATCGGGATCATTTACAAAATCCAACATAATCCTTGCTTCATACCATTCTTTTTGAGCCTGTTCAATTGCTTCGCGCAACTCAAAAGTATCCCTGTCGTAGCTATAGCAACCCGCTTTAAACATCTTTAGCTTTTGAATTTCATTAACCAGGCGGCGCAAGCTGTTAACCATTATCCTTCCTCCTTCTACAAATCTATATGCAAACAGCAAACTCCATTATTACCTTTTTTCTTTACTGCCCGGTACACCCAAAAATATAAGCGGCTGTCCCGCAGTTTGCCGAACAGCCGCTTATATTTTTGGGCCTGCAATCATTCAGGCCGGTTTTATCAAGTGCTTTAAAACAGTACCTCTTCTACCTGTCGCCGGGGAGGAGGTGAAGGTATCGCTGCCGGGTATCCCAGAGGCAAAAGAACAAGGGGACGAAGCTCAGAAGGAAGATCCATGCATTTAGATACACCTTTTTCAGAAAAAGCCCCAATCCAGCACCCGTACAGCCCCTTTTCAACTGCCGCCAGTAAAATATTTTGTGTAGCAGCGGCAGTATCCTGTATGCAGTAAAGTTCTACGCCCCGCCTGCCGTAAGCCGCAGCAGCCCGGTTTAAATCAGCCATCACCACTATTACTGCCGGAGCCCGGGATATCCAGCTCTGGTACAGCGCCGCCTTTTCCAGCTCTTGCTTGATGTTGTCTTCCTTAACTACGGCAAATTTCCAGGGTTGGACATTGCCCGCGGTAGGTGCATTAACAGCCGCTTCCAAAAGCTCCATAAGGGTGTCGTCTTCCACCGCCTCGGGTTTAAAATCCCTTACACTGCGCCTTTTCTTTATGGCTTCACTTGCCTGCAAAACAGCAACCCCCTCCCTCTCAACACTAGTACCGGATAGATCCTTCTTTCAAAGGTAACTTCTCAAGAGTATTTAACTTTTTACAAAAGCTCTTCAAGGGGCACATAAGGCATAGATAAACCTTCAGCTACTGCCTCATTGGTTATTTCCCCTTTAAAAGTATTAACCCCCCTGGCAAGTATAGGGTCTTCTTTAAACGCTTCTGCCCCTTTTTCTGCCAGCATCTGGCAGTAGGGGAGGGTAGCATTGGTCAGGCTGACGGTTGCAGTGCGAGGCACAGCGCCGGGCATATTGGGTACCGCATAATGTATAACCCCGTGCTTGAAATAAGTGGGCTCGCTGTGGGTGGTTTCCCGTTCTATAGTATCAATGGAACCTCCCTGGTCCACAGCAACGTCCAGAATGGCAGCCCCGGATTTCATGCTCTTTACCATTTCCTCGGATACCAGCTTGGGTGCCTTGGCCCCGGGAACCAGCACGGCTGAAATAAGCAGGTCGGCATACTTGACTACTTTTGCCAGGTTATAATTGTTGGACACAAAGGTAATTATCCTTTCTCCAAACAACTCCGATAGCTCCCTCAGGCGCTGGGGGTCTCTACCCACTACCGTAACCTGCGCGCCCATGCCTATAGCTATACGTGCCGCGTTTCTCCCTACTATGCCGCTTCCCAGAATCACTATATCCGCCGCAGGCACCCCGGGAACCCCTCCTATAAGAATTCCCCTGCCTCCATGAATTTTTTCCAGCAGGCGAGATCCGGCCTGGATTGCCATTCTACCGGCTATCTCGCTCATGGGAGTCAAAAGGGGAAGGTAACCGTTGGATTCTACGGTTTCGTAGCCAATTGCAGTAATTTTCTTTTCCCTTAGAACTTTGGCCACCTCCGGCACTGCCGCCAGGTGCAGGTAAGTAAACAGCATCTGCCCTTCCTGCAACAATTCAAACTCAGCGGCAAGGGGTTCTTTAACTTTTAAAATAAGATCTGCATTAGAATAAACTTCTTTTGCACTCTCAACCAGCCGGGCACCGGCATTTTCGTAGTCTTGGTTGGTAAATCCGCTAAAAAAACCGGCATCACGCTGGATTAAAACTTCATGCCCTTCGTTACTAAGCATTTCTACTCCGGCTGGAATGGCAGCAACCCTGCCCTCGTCAGCTTTTATTTCCTTGGGAACGCCTACAATCATTCTGTTACACCTACCTTATATATGTTTGTTGATGATTATTCCAGCTCTATGCGCCCTTCCAGGGCTCGTCCTAAAGTTAGCTCGTCCGCATATTCCAGATCGCCCCCTACCGGGAGGCCAAATGCAATCCTGGTTACCCTTACCCCTAATGGCTTGATTTGCCGGGAAAGGTAAGAAGCAGTAGCATCTCCTTCTACATTGGGATTAGTAGCAATAATGACTTCTTTTACCCCTTCATTTTTTATCCTTTCCAACAGCCGGGGTATATTTAGCTCTTCCGGGCCCACTCCCTCCACGGGAGAAAGCGCTCCATGGAGCACATGATATTTACCCTTAAATTGTCCTGTTTTTTCCATGACCAACACATCCCGTGGATGCTGGACTACACAGATAGTGAAACTGTTTCTACCGGTATCAGAACATATATTGCATTGTTCTTCTTCGGTAAAAGAAAAACACCGTGAACAGTAGCGCAGCCTTTTTTTAGCTTTGACCATAGCCCGGGCCATTTTTTCCACTTCTTCCCCCGGAAGAGAAATCAAATAAAACGCCAGCCTCTGGGCTGTCTTGGGGCCCACCCCGGGAAAACTGTTAAATGTATTTATCAACTCCTGCAGGGACTGCGGGTAATGCATGTTTTTCTCATTCCTTTAGTTAGAATAATCCCGGGGGCAAGTTCATTCCACCGGTTATTTTCTGCATCTCTTCGGCTGTCATGTCGTCTACCTTTTTCATTACCTCGTTAACCGCAGCAATAATCATGTCTTCCAGCATCTCCGGGTCTTCATCATCAATTATATCGGGAGAAAGTTTCAAGGAAACCAGCTCTTTTTTGCCGTTGGCAACAGCTTTCACTGCCCCTCCCCCGCTGGTAGCCTCCAGTTCTCTTTCCGCCAGCTCTTTCTGCAGATTGTTCATCTGTTCCTGTACCTTTTGTAGCTGCTTCATCATTTTCCCCATACCGCCTGACATATTTATACCTCCTTTTTAATTTATCATTTTATTCTTCCAGCTCTACCGGTTTGCCGTTAAACAACCGGCAGGCTTCATCCACCAGGTCTTCCCGGGGGTTTTCATCAGCGGAAGCCCCGCTTTTTTCTTCTTCTGGTTCCACGCTTTTGGCTAGCGATCCTGTTTCCCCGGAACAGTTACCTTTAGCTGTTGACTGCTCGCCGGTGATACCAGATTTTTCTTCTAAAACCACGCATTTAATTTTAATATTTTCACCTGTTTCGCGGGAAATGGTTTCTTCTAATTTGCCCCGGCGGTTCATGACCATTTCTTTATTGGTTTTATTATCTCTACCAAAAGCTATTACCAAAACGTTGTTTTTGAATTCCACAGGTTTCGCATCCTGGAGCATCCCCAACAACAGCTTTTGCTTGTTTTTCTGCAAGGCCTTTATGACCCTGTCCCACAGGTGCTGCAGGTCGTAGGAAGCATTGGTTCCTTTTACTTGGCCGGAATCAAAATCTACGGGTTTACCGCTTTCTTCCTGCCATCCCGCGGCTTTACTGCTTTTCTCCCCGGTTTGTTGTCTTTCTCTTTCCTCTTTCTCAACTTTTTGTTCCTGCATTTTATTTTCAATTTCACTCTCTTCTCCGCTTCTTGCCTCACTCTCAGGTGATCTCAACGGGGGAGGCCCTTTTTCCTCTTCCGGCTTTTCCAGTTCCGGCGCCGCAGGTTTTCTTGCCTCCCCGCTTTCCTCAACGCGTTTTTCGGGTTCTTTCTGCATAAGCAGCTCCACTTTCTGTTCCAGGTACTCCAGCCTTTCAGCAAGGTGTTCTGCAGGAGCACTGCTTTTTAAACGCAGTGCTTTGAGCATATTAAAAAACGCCACTTCAAGATTGAAATGGGGGTTGTCAAAAAATTTTATCTCTGTAGATAGCTGGTGCAAGATAGATATTATCTCCAGGAGAGAATCCCGGGAAATCCTGTCACGGTACACACTTAAGTATTCATTATAAAAGCTGTTTTCCCCCAGTTCCGTTCCCCCATCCGAGCTTGCGACTATCAGCAGTTGAGTAAAAAAGTAAAGCTGCTCTTTTACAAATAAATTAATGTCTTTGCCCCCGTAAGTTACTTCTCTTACTGCTTCCAGGCCTTTCTGGACTTCCTCTTCTACCAGTGCTTCTACCAGCTTGTTTAAGGTTTCACCGGCAGGCAAGCCGGTAAGGTCATAAACGTGGTTTTCCGTGATTTCATCTTCCGCGTAAACTTGAGCCTGCTCCAGTATGCTTAAAGCATCTCGCATGGCACCGTCCGACAAGCGGGCAATTAAAGACAGAGCTTTACTATCGCACTTCCAGTTTTCTGCAGCAGCCACTTCCTGCAACCTGCCCACAATTTCTTCTTCTTTCAGCAGCCGAAAATCAAAGCGCTGGCACCGGGAAATTACCGTAGAAGGGAGCCTGGAAGGCTCGGTGGTAGCTAAAATAAAAACCACCCCGGCAGGTGGTTCTTCCAGTGTTTTAAGCAGAGCGTTGAAAGCTTCAGGAGTAAGCATGTGAGCTTCGTCTATAATATATACCTTGTAGCCGCCCTCAGTACTGGCGTACTTTAGCCTTTCTTTTAATTCCCTGATTTCCTCTATACCCCGGTTAGAAGCGGCATCCAGCTCTACCACGTCCATGGAGGTGCCGTTAGAAATGCTCAAGCAAAAGCGGCACTCGTTACAAGGCTCCAGCGCCGGGTAGCAAGTGCAGTTTATAGCTTTGGCAAGTATTTTTGCTACCGTAGTTTTTCCGGTGCCCCTTGGCCCACAAAACAAGTAAGCGTGGGAAATGCTCTCGCGTGAAAGGGCATGACTTAAAGTGCGGGTAATATGCGGTTGAGCTGTCACTTCTTCAAACTTGCGCGGCCTCCACCGCCGGTAAAGGCTTAAGTAACTCATCTTCCCGTATCTTTCCCCCGTATTTTCTATGAGGATAAACCGTGCTTATATTTTAACAAGGTACCAGGTATAAAGCAAACAGCAATAATTAAGGCCGTGTACCCACCGTTGACCCTGATTCCCAGGCGTTATCCAGGTAGTTAGCTCCGGTCCGGCAGCCTCGTGGCACCCGCCAATACTCACTTACCGCTGCTTCCTTCCGGACCTGACGGGATTCATGAGTTAGCGCCGCACGAGACCAGACCATCTTCGCCACTTTCCTGGAGCAGCCCTGAAAATCAAAGGCCGCGGGTGGGAATTCGACCCCGCTTTAGCGGATTGCGGGTACAGGGCACCGCTACCTCCCCGTCTAACACGGCCAAGAATAAAAATGGCGGAGAGAGAGGGATTCGAACCCTCGAGGCGGGGCTGCCGCCTACTCGCTTTCCAGGCGAGCGCCTTCGTCCACTCGGCCATCTCTCCATGTACAACCAAGGAAAAACCTGATATATTTGCTTGTTTTTATAAATGGCGGAGAGAGAGGGATTCGAACCCTCGGACGGGGATCACCCGTCACTCGATTTCGAGTCGAGCGCCTTCGTCCACTCGGCCATCTCTCCGTCCTTATCTTGAACCCTTACCTTCTTTTTTTAAAAAACTCTTTCAGTAGTTGAGAGCATTCTTCTTCTCTAACTTCAGCCGTAACCACAAGATGGTGGTTAAGCCTTTCATCTCCGGTTATTTGATACAGGCTCTGCACTGCTCCCGCTTTGGCATCGTATGCACCAAATACCAGCCTATCAACCCTGGCCTGAACCAGTGCCCCTGCGCACATGGGACAGGGCTCCAGTGTAACGTATAAAGTAGTGCCCGTCAAACGCCAGTGTCCAAGCTCCTTTCCGGCTTTTTGCAAAGCAATGATCTCCGCATGTGCCGTAGGATCACCGGAGGTTTCCCGCCGGTTGTATCCCCTGGCTATTACCACACCGTTTTTTACCAGCACGGCTCCTATGGGCACTTCCCCGTTTTCCCAGGCCCTGCGGGCTTCCTGTAAAGCCTCCTTCATAAACCTTTCATCCAGGACTTTTTTATTCGTCACTTGACCGGTTTGCCGGATTAAAAACCAATGAAAAACATTACGCTTAACCCGGCTAATGCTTACCTCCTGTAACCAGTTCATGGCTTACCTAAGCTTGCATTGATTAATTTTATAGGAGTTTGCACTTATTGTCAAGGAGCAGAGAGGTGCAAGGCACGGCCTTACGACAACGCTTTTTACAATTCCTGCAAGTCTGGATACGATCAGCTCAACATGGGGAAAGAAAATGTTACGGCACCAAGGTAGTACTCCATGGCATCAGTGTTTATACTAACCAAAAGGTAGCAACTATCAATACCACTGCCAAACATGTATAACAACTATACCTTACAGTATTCGGTTAAAAATCCTGTGTTAAAATCAATTCAAAGCATCGGATTTATTTCAACTTTTCTATTTCTTCTCTGGAGAAGCCAGTATACTTCATGA
>Ga0207421_10003159_pt1 | contig 19790 bp, 19 predicted proteins | sample SodLakKL_010_SED_4_FD_187542 | JGI IMG/M metagenome (GOLD analysis project Ga0207421, IMG submission 187542) | Alkaline sediment microbial communities from Lake Tanatar, Kulunda Steppe, Russia - 8KL_010_SED (SPAdes) (version 2) | ecosystem: Environmental > Aquatic > Non-marine Saline and... | reverse complement strand
TATCGTGTTAGAAACCGTCTCTAGGTCCTTCTCACTTGGTTTCCAACCTCCGTGTGGTTTTCTACCCATAAGAACAGTATCGAAGACTGTTGTTGGGAAGCTCTCTGCTCCTGATTGAGGAACATGTCCTATTTTTCTCGCTATTTCCCTCAGGCTCAAGCCATTTAGCGACTTCTCATCGATCAGTATAGTCCCATTTTGCGGTTTTAGTATATTATTTATACACTTGAGAAGTGTCGTCTTCCCAGAAGCATTGGGACCGATTATAGTGAGCATCTCACCTTTTTTTACCCCTAAACTCACATTCTCTAAAACAGGGGTGCTGTTGTAGGAAAATTGGAGTCCATTGATTTTCAACTTCACCAGTATTCCCTCCCTTTTATGACCAAATATATGAACAAAGGAGCTCCCAAAAATGACGTCAATATCCCGACAGGTAATACGATGGGAGATATTATGGTTCTAGCAACGGTATCGGAAGCTAATAATAACACAGCACCAATAATACATGAAGAAGGTATTAGATATCTTTCGTTACCCCCGATAACCCTTCTTATCATGTGAGGCACAACCAACCCAACAAAGCCTATGATTCCAACAAAAGAAATTATCAAAGCGGTGACGAAGCAAGAAATGAGCATACCATGAAGCCTCAGTTTTTCGACATCAACACCTAGAGCTTTTGCTGACTCATCACCTGAATCAAGGACTTCGTAATCCCAGCTTTTTTTTAAGAAATAAAGCGTTGCCGGTATAATAGCGATTAACATTAAACCTAAATCAGTCCATTTAGCTCTAGCTACGTCTCCGAAGGTCCAAAATACTATTGATGCAAGCTGTACATCGTCTGCAAAATACTGTAAAGCTGTGTATCCCGCGGTGAATAAGGATCCAAGTGCAACACCAGTTAGGATCATAGTTGCTGGTGATGCGTTTTTGTATCTTGCCAAAAGAAGAATTACAAAAGTTGCCACGAGAGACCATGCAAATGCAGATATTGTAACAAGATAAGGATTGTTAAGCATGACTGCATCGGCTGCTTTGCTTTGAGTTGTACCTGCACCTAAAACGATAATAGAAAATGCAGCACCAAAGGCCGCTGCGTGGGAAATTCCTAACGTAAAAGGTGAACCTAATGGATTTCTTAATATCGTCTGCATCGCTACGCCGACAACAGCTAATCCAGCTCCCGCGGCAATGGCAGCAAGAACTCTTGGCACGCGTATGTTCCAAATTATAGTGTTCAACCTACTACTAGTATTAGTTCCTGTAAGCGTTGATAGAGCTTCAGTAATAGATACATTCGCAGGACCAAGAGTAAGTGAAAAGAGGGCTAAAAAGACAAGTAGAATTAATGATAACAAAAAGAAGAAAAGCCTTTTTTGAGAATATTCATTATACGTTCCCAATATTTCTTTACTAATCTTCTGTTCTTCTAATGCCATTTATGTTTACCTCTTTTCTTTATTCAATCTGACGGTTCTAGCTCAGTAAATCCACCTAAGTCATTTTCCATATCTTCATAGACGGGGTCACCTACCAACACATCATATATCTCATCGGCTTTTTCCTCGGTATCTATATCACTGAACACTTTCGGATACAGAACCGATCCCACGTAAAAGGAACTAGCTAGTACTGTTCCATAATTTATATGATGCCAGTTGTATGGTAAAACACCATATAGGTTTCCATTTTGGAATGCTTCTATCTCTTGATACACAGACTTATCCAAATCAATCATATCTCTGGTGTAACTACCCATATCTACAAAGACGATTTCAGGATCCCATTCTAATATCATTTCTTCGTCGACCATTGCATGATCCACTTCTAAATCTTCAGCTACATTATCTGCATTAGCGAATTGGAATGGGGCGTAATTTGCATAGGTACTTCTTAAATCATGGGCCCCACGATGTAATACTCCTCCAACATAGACCTCAGGTTTGTCTTCAGAATGGATATTATCAGTCCTTTCTTGTAGGGTTTGAATCGTTGTATCAATATAATCTGTTATTTCATCAGCTCTATCTTCTCTGTCTAAGATTTCTCCTATCAACCTTAGACTGCCATAAAACTCGTCTTTATTCTCTCCTAGATTTCCGATACTCAAATCTATTGTTGGAATCCCTGTCTGTTCATGATAAAAATCAGCTTTTTCAGCACTAGATGCCCGAAATATTACATCTGGTTCTCGATTAACAATAAGTTCCGTATCTCCTCCATGGATTGGCCCTATTGATGGGAGTTCTGATAACTGAGGATTTGCTAGTGCGTAAGGTCGTCCCATGGGCCCTACTGTTATTTCATACTCTTCCACACCTGCAAGTAAATCCGTCGCATCCATGTATGCTATAAGTCTAATACATCCTGAGCCCACTGCTACAATACTTTCTACATTTCTTGGAATCTCAACTTCTCTACCAGCCATGTCTATAATCTCCCTCGTCTCTACGTCTTCTCCGTCGTTATCTATACATCCTGCACTTATCAATGATATCAAAAGAATCGAGACCATCAATATTGCCATTTTATTTTTCATTTTTTATCACCTCTAACTTTTATTCCGTGACCGTCAAGTTCAAAAAATTCCTCGCTTCCACAGAGTAAGCATAAGGTCTTTCCATCATATTTTACAGTTCGAGTACTCATGACACTCTCTCCGCAATTTTCGCAAGTCAAACTCTCATGTATAGGCGCATAATCTGGGATCTCAACACTAGTCTCTTCTATTTTGAAAAGTTTCTCGCTTTCTATGTCCATGATATGGTGAGAGACCTTCTTCCCCAACTCGGAAAATCTTTTCTTTTCCTCTTCAGTAGCATTCCTTTCAATTACGACTTTCTCGAAAAGTTCCCGATACATTGGAAATTCATCGTACCACTGATCTCCCGCATCTTGTTTCGTAACAAGTCGTATGCCTTTTGCATCACGTTTGGTCAAAGTAACAGCAGTTTTACCTAAGTCTTTGAATATCAATGAATTGTTGCCAAAAGTGCATCCCGTTACCAGTTGAACTCCGTCGGCAGAACAGTTATTGGTCTCAACGATGGCTATAACTTCTTCCATGCCTTCTGGTCTAGCATCTGTTTTTTTAAGAGCGGCATAAGAAGCCTTGACACCTAAAGCAAGTCCAGGACAATAATGCCCATGCAAAAGTGCGGCTTTATCCAAAAGAGAATGGAGATCTTCATTTTTTATCATGTCATATATCTCAGTACGGGATGAACTAGACTTTGCCATTGTATCTGCAAGGTCATTCAGCCAGATTTATTAATACTTTTTCTTAATTAGTAACACGATTAACATAGTTATTTGTTACTAGTAATACTGTTTTCGGGATTGCATTAACAAGAAATTTATTAATCATAACATCCTTCACGTGTCCTAGATAATATGAGTGACACCACGAGGTTCGGAGTTTCCGTCCCATCGGATCTGATAAAGGAATTCGACAAAAAAATAGAAGAGAAGATGTACACTAATAGATCAGAAGCGATAAGAGACCTAATTAGAGATTTTCTTGTAAAAGAAAAATGGGAAAAATCTGATGAGGAGGTCTACGGTTCTTTCACCCTTATATACGATCACGAGCAAAAGGGTATTTCAGATAAGCTCACCGATATACAGCACGAAGATCACACGCATATAGTTTCAACGATGCATATACATCTTGATAAACACAACTGCATGGAGACGATGGCGATCAAGGGAAAACCTCAAGACATAAGAAAGATCGCCGATAGATTGAAAAGTACGAAAGGAGTAAAACACGGAAAACTCATGATGACCTCAGTCTGAGTTTGGTTACTTCTCCAAACATCTTCCAACTTCCCCTAGAGCTTATAATCAAAAGTCATCGATAGATCGGTTCAAGGACTTATTCATCAGTTCTCTGCAGGTATCCCAGCTAGTCCGGGTATGAGGAGGTAACGATTGTTTTTCTGATATCCACTCCCTAAGAAATTCACGTGTCTTCGGATCTGAGGGATATCCACTACCTATGTCACTCTCAAACTTCTCAGATATCTCCTTGATCCTCCTATCTCTCTCAACTTTAGCTAATATAGATGCTGCAGAAACCACGGGATATTCATCGTCAGCGCCATGCTCGGATAAGATACCCGGTTGATTATTCGTTTTTCTCTTCACCATCTTTGCAAACTTCTTCTCGTCTGTTGAGGCGGAATCTAAGTAACAAGTATCATTATCATCACACAATTCATCAATAATGGCTGCGAATAGATCTGCCTCTAGTTCATTCAGACTCATGGAATTTCGCAAAGAATCGATATCTTCTGCTGAAACTACCCTAATTGTGAACTCACTGCAATCTTTTATCATTCCTTCAAGCTCTTCTCTAGTCGAAGGAGTTAGTCTTTTAGAATCCTTTACGCCGAGTTCAATCAATTTACCGTCATCATTGATTTTGACTCCAGCCACTACCATCGGTCCTATAACAGGGCCTCTACCGGCTTCATCTATCCCACTTATCATCAGGTCTATGGAGGAATTGTAATTAAATAGTCTTTTCGATGGGTAACTATAAAAAGCAGACACTGTGTTTTCTAGGCGATGAAACTGATCTTAAAAGGAACAGTCCAAGGCGTTGGATTTCGACCGACTGTATATAGAGTTGCTAGATCATTAAATTTGAATGGTTATGTTAAGAACAAGGGTGGAGAAGTAGAAGTAGTAATAGACCGTGATCAGGAGTTATTCATAAAAAAGTTGAAAGATAATCTCCCACCCTTAGCCGAGATCAAAGATATAGAGAGACAAGAAGAAAGCGTTACCGAGAAAGGTTTCAAGATCGTAGAAAGTTCTCACGGAGAAAAAGAATCCTCTACCATCCCTGTTGATACCGCGCTTTGCCAGGATTGCCTCGAAGAGATGAAAGACGATGACGACAGAAGAGAAAGCTATCCCTTCACCAATTGTACAAACTGTGGTGCTCGCTATTCCGCGATATATTCTCTTCCTTATGATAGGAAAAAAACAACTATGAAATCCTTCCCAATGTGTGAAGATTGCCTCGAGGAATACGAAAATCCAATGGATAGAAGATTTCACGCTCAGACAACTTCTTGTCCAGAATGCGGCCCAAAATATACTCTTTATGATGAGGGAAAGAACAAAATAGGCGGCATCTCCCATTTCGTTAATTTGATCGAGAGAGGAAACATAGGAGTAGCTAAAAGTTGGGGTGGGATGCATATAATTTGTAAATTAGAAAAAATACCAGATTTGAGAGAGGATTATCAACGGCCCCAAAAACCATTTGCTATAATGGTTCAAGACCTGAAAACTGCAGAAAAATATGCAAGGATTGAAAGAAAAGATCTATTTACCGGTCCAAGGCGCCCTATAATGGTATTTGAAAAAAAAGACGAGAAAGAGAAACTGTTAGATTACGCGGCACCTGGTCTCCCGACCATTGGAATGATGCTTCCCTACACAGGCTTCCACCATATTTTCTTCGAAAAAAGCGAATTAGATGCGGTTGTCATGACTAGTGCGAATCTACCTGGAGAACCGATGATAATAGATAACAATGAAGCTTTTGATCTGCCTTTTAAATATTTTTTACTCCACAATAGAAAGATAGCCAATAGAGTCGACGACTCTTTAGTTAGGACCCATGGACAGGACGCACTTATAATCAGGAGATCTAGAGGTTACGTTCCTTCAGCTTTAGAATTCAAAGAGGGCGAGATCATGGCCGCAGGAGCGGATAAGGATGGGTGTTTTGCTCTGTCTACTGATGGATTGTTATACGCAAGCCAGTACTTAGGTGATCTTAAATCATATGACGCTGCTAGATTTTACGATGATACGAGAGAACATTTGATGTCATTATTAGGAATAAGAGATATAGATTCGGTGGCCGTTGATCTTCATCCACGATACCAAAGCAGAAAATTAGGCCTCGATATTGCAGAGGAGTTTAATGCAGAAACAAAGGAAGTACAACATCATTGGGCTCACGGAGCATCTCTTTTACTCGAGCACGAGTTAGAGGATATTATCACTATTGCTATAGATGGTACAGGATACGGCGAAGATGGTAACAGTTGGGGAGGAGAGATACTTTACTGCGATAAAACCCAATATGAACGTCTAAATCATTTGGAAGCTTTTCCGTTGTTAGGTGGTGAAAAAGCTGTGAGAGATCCAAGACGACTAGTTTTTGCTATACAGAGAAAGAGAGGGATAGAAGGAGATTACTTTACTAAAGAAGAAAAAAGGATCCTTGATAAATTGATGAACGATAGTGCTAAAACCACAAGCTTCGGTAGATTATTAGATGCAGTCTCCGCAGGATTAGAGGTTTGTAAAAAGAGAACTTACGAAGGGGAACCGGCGATGAAGTTGGAGGATCTCCTTATGAAAGGAAATTGTACCAAAAAGTACGATATCGAAGTCACGGCAGACAAAATAAAAACTTTAGATGCCTTCACAAACATGATAGAAGATGACGGCCCTAGAAAGAATCGAGCTTTTTCTTATGTAAAAGGGGTTTCTGAAGCGATAGCTGAATCGGCAATCCAAGGATGCGAGGATAAAGGTATAAAAAATATAGGAATATCTGGTGGAGTCTCTTACAACAGACCTATAGTTAAAAGTATAAGATCCTACTTAGAAAGCAAAGGTTACGAACTATTGGTACATGATAAGATTCCAAACGGAGATATGGGTATTCCCTTCGGACAAGCCGTCATAGCCTCGGCTCAAAAAAAATGAATATAAGAAAAGGGGAGGGGGCTAGTTTTTAGGTCAGGATGGTGGGATGGGATGCACTCTAACCTACTAGCCCCGAATACCCTATTCAATCTATCTCACTTGGAATAATTTAAATCTTTTCCACTTTCTGTAGATAAATATGAAAAATACTTAAATAGTATGAATGAGGGGTAGAAAACAGATATTTAAATAGATAAAAGAAAAAGTTTTTAGTATGTTTGGGTCTTTTCTAGAAGCCTTTCATCACTCAGTAACACCACACGCCTCGACCTTGAAAACAGCCTCACCTTCTGGCATGTTTGGAGAATCAACTAATCTTGCTATCCTTTTGTCTCCTTTGCTCTTTCTCAGATAAACTCTAAATGTGGCTGTATGACCCAAGATGTGTCCACCTATCGGTTTTGTTGGATCGCCAAAAAATTGATCGGGATTTGCGGTGACTTGGTTGGTAACCACAATAGCTGCGTTATTCCTATCTGCGAATTTCAATAATTCATGAAGATGTTTATTCAATGTCTGTTGTCTTTCAGCTAAAGCTCCCCTACCAACATACTCAGCTCTGAAATGGGACGTTAAAGAGTCCACAACCAAAAGCCTTATTGGATGTTCCTCACCAATATCTAGAGCTTCTTCTGCAAGTAACATCTGATGATGAGAATTGAAAGCCCTAGCTACGTGTATGTCTTCTAATATACCTTCAGCATCTAGCTCCCTAGCCTCTGCTATTTCAGTTATCCTTTCGGGTCGAAAACTGTTTTCTGTATCAATTATCATGGCTTTGCCGTTCAATCCTCCGTCTTCCTCGGGAAGGGTGGCGTTGACCAAGAGTTGGTGCGCTACTTGAGTCTTACCAGAACCGAATTCCCCGAAGAACTCAGTTATAGAACCGGTTTCGATACCTCCTCCCAACAGATCATCTACACTATCTGCGGAAGTAGTAATCATTCCAATATTTTTTCTCTTCTCTAAAAGCTGGTCCCCAGTCTCGAACCCTCCAATATCTGCAGCATCTTTAGCTGCTTGGATAACTTTACCTGCAGTGGAATCTCCCAAATCGGCGACGTCCGACAGGACGCGTGGTGACTCCACGGCTATGGACATAAGATCCTTATAACCTGAGTCCATGAGCTTTTCTGCAGTTGCGGGTCCTACTCCTGGCAACTTTTTTATTTTTTCTTCGCTCATTTTACCATTTCTCTCACAACGTGGTCCTTTATTAAATTTCCTTGCGGGGGTAAGTGAAAGTGTGGAAGTTCAGATATCGAATATTATCTTGATATCCCCCTCACAATCGATACTTATCTCATGATAAGAGACTGCCTTGACAGCAGTGTCTAGATCGTGCTTCTCCAAGTCAATTTTTTCGCCCTTAGCCGTGGCGTAAAGTTTTATCAAACTTTCTTCTTCGATCTTTACATTAAAGTCTCGATAAAGTTCATCGTGTACCTCATGAAGATAAATCAACTCCGACAGAAAATTGACTAGCAAACTCTCTAAATTCTCTGACTCCATCTCTAGTTCACGGGTCGTTTTTCCTTCAACTTTATTGATATCAGTTATTATACTGAACATCCCCTTAGCTGTTTCTTCAAAGGCCTCCTCAAGATTATCTCCATATGCATGTATTCCCACATCAGCGGTGTGATCTATCTGTTCGTAGCCAATAAGCTCTCACCTCACAGACAGGAGATAAGTATCCAATTTCTCATCCTTTTCCCTAGTAAGGGTTAACTCCTCAAACACCAAAAGAGTCAACTCAGCTACGTTGTAAACCTCTCCTCCATCTAGATGTCCACCAAATACATCATGATCTCTTCCACCAACTTCCACATGAAGGTGCATACTACCTTCTTCGGTAATACTCCCATTTAGAGAAAGTAATTCTTTCGGTTCATCGACTTCCTCCCATTCGTATTCACCTCTTTCTTTATTGTAAAAACCGATCTTGAAGTCTCTTAACATGCCTATCCCGCTCAAGACTACAGCACTCTTGTAATCTATTTCATCCATGATATTTTCTAACGATCTAAAAAGATTCTCACCATCATCTAATTTTGCTACCAAAATGTTATTTTCCAAACCATATTCCATTTTATTGCCTCAATTAAAGATGTAGTGGACTTTTATAAAATATTGGTCGAAAGATGAAGGGGATTGTTCGATGTCGTGATAAATGGAAATTTATCTATGTCCTAAACATCTACAGTCAAATCTAGTTCCTCGGCTAATTCTTTGTAGCGATTCCGTACAGTTACTTCAGTAACATCCGCCACATCTGCTATCTCGATCTGGGTCCTTCTCTCACCAGTTTTTATACCAGCGATATAAATAGCAGCCGCTGCTAAACCCGTGGGACCTTTCCCAGAAAGAAGTTCCTCTTTTTCAGCACGATTCAATATTTCTTCCGCTAGTCTTTTGACTTCGCCGCCCAAATTCAGTTCATTACAGAACTTTTGTAAGTAATTCTGCGGTTTGGTTGGCTCGAGCTTCATATTGAGTTCCCACTTGAGGAATCTATACGTTCTTCCGATTTCCTTCCTATCGAATTCAGTCATTTCGGCAAACTCATCTAGCGTTCGAGGTAGTCCCAACTCTCTACAAGCGGTGTAAAGAACTGCAGTAGCTACGATCTTTACACTCCTACCACGGATGAGATTTTTCTCTACGGCCTTTCTATAGATCGAAGCTGATCTTTCTTTAACATGATTAGGTAAACCCATGCTGGAAGCTAATCTTTTTATCTCACTTAAAGCCGATATTAGTGTACTTTCTCTAGCTCCTGAGACTCGACTCCTTCTCTGCCATTTCCTGAGTCTATACATCTGGGCTTTTTTGCTGTTTGAAAGACTTCTTCCTTGAGAGTCTCTATTGCTCTCGTCGATCTTTGTAGACAAACCTCTATCGTGCATCATCTCAGTCATTGCTGGACCAGCTCTTGCACGATTTTGCTCCTGTTTCATATCGAAAGCTCTCCATTCGGGTCCTTGATCTATATATTGATCATCTATCACTAAACCACATTCTTCACAGATCAGTTCTCCTCTATCATAATCTTGAGCGAGTTGACTACTTCTACATTCCGGACATTCAGTGACCCTTTCGATTACGGGCCTATCTTTTCCTTTAGATTGTGTTTCAGTTGACATACGTAACACCTCTATAATCTTAGTATTTATGTGATTCTTAACGGGAGGGAGGAACCGAAATTTTGACTCAAAAATCAGTTCGAACTCTCAAACTTGAGAGACGATTTCTCCTCGCTCCACCCCTTTCTCATTTCTTACTGTCCATAATAGTCTGTTCGCTCTTCATATATAAATCTTTTGATAGAGTGCCGCTGAGGAATTCAAGCTCCTAGGTTTAAATACCCAAAGTACAAAAGAGTTGTGATTATGGAAAATCTCACAGTAGCAGATAAAGTGACCGTTAGCCATACTCTTTTCCATTCGAAAGCTAATAATCTTCCAGCAAGCGTCATGACATTAGGTCCTGTTCCATACACTGGTAAGAACATCAACCAAAATATGCTCAAGTATCCAGCTTTTTCAACTAGTTCTTTTTCTTTGATGATATTTTCAGCCTTTTTGCGAAGATTTTTCACAAAAAGGCCTAGATAAGGAATTTTCTCCAAAATTGGATAATTTGCACTTACTATCAAAGAACTTTGAGAAGAGATAAACACGAGTAGAATCACTATACCGACGGGATGAATTCCCGAAGCTAGTGCGAGTACAGGTGATACGATCCACCCGACCCCCAAGGCAAAATAAAAAGCAAGAAAAACACTGAGAGCAGGCATATAAATTTCTGGGCCGAGGAGATATAAGATATTAACAGCAAAAATAGCAGGCAAGATAGAAATGAAGAATCTGCTAAAGGGATTAGATATCAATACATTCTTAATTCTTACTTCTCCTTTCAAATTTCAGACTCCCAGCAATTCAAATATTTGAGGAGATTAATTTGTACTTGGTAAAAACGATATGCTGAGGAAAAGGCCAATTGGTATATACGATACGGAGCGAAAAAAGGAACATGAGCATTGTTTAGAAAATAGGAGATAACATCTTCATCCTCATAAGATTCAAGAATGAAATCTATCAATTCTTCGTCAGACAAATCAATCCCGTTTTCTCCTTCTTCCTCGAATGCCCCCAATATAGAGAGAAGCATCTGTTCAAGATCCTTCGCTTTCTTCTCGATAAGAGATAGGTCCTCATGATATTCTATTTCGAAATCAATCCAATATATTTCCCCTTCCTCGGTCACTAAGCAGTTCTGAGTATTAGGTTCCCCATGATAAAGATCTTTTTTATGAATATCTCTCAGCCCCTTAGTTATTTTTTGGATCGTGTTCAATTTCTCTTCTTTGCTTAACTCATCAGATGTTAAGATGTCATAAGCAACTTTTCCATCGATCTTTTCCATGAGTATTGCGTTATCGTACACTGTATCGTCTATTTCAAAATCAGGATTTATGCTCTTTAGATATTCTTTTTCTCGAATACTCCAACGTCTATTATCAAGGATCTTTCGAGAGCCCGTACTGGACAGCAATCTAGATATATTGCTTAATATCCCGTTTAAATAGAAGAGAGGTGGCCTTATTTTAACCAAATGACTAGTTCCTCCTTTACCATCTTTTATCTCTTTTATAATACTACTAAAATGACCATAGCTATTGTTCTTTTCTTTATTGAAAAATGTGCTTTCAAAGGTACACTCGTCTATCTTCTCCGCTAAATCGATACCAGATAGTTTTTTTACCGTGTCCTCTTTACTGCCCACATCTACCACCAAGGGGTATATAATAAATACATAGGGTAATATAGTTTTTGCCGGTTTTTCGAAGTTTGTTGAAAATAATTAAATATTTAAAGCGCTAATCAATAATCAGAAATCTTTATAGAGGAAAACGAAAACTTCATCAACTGTAATTAGTCATACCCGAATTATAAAAGGGAAAAAACTTCGTGCATCTACTATTAAAATGTAAATCAGACTAGAAGTGTATATTACTTGGGGCAAAATATGTTAAAAAAAGGTCAAAAATGGTACAAAGAAGAAGAAATAGCAGAAAGCTACGACGAAAGCAGATTCACTGGCGGAGGTAAAGTTCTCGATTTTAGAGAGAAGGAGATGCTTCTTTCCTTGGTAGATCCAAAAAACAAGGAGATTCTAGACATCGCTTCCGGAACCGGAAGATTCGCTGAGCTTCTTTCAAGAAATGGTGGACACGTGATTGGACTAGATGCGAGTAGAGAAATGTTGATACAAAATAAAGTGGAAAGTATCCAAGGAGATGCTTTGAATTTGCCTTTTAAAAACAAAAGCTTTGATATAACCATAAGTATGAGATTTTTTCATCTATTAAATCAAGATGATATAGATGATTTTATTCTCGAAGTCGAAAGAGTCACTAAGGAGAAATTCGTTTTTGAAACTCTACACCCCTTTAGTTTGAGAATTTTATATCAATGGGCCCTTCCTCAAGGTAGTAGTCTTTATTCCAATTCACTTCTGAAAAAGAAATTTTCCGAACTACCTGTAGTTGAAAAGGTAGATTTTCATCAAAAATTCATCATTCCTTATGGTTTTTATCAGGTGTTACCTCTAGACATCGGAGAGAAAGTGAATCAGCTCGATGAGAGGATATCTGCATGTCAAAAATGGCTCAACTCAACGGTATATTGGGAAATATATTTCAAAAATAGATGAGCCAGTAAATTTTATAAGTTTGCTGAAAGAGAGAAATTCACGTTATATTTAAATAGAACCTCTGAGTAAAATAAAATGTCGATGAACCGACTCCAACTTATCGAAGAAGTGAGGGAGGTACTTTCTAAAGCAGGATTCTATCTTTCGAAACGAGAGTACCAAGAAACCATGCCCTTTGACATAATAGCCCGAAAAGACGATCGTCTGTTTGTTATCAGTATTTCTGTTAATGCCGACAGTTCTCGCATGAGAGAAACACAGCAATTGAAAATATTGAATGACGCTTTAGATGCTTTTCCCTTATTCATTTCACTAATTGGTGGTCAAAGAAAATTAAAACAAGGTGTGGTTTATTCTCGAAAAGGCATCCCGCTGATGTCGCCTGAGACTTTTAAAGATATGATACTTGAAGGAGTACCACCTTATGTTTTTTCGGCCCCTGGAGGCTTATATGTCAAAATGAATTCGAATTTATTAAAAAAGGCTAGGAAAGAAAAAAAGATACCTCTCAGTAAACTTGCAGATGTGGCAGGAGTCTCACGAAAATCAATACAAAAGTATGAGAAGGGAATGGGAGCAGACTTAGAAGTGGCATTAAGGTTACAGGAGTTTCTTGGAGAAGATCTCATCCTTCCGATCAACCCATTTGAAAGAAAAGAGTACGAGAAAGAATACGACATCTCCTTAGATCAATATTCTGCCTTGGAAAAATTGATCTTCGAATCACTACTTTCTATAGGTTACAGGATCGTACCAACCTGTAAATGTCCATTCGAAGCGATTACAGAAGACGAAGAAAAAGTCTTTTTAAGTGGGATAAGGGACAAAGAAGACAGCGGACTAAAGAAAAAAGCGAAGATAGTCTCTAATCTATCTGACGTCACGGAGAAAGATCCCGTGATATTCTTACACCAAAAAACCTCTCGAACAAATATAGAAGGTATACCCTTGATCGAAAAAGACGAACTCACTAATATAGAAGATAAGAGAGAAGTTTCAGAACTTTTGACTGAAAGAAAGGGTTGAAGATGAGCGGATTTAGTTCTTATCAATTAGACAAAAAGAAATCAAAGGTCTATATTTTCGGGATCGTTAAGGGTTTAGTTTCAGAAGCTGAGAGGCTAGAAAAGGAGATTAAAAAGATTAAGTTTGATGTCGGCGGTTTACCCATATCTAAGGAAGAACGTGAGGGACTCGAAGAATTTATGGTGCGTGAAGATATAGAAACCAATGTAGAACCTTCAACACCTGAAAAAGTATATGCGGAAAAACTCAAAAGATTTGGTGAGGTGAGTCTTCCTCCTCCATCCTACACCTTTTTCATGAATTACTGTTTCAAGAATGATATAGAGATCGAAGCACTAGATATGGACGAAGAGCATTACACCATGGCTTACTGCGATCACGTCACTGGCTTTCAATGGATACGTCAAGCTCTGAGAGAGAAGGGGTTAAGGAAGAAAAAAATAAAAGCGGACGATCCAGCGGAATTCGCGAACGAGTGGGATCGATTTATAAACAAATTAAAAGGATTCCAAGAACTGGAAGCTCACCGCGAAAAAATAATAGCAAAAAACATAGATCGATTTTCCGAAAGGGGGGATATGGTCGCTATAGTAGAAGAAGAGAGGATCAATGGCGTTTGGGAAAATCTAAAAAATCGGCAAAAAAAATGATCTTCTAAGGGGAGATGAAGATTTTAGCACATAAAATGATAGAAATATAGCGTCATCGTTTTATATGAGATTACTCTAACAAAAAATTAGAGAGATTTAATATGGATTTTGTAAATTCGACGGGAAACATAATCAAAGATCAAGAAAAACTTTCTTTTGATTTCATTCCTAAAGAACTCCCTAATCGTGAGGAAGAGATGCAGAAATTATTCGGTCTCTATCGGGGAATAGTTTCTTCAAATGTTTCCCAAAACGTTTTGATACACGGACCTGTCGGGACAGGAAAAACTGTCACTGCCAAAAGATTCTGCATGGATTTTCAAGGATGGGCAAAAGACAAAGATCAAAACATCGACTCAGTTTTTGTAAATTGTCGGAAGAGGAAAAATAATAGTTCTGCGATGTGGAAGATCGTACATCACTTCGATAGAGGTTTTCCTGACAGAGGTTTCTCTGTAGAAGAGATGATGAAGATCGTTAAGGAAAAAATAGAAGAAAAAAATCTTCACCTTCTCGTGGTCCTAGATGAAGTGGATCCTCTAATCCAAAAAGAAGGTTCTGATCTGATCTATCTTCTTTCACGATTCGATGAGGAACAACTCTCTCCCGAAGGAAATGTTTCGTTGATATTAGTCTCTCAAAAAAATGTTTTTGAACTATTAGAAGATAGTGCTAGAAGTTCTTTCAAAAGAAGTAATCGTATCAGATTTCCTAAATACACATCTGAAGATTTATTCCCTATCCTCAAGAATAGAGTTGAAGGAGCTTTTTACCCTGGCGCTATCGATGAAGAAAAAATACAGCTTATCTCTGATATCGCTGGTAAAGGTGGAGATGGAAATGGTGACGCAAGATTTGGAATAGAACTGCTTGAAAAATCCGCTCTGATAGCTGAGATGGACGGAAGGAACCAGATTTCAACCGAAGATATAAGATCAGCAAAAGGCGAGATAGATTCTTACTACACTGAAAGCAGATTGAAAAATTTGAACCAACAAGAAAAATTGATTCTCCTTGCCTCTACGAGAAAGCTGAAGGAACAACCCTACACTATAACAGGTGAAATAGAAGAAATGTATAAAGTTTTATGTGAAGAATATGATACAAAAAAACTAGGCCATACTCAATTCTGGAAATACTTGAAATCTCTTTCAAACGAAGGATTACTTGGAACTAAAACAATTTCGGATAACTCCGGAAGAACAACTAAGGTTTCGTTATCGGATATTACAGCAGAAAAACTTGAAAAGAAACTAGAGAACCTTTTGGATTAATGGATGAAATAAAATGCTTGACAAACAAAAAATTCTCACCTTTGCGGTAATTTTTTCTATAATTGGGATTTCAACTCTCTATCTCTTTTCGGCTCAAAGTTCCAATAGAGAAATGAACATCAGAGAAATAAATGAAGAACTTTTAGGTTCTAGGATAAGAACGGAGGGTGTAATATCTGATATTTCTTGGTTCGGTTACATGGTACTGTTCGAAATAAAAGAAAAAGGGTATGAAGATAGCTTAACAGTCGTATGCGATAGAGATATAATCGAAACAGAGGAGGAAAGAAACGAAATGGTCCCAGGAGCGACAGTCATGGTAGAGGGTGAGCTAGAAGAATATGAAGGAGAGATAAACTTAAGGATAGATACAATAGGAAAATTAGATATAAAAGAAAAAGCAGTCTCTAGCTTTACACCTTTATCAGAAATTTTAGAGAATCCAGAATGGTATGAAGGCATGAAAGTTAGGGTGAGAGGTGAAATCATAGAGGTAGATAACTCCTCCCAAATCTCTACGATCGTTTTGACAGATCTTGAAAGCGAACGATATGAACTTAAATGCGAAATAGTAGAAGACCTGTATAATAAAGAAAAAGCCATGGTAGGCTATCCTGCAGTTTTAGAGGGCCATATGAGATATGATAGCCAAACCGGCCATTGGAAGTTAAGATGTACCCACTATTTCGAAGTGAAATCTTAAAACACAAGGATTATATATATCATGGCGGCAATCTATTCTTGACCAGGAGACCGTGGCTGACTGACGGGATCTAACACTAGGTTTTACTACCTAGTGAGTGAACCTGAGGAAAGTCCCCTCTCCATAGGAAAGGTGGATCAGTGCAAACTGGTGTGGTGAGAACCAAGGTTCCGGGCGCAGAAACGACACGTCCCTTGAGGAGTTATGACGCGTGCGAATTCTGCCGCAAGGCAGGTGAGTTAACCCGCAGAGCTTTGAATTGAGGGGAGCGATGAAACGGCCACTTTACCCCACTGGAGCAAGTCCAAAGAGCCGAGATGACCTTTCCGGAATCGGCGGGTAGGACGCGCAGGTGAATGTCAGCTCATAATTAAACAGAAAGGGGCTTACATCGGTCACCTGGTCTTTTTAAAATGCAATTTTTCTCTTCTTAAATGTCAATTGTGAAAGTAAAGCTTTAATAGTCTTTCAATCATTCCTATCCGAGTGAGGAAAATGGTTGAAGCATACTGTGTGAAATGTGGAGAAAAAGTTGAGGTAAAAAATCCGGAAGAAACTGAAATGAAAAACGGAAAACCCGCGATAAAAGGAGAATGTCCTGACTGCGGGACAGGCGTCTACAGGATAGGAAAACCTGAATAAAAACACTTTTTTCTTTTTATTATGTATGTTTTGGGACTCGAGGGTACCGCTCACACGATAGGTGCGAGTGTAGTAACCGGTGAGGGCGAAGTTCTTTCTAACATATCAGAGACCTATAAAGAGAAAGAAGGAATACACCCACGAGAGGCTGCCAATCACCACTCTTCTAAAGTCGTAAAAATAATTAAAAAATCTATTTTAGATGCAGGGATTGGAAAAAAAGATATAGACGTGATTGCTTTTTCTCAGGGCCCTGGTTTAGGCCCCTGTTTGAGGACTACGGCTACGGCTGCTAGAAGCTTATCGCTTTCTTTAGACTTACCTCTAGTTGGGGTCAACCATTGTATAGCTCATTTAGAAATAGGTAGACTCAGAACCAAAGCGGAAAATCCGATCTTGTTGTATGTTTCCGGAGGGAACACCCAGGTTATAGCCTTCAGTAAAGGAAGGTATAGGGTTTTTGGCGAAACATTAGATATCGGTCTCGGAAACATGTTGGATAAATTCGGAAGAGAAAAGGGTATGAAATTCCCTGCCGGACCTCTCATAGAAAAAAAAGCAAAGCAGGGCGAGAAATTGATCGATCTACCATATAGTGTTAAAGGGATGGATGTCGAATTTTCAGGTATAATGACAGCGGCTTTGAATAAAGATGACGCTCTTGAAGATCTATGTCATTCGATTCAAGAAACTACTTTCGCTATGCTTATAGAGGTCACAGAGAGAGCGTTAGCTCATGTCCGTAAAGATGAGGTCCTACTAGGTGGTGGAGTGGTTCAAAACAAAAGACTCCAATCGATGATAAGAACTATGACAAAAGAAAGAGATGCGGAGTGGTATGTTCCTGAGCCTGAATTCTGTGTAGACAACGCTGCGATGATCGCTTGGACTGGGTATTTGATGCACGATGCCGGTATATCTATTTCTGTAGAAGAGAGTAATATAAAACAGAATTTTCGGACTGATGAAGTAGAGGTTACATGGCGATAATGAGTTTATAACACCATTATTTATTTATACTCTCATCAAGGTCCAAATATACTAGATAAAATGGATCAAAAAGAAATGACAGAGGAGGAACTCATAGAGAGGTCAAAAGAACCGGCTAAAAAGGCTATGAAATGGCATCCTTTTTATAAAGGTAAGATAGAGATTTTACCGAAAGTGCAGATAAAAAGCTTAGACGATTTCGGTGTTTGGTACACGCCAGGAGTCGCTGAGCCCTGTGAAGACATTGCAAAAAATCCAGAGAAAGTTTATGATCACACCAACAAATGGAATAACGTCGCAATAGTAACAGACGGCAGCAGAGTTTTGGGACTAGGGAATATCGGCCCAAAAGCCGGAATGCCGGTGATGGAAGGAAAAGGTCTTTTGTTCAAATATCTCGGTGGTGTTGACGCCTTTCCGATTTGTCTCGACGCTCATGATCCAGATGATATAATTCAAGCTGTTAAATGGGTTGCGCCATCTTTCGGAGCGATCAATCTAGAAGATATCACGACCCCAAAATGTTTCTATATTTTAGAAAAGTTAAGAGAAGAGCTAGATATCCCAGTATGGCACGATGATCAGCAGGGCACAGCCGCTATCACTCTAGCAGGGATAATAAACGGGTTGAAAATTGTTGATAAAGAGTTGGAGGAAGTTAAAGTAGGTTTGATTGGGGCCGGAGCTGCTAACTTATGTCTAGCTAGAACGATACTAAAAGCTGGGCTTCCGAAGGAAAACCTGACTCTTTGTGATTCAACTGGACTTTTACACCCGGGTAGAAAAGATCTTGATGAGAAAGAAACGCCTGAAAAGTGGAAATTCGCTCAAAAGACAAACAAAGAACAAAAAGAGGGAGGTATTCCCGAACTGGTAGAAGATAAAGATGTCGTCGTGGCTGCTTCTGCACCAGGACCTGATACGATAAAAAAGAAATGGCTTAAAAAAATGAATGATGACGGAATACTTTTTGCTGAGGCAAATCCTATTCCAGAAATCTGGCCTTGGGAAGCAAAGGACGCAGGAGTTAGAATCGTAGGAACAGGACGATCGGATTTTCCAAACCAAATAAACAATTCAATTGGTTTTCCAGGGATATTTAGGGGCGCTCTTGACGTAAGAGCAAAAACGATAAGCGACGAGATGCATATAGAAGCGGCATATGCTATAGCAGATGTGGCGGAAGAGAATGGTCTCGATGAAGAGAGTCTCGTACCAAGTATGGAAAATACTGAAGTTTACATTAGAGAGGCTGTTAGAGTAGGACTAAAAGCTATAGAACAAGGTCTTGCGAGAAAAGAACTTTCAAAAGAAGAATTGAGAGAAAAGGCGGAGGATAGTATTAAATCTAGTAAAAGGAAAACACAGAATATGATGAAATCAGGAGATATCCAAAAGCCTCCACCTGTAGATCTAAGTTAAAAAAAACTTTTCTCCTCAATTATCTAAAAATTCTCCTATTCTAGAAAAGGGATAATTTTAATTATTTAGATTAAATTGGTAAAGAGACCCAAGTATTCTAACCATATATGTTTTCAAGTAAAAACCGGAAAATATAAAACAAATAACTACCACTATGAAACCATGAGAATTAACATCCCTTATGCCGGCGAAGAGGTTGAAGTAGAAGTAGATGATGATAAGGTCAATGGGATCCTTTATCCCAACGAAATGGAAAAAAAAGACGAAGACGAAGTAATACTTGGAGCATTAGAAGATCCGATTGGTAAACCTAGCTTTTCCGAGTTCATTAATGATGGTACTCTATTCATAGTAAATGATGCAACCAGACCGACTCCTACCGCTAGAGTACTAGATTTGATGAAAGATGAGATAAAGAAATATGATGTCGAATTTATTGTAGCCTTGGGCTCCCATCGTGAACCGACAGAGGAGGAGTATGAACAGATATTCGGCGATATATACGAGACGGAAAAAGAGAATATTTATTTTAACGACGCGAAAAACGATGAGATGGTAGATTATGGTAAAACCAAGAGAGGTACACCCGTCAAGTTCAACAAAAGAGTTGCCGAAGCG
>Ga0207421_10003158_pt1 | contig 19791 bp, 20 predicted proteins | sample SodLakKL_010_SED_4_FD_187542 | JGI IMG/M metagenome (GOLD analysis project Ga0207421, IMG submission 187542) | Alkaline sediment microbial communities from Lake Tanatar, Kulunda Steppe, Russia - 8KL_010_SED (SPAdes) (version 2) | ecosystem: Environmental > Aquatic > Non-marine Saline and... | reverse complement strand
ACGACGGCAGACCCCGGGGCACCGAGCCGATCTGAGGTCCGCCTACACCCGTATCGTCGGTTACCACTACGCCGCGGTTGCCACCGTCACGCAGGGCCGACTGGAGAACCATCCGGTGCACCCCGCACTGGATGCCGACGAGGTCCGCTCCGCCGGCCATCGCCTCTTCGACGCGGTGAGCGCTGCGCACCTGCCCTTCGCGGCGGCGGACCGGTACGAGTATTGGCTGCTGGATGCCCGGGACCAAACACCGCTCGCGTTGCTGCACACCCGGGTGGACGCGCCGGAAGCGGCACGCCCGCCCCCGGAGCCGGAATGGCACCCCATGCCCGCCGCAGACCTGAAGGTGCAGCCCCCGGAACCCGCGCAGGCCTTCTATGTGCCGCCGGTCAACGCCCGCCTGGAAAGCGCGGTCGCGGAACGTGCGGGTACACGACCGCGGGCCCACTGGTTCGAGCGCGAGGACCCGACCGAGGGCAACTTCCCGCCCTGTCTGATCCGTGAAGACTGGCCGGACGAACAGCACCAGGTGCTTTGCGATCGCTACGTGCGCAGGCTCGCGCCGCGCCTGTTGATGCTTCAGGGCCTGTCACGCCCCGTGCGGCATCGCCTGGAACAGGCGGCTCGGGAATACGCCTTCGACGTCGAGCGCTTCCATCCCCTGTATCCGGACGTGGTCGACCCTCGGCTGCTAAAGGCCGCACGGGTCGAGGCGCGCCTGCGCCGAACCCAACTGTAATCAGAAATTGCAGCTACCCGGGTATCGCGGCGTCGATGCCGGCGCGCAGGGGGATGTCGGTCGCTATGCCTAGGGCTGCGGCAGGCCGCTACCACTGATCGCGATGGGGGTGTCTGCGTTCACGCCGATTCCTCCGCGGGGAGTTCCCGGCGCAGTTCCTCGATCTCCCGCGCGATGGCCACATACTCGGCCTGCTTGCGCACCAGAAACCGCTGGGTCACACGCAATTTCTCGGCCAGCCCCGCAGGCGTGAGCAGGTAGACGTACGCCCGCTTCTTGTGGCTCTTGCGAAAATTTTCAACCTTGATGAAGCCCTTGTCGATCAGGGCGTGCAGGCAGTAATTCGTGGCGCCCAGGCTGATCCCCAGTTCGGCGGCAAGTTCGCGCTGGGTCAGTTCCGGGTTTTCGGCCAGCAGACGCATGACCTTCAGACGGGTTTCATCGGCAATCGCGTTCAAGTTCGAGAACTCCGGGTTTCAAGTACGCTACCGGCAAACCAGCGCGCCGTGGGGCTACGCCGGACGACCGACAGCGTTCCGCCGGCAGTGGCGGCACCGCGATCTGACGGGGCCGGGACACGCCTACGGAAAGGGCCAATTCGTTCAAGTGGTGAAACTACGCCCTTGCGTGGGGTGGCGCAACAGGATTAATGACCGATTTTCGGGCCCGCTGGATCATTTCGGCTGGCCACAGCCGAACCGTGGAGGGTTCGCGCCGAATCGGCTGGGCCGCGACCACGACCGGTCGCGCTTCCAGCGCTTAGTCGAGCATGACCAGAAATTCGCGGATAAAGGCGGGGAGATCCTCAGGCGTGCGGCTGCTGATGAGGTTGCTGTCGCGGACGACGGGTTCATCGAGCCACCTGGCACCGGCCTGGGTCATGGAGTCGCGCAAGGTGTCGCTGGAGGTGGTGCGGCGGTGGCGGACGATGTCGGCGGCGATGGCCACCCCGGCGCCCTCGCCAATCCAGCCGACGGGCTTGCCCTGTTTGTGCAGGGTGCGCACCAAATCGACCATCGCAGGATGCTGGCGCAGCGCGTGGGCACCCTGCCCGCCAGGGATCAGCGCGGCATGGAAGTCGGCGGGCTTCACGGTGGCGATGGCGGCATGGGCCTTGATCGGGTAGCCGTAGGCGCCGTAATACTCGCGCTTGTCGGATCCCAGCACCAGCACACGAACACCCGCCTCAAGCAGGCGCAGCCGCGGATAATGCAGCTCCAATTCCTCGTGATCGTCTTCGACCAACAGCGCAAGATTAATGGGCTCCGCACTCATGACCTGGGCCTCCAGGGTTTCGCCACGGCCTTCAGGGTTCAGGAATCAGGTTCAGCGATCCGTGCCCTCCAGCAGGGCAGAGACCTGGTGTTGCGGACACTCCAGACGCGGGGCGTGCGCGCCGGTGGTCTGCGCGAGGGCGGCGGCAAGCGCCGGATCCCTTTCGTAGATGTCGGGCCGAAAGACCAGGCCGCCTTGCCCATCGGTCGCAGCGGTCCAGTACACGGTGCGAATCGGAACCGGGCGGTACAACGGGACAATGGTGGTCTCGCCACTGGCCCGCAGTTCGGCCAAGGCCTCCCGGCCGGACCGGCCATTGTCCTCGGTCAGCAGCGCCACCAACTCCATCGGGTTTTCGACCCGGATACAGCCCGAACTCACGGCGCGCTGACTGTGTGAGAAGAGGTTCTGGTGCGGGGTGTCGTGGAGATAGACCAGAAACGGGTTGGCAAAGCGAAGCACCACTTCGCCCAGCGCATTGTCCCCGCCTGGCTGCTGCCGCAACCAGATATCGCCCGGCGCCGCCCAGTCCACCTGTTCGGCATCGATCTCCCGGCCCTCGTTGTCGAGCACCCGGAGGTTTTTCTCCTGCAGGTAGCGTGGGTCTTCCTGGATTCGCGGCAAGAGATCCTCCCGGAAGATGGTCGGGGGCACGGTCCAGGTCGGATTCAGCGTCAGATGCGTGAGCTCCGAGTGCAGCAGCGGGGTCTTGCGCGAAGGGCGCCCGACCTGGGTGCGGGCATCCCAGACCACCCGTCCCTCCCGCAGGTACAGAATCCGGGCCCCGGGAATGTCCACCAGCACCTTCGGCCCGGCCGGTGCGTGGCCCTGCCAGCGCATGCGTTCGAGATTCATCTGCACCTGTTCCAGTCGACGCGCCAACGGCACGTTCAGCGCCGCCCGGGTCTCGGGGCCGACGATGCCATCGGTCTGCAGGTAATGCGCGCGCTGAAAGGCCGTCACCGCCGCCACCAGTGGGGCATCGTACTGTTCCGGGGGGCCGACCGGAGCCGAAGGGCCAAAACCCGCCCCGCTCAGGCGTTCGCGGAGTCGCGGCACCCGCGGATCGAACATGCCCTCGCGCAGCCAGGGACCATCGGCGATGGTGGGCCAATCGGCCGTGACCGCGCGCGCCTGCAGCCGCCGGTGCGCCGCGCGCAAGGCCGCGTATTGCGCCAATGCGGGCCGGGCCTCGGCCCACAGCGATTCGATGGCATCGAGCCGGCCGCCGGCCTGTACCAGCAAGGTCGCTCGCCGGGTCTCGCGTCCTTGGGTCTGCGCCGCGCCCCAGGTGCTCTCTACCGTCGCCGGATCGACCCGCCCGAGGCCCAGGTCGAACACCGCGCGCAGGTACGCCTGCGTCGCCAGAAGCTCGGTGCAGGCGTCGATGGGGGCGCTGGAATCGGCCCGAGCGCTGCGCCCGCGCAGTTCGGAGACGGCATAGTCGTCCGGATCCAAGCCGTCCGCCGCGAGGTCGTCCAGGGCCGAGATCAGCTGCTCCAGGCGCCCCGGCCGATCCCAGGCCGGCGTGAAATCCCGGTTGGCATAGAAGGTGTGCAGGTCAGCATCGGTGGCGAAGGCCGTCGCCGACCCCGGACCCGACGCAAGCCCCGACCCCAGCACGAGCACGAGCAAAAGAATTCGGGTCCGGCCCATTCCCTTTCCCCCTCACCCATTGGTAGTCTTACCCAGGTGGCTCTACGCCCCGGAGCTCCGGGGCCATGACCCCAGCCGCGGGGTATCGAGGCCACCGACATGATCGACGGCGTTTAAACCATGGACCGCTGAAGGTCGTGCAGCGTTCAGGCAAGGACCCGCCACCGAAGAAAAAAATCCGGACTGCACATCCACCGGTGTCGTGGTGTGTGGTGGCCGGTTCCATGTTGATCATGCAGGGGGATTACCGATGTTGAAACGGTTACGGCGGATGCTGCCGGCGGCGGCCGTGTGGTGTGTGGCTTCGGCGCTCAGCGCGACGGTCAGCGCCGAGGCAAACGCCCGTGGGGAGGGCTTGGTGAACACCCTGGCGGCCGAGGCGCCGGCCCTCGAACGCACGGTGTTGAGCAAGGCGGTCCGGGCCATGCGCTGCGCCGTGGACGGCGGGGCTGAGGCCGCCGAACGGCTGGCGGTGATCGATTTTGCGCGTCCCTCCGCGGAACCGCGCCTGTGGATCTTCGACCTGAACACGAACCGCCTGCTGCTCGAGGATCTGGTCGCCCATGGCCAGCGCTCCGGCGACAACTACGCGACGCAATTCTCGAACACCCTCGGCAGCCACCAGTCCAGCCTCGGGCTGTTTCGCACCCAGGAAAGCTATTACGGACGCCACGGCTATTCGCTACGCATGGATGGTCTGGAGCCCGGGTTCAATGATCGGGCTCGCGACCGCGCGATCGTGATCCATTCCGCCGATTACGTCGACCCGAGCTGGATCGCGCGCCAGGGCCGCATCGGCCGCAGCCAGGGCTGCCCGGCGGTGCGCCCGGAAATCGTCACCGAGGTGGTGAACAGCCTGCGCGACGGCCAGTTCATGTTCGCCTACTACCCCGATGCCGACTGGCTCGCCGCCTCCCGCTACCTCAACTGCGCCTCCGACCACCTCGCCGCCTACAGCACCCCGTAGGGCGGCCCCGCAGGGCGGGTCAAGCGCTGCGGAGCCTCGATGGCCGTGCCCCCGCCGTGCGGGGTGTGCCCGGTCCGGACACGCTCAAGTCGTCCATGAGCGCTCGAAGATGGCCATCCATGGCCATCTACGGTCCGGACCGGCCACACCCCGCACGGCTCTGCAGCGTTTTGCGTAAGGTCAAGAGCGGCAGGTCACGCGCAGCGGCCCCGCTGGCGCCGCCGGTGGAACCCAGCCCCCCACCGGCGGGCGCCTCAGGTCAGGACGCCTCGGTGACGCCGTGTTCGCCGAAACGGTCCTGCAAATAGGCCACGATGTCCTGGGACTCGTACATCCACTCGCTGCGCCCGTCCGGATGGTCGATGCGCAGGCACGGGACCTGGACCTTGCCGCCACCCTCGAGCAGCGCCTGGCGGTGCTCACCGGCGTGCTGGGAATTGCGCAATTCGATGTTCAGGCCCAGGCGCTGGATGGTGCGGCGCGCCTTGATGCAGAACGGACACGCGGAAAACTGGTACAGCGCGAGGGTTTCGGTCTCGGCGTCCACGCGCGCCTGCTCGACCGGGTCGCGTTCCATTCCCTTGGGTGTCGTCAACTTGTCCCCCAGCAGCAGGAAGGGTGTAAGCACCAGACGTAAGGTACGGAAGAAATAACGGATCAGGATTCGCATGACGCGAGAGCATGCCACGTCCTGCGCGCGGCTTCCAGTTCCCCGTTTCAATCCGGTTACAACCAGGCGAGGATCCAGTTGGGGAAGATGGCGAGGGTCAGGACGGCGGCCATGGAGAGGACCGCGGCGGTGGTGGCGTAGGCGCCAGCCGGAGAGGGAACGGTGTGCTCGGGCTTCTGGCTCATGAACATGTACTGGATCACCCGCAGGTACAAATAGATCCCCAAGTAGCTCGCGACCAGGCCCACCACCGCGACGGTGACGAAGCCCGCGGCCATCACGTTCTGGAAGATCAGGAACTTCGCGATGAAGCCGGGGAACGGCGGGATGCCGGCCAGCGACAGCATCGCCACCCCGATCAGGATCGCGGCCAGCGGATCGCGGTAGTACAGCCCCTTCAGGCTGTCCAGGCGATCGCGCACCCAGTCGCTGCCCGCCGGCAGGCAGGCGAAGGCCAGCAGGTTGGTCAGGCCGTAGACCAGCACGTAGAAGGCCACCGCTTCGAAGCGACCCTCGGACACGCCCAGCAGCGCGAAGAACAGGTAGCCGGCGTGGGCGATCGACGAATAGGCGATCAGGCGCCGAAAGCCCTGTTGGCGCATCGCCACCAGGTTGCCCCAGACCATCGACAGCAGCGGCAACGCGATCAGTAAGCCGACCAGGTGCACCCCGGCCTCGGCACCGTTGAACAGGTGCACCAGTGCGAGCACCACCCCGCCCTTGACGATCGTGGCCATGTAGGCGGTCACCGGAATCCCCGCGCCCTCGTAGGCATCCGGCGCCCAGGCATGGAACGGCACCAGCGCGGCTTTCAGCATGAACGCGACCACCACCAGCACCACCGCGCCACGAGACAAGAAGTCATCGCCCGCCATCGCTATGCGAAAGTCGTCCAGCGACAAGCCGCCGGTCGCGCCAAGGGTCAGCGAAATGCCCATCAGCAGCACCGCGGTGCCGACGCCGCCGAGCACCAGGTACTTCATCGCGGCCTCGGCGCTCTCCGGGCGGCGCAGGCCGTGCACCACCAGCGCATACAACGGCAGCGACAACAGCTCGATCCCGAAGAACAGCATCAGCAGGCTGTCGGCGGACAGCATCAGCCCGATGCCGTACAACGAGCCGAGCAGCAGCATCGCGAACTGGCTGTCGAGGCGCTCCTGGCGCGCGAGCAGCAATACCGGCACGGTCAGGCCGAGCAGCACCGCCTTGGCCGCGAGCGCATCCGGGCCGACCGACATCTGCCCCGGAAAGGGCGTGCCGGAATAGCCGGTCAGGTGCAGCCACAGCGCTGCGCCGGCGGCGGCGATCACGGTGATCAGCGCCGGCACGAAGGGGTCGCGCGGCCGGCTCGAGACCAGGTCCAGGATCAGGATCACCACGATCCCCAACAGCAGCAGATGCTCCGGCAGGGCGGCGAAGAACAGGGCCTGGGCGTCGAGCACCGGGGCGGACGTCGGAACCATTTCGATCGTTTCCGGGTTCATCGGCGCGCCTCCCCGTCCGGCGTGTACAGCATCTGTTCCTGGTAATCCCGGGCGGCCTGCTCGGTCTTCTGCAGGAAGTGGTTGGGGAACAGGCCGAGCACGAAGATCGCCGCGACCAGGGTGGTCAGGATCAATTTCTCGCGCAGGTCCAGATCGGACACGACCGCCACCGGCGTCTGCACCGCACCGAACAGCAGCCGACGCGCCAGGCGCAGCATGTACAGCGCGCCGAGCACCACGCCGAGCACCGCGAGGGCGGCGAGCGCCAGCGGATACCCGACGCCCTGCTCGTACAGCGGCCAGGCCGCGGTGAAGGCGCCGAGCAGCACCAGGAATTCACCGGTGAAACCACTGGTGGTCGGCAGGCCGATCGCCGCCAGCGTCAGGATCAGGAAAAACACCGAGTACACCGGCAGCAGCTTCGCCAGACCGCCGTAGGCCGCCAGATCCCGGCTGTGGCAGCGCTCGTAGATCATGCCGACCATCAGGAACAAACCACCCGCGACCAGGCCGTGGCTGACCATCTGGATCAGCGCGCCCTGCACGCCGAGCAGGTTGTAGCTGACCAGCCCGAGCATCACGTAGCCCAGATGGCTCACCGACGAGTAGGCGATGATCTTCTTGATGTCGTCCTGCACCAGTGCGAGCCCGGCGCCGTAGATAATGCTGATCACCGCGAGCGTCATGAGGAAGGGGGTCGCGAGCAGCGTGGCGTCGGGGAACAGCGGAAAGCCGAGCTTCACGAAGCCGTAGGTGCCCATCTTCAGCAGCACGCCGGCCAGGATCACCGAACCCGCGGTCGGCGCCTGCACGTGGGCATCGGGCAGCCAGGTGTGCAGCGGAACCATCGGCACCTTGATCGCAAACGACAGCGCAAAGGCCAGCAGCAGCCAGATCTGCACCTCGAGGCCGAGCTCCAGCGCGTACAGATCGGTGAACGCAAACGACGGGCTGCCGGTGGCGCCGAGCACCGTGTAGCCGAGGTAGATCACCGCGGCCAGCATCAGGATGCTGCCGAAGGCCGTGTACAGGAAGAACTTCAGCGTCGCATAGATGCGCCGTTCGCCGCCCCAGATGCCGATGATCAGGAACATCGGGATCAGCATCGCTTCCCAGAACACGTAGAACAGGAACAGGTCCTGGGCCAGGAAGGTGCCGATCATCGTGAACTGGATGAACATCACCATCGCGTGGAAAAGCTTCACGTCGCGGTCGATCGACTTCACCGCGCCGGCCACCACCAGCGGACCGAGGAAGGCGGCGAGCAGCACCAGCAGCAGGTTCAGACCGTCCAGGCCGATGTGGTAGTGCACGCCCAGGCCCGGAATCCACGGCAGCCGGGTCTCGAACTGCAGGCCGGAAACGCCGCTCTGGAACCGCAGGTACAGCCAGACGGCGAGCGCGAGCTGCACCAGCAGCACCAGCATCGACACGCCGCGGATCACGTCGGCGCGCTGTGCGGGGACGAGCAGCAGCAAAATCCCGCCGAGCACCGGCAGGAAGAGGAGTGCGTTCAGTGCGAGCGACTCAGACATGACGCCACGTCCACAGCAGCACGCCGACCAGGCCGAGCAGCGTCAGCCACGCATACCAGTGCAGGCTGCCGGTCTGCACCCGCCCGAGCCACGCCGCGCCCTGGCGCGCCAGTGCGGCCAGGCCGTGCAAGGAGCCGTCGAGCAGGATGCGGTCGCCCAGGCGCAGGAACACGCGGTCGGAGATCCAGCGCCAGGGCCGCTGCAGCGCACGGTCGTAGAGTTCGTCGACGAAGTAGTTGCGCATCAGCAGTTGGTGCATTCCCTGCATTCGGGTCTGCCACTGGCGGGCGCGCCAGCCGCCCTCGCGGTAGAGGTAGGCGGCGCCGATCAGGCCGAGCCCGGCGAGCAGCACCGCGAACAGCACCTGCGCCAGGTGCAGGTGCTCGAGCGCCGGTTGCACCAGCGGCAGCGGCAGCAGCGGCTCCAGGTAATCGGGCACCGCGAACCAGCCGGCGATCACCGAGAAGACCGCAAGGATCACCAGCACACCGGTCATCGACACCGGCGACTCGTGCACGTGGTGTTCCACTTCGGGTTCCATCCGCGAACGTCCCAGAAAGACCAGCCAGAGCAGCCGGAACATGTAAAACGCCGTCAGCAGCGCGGTGACCGAGGCCAGCGCCCACAGCCACACCGCCCCGCCCGCGCCGCTCACCAGCGCATACCAGATGATCGCGTCCTTGGAGAAGAACCCGGCGAGCGGCGGCAGGCCGGCGATCGCCGCGGTGGCCACCGCGAAGGTGACGAAGGTCCAGGGGATTCGGCGCCGCAAGCCGCCCATCCGGCGGATGTCCTGCTCGCCGCCCAAGGCGTGAATCACGCTGCCCGCGCCCAGAAACAGCGCCGCCTTGAAGAAGGCGTGGGTGAACAGGTGGAACACGGCGACGCCGTAGGCGCCGACGCCGAGCGCCAGGAACATGAAGCCGAGCTGGGAGATCGTCGAATACGCCAGCACCTTCTTGATGTCGGTCTGCACCAGCGCAATGGTCGCGGCCAGGAAGGCGGTCAGCACGCCGATCACCGCGATCAGTTCGGAGGCCGCCGGTGCCTCGAGATAAACCCCGGACAACCGGGCGATCAGGTACACCCCGGCGGTGACCATCGTCGCCGCGTGGATCAGCGCCGAGACCGGCGTCGGGCCGGCCATCGCATCCGGCAGCCACACATGCAGCGGGATCTGCGCGGACTTGCCGGTCGCGCCGATGAACAGCAGGATCGCCGCGGCGGTGGCGATGCCGACCGGCACCAGACCGCCGGCGAAGGCCTGGTTGATCAGATCCATCTCCAGCGTGCCGACGGCGGTGAAGATCAGGAACATGCCGAGCAGAAAGCCGGCGTCGCCGACCCGATTGGTCAGAAAGGCCTTGCGCCCGGCGCGGGCCTTCGCGGCATCCTCGAACCAGAAGCCGATCAGCAGGTACGAGGCGAGCCCCACCCCCTCCCAGCCGACGAAGAGCACCAGCAGCGAGCGCCCGAGCACCAGCAGCAGCATGAAGAACAAAAACAGGTTCAGGTACGCGAAGTAGCGCGCGTAGCTCGCGTCGTCCTTCATGTAGCCGATCGAATAGATGTGGATCGCGGCGCCGACGCCGGTCACGACCAGCGCCATCAGCGCACTCAGCCGGTCGAGGTAGAACGACACCTCGAAGGCGTGCTCGCCGATAACGGCCCAGGTGAACACCGTCTCGATGATCGGCGCCCCGCCCTGCGCCTCGAGCAGGGTCCACGCCCAGACGGCGACGCCGAAGGCCGCCAGCGGCAGGCCGACGCCGACCACGTTCACGAACCCGGTGCCCAGACGCCGGCCGAACAGGCCGTTCAGGAAAAAACCGACCAGCGGCAGCAGGACCAGCGTCGTCAGGAGTCCGTTCACGTCACTATCCCTTCAGGCCGGCATAGGCGCCGGGGTCCAGGGTGCGCTTCAGACGCACCAGCAGCAGCAGGATCGGCACCGCGATCGCAATCTCGGCGGCGGCGACGACGAAGACCAGAAACACCAGCACCCCACCGGCCTCGGAGCCCAGCTGGTGGCTGAAGACCACCAGGCTCAGGATCACGCCGTTGAGCATCAGCTCCAGGAACATCAGCATCACCAGCAGGTTCCGGCGCACGATGACGCCGACCAGGCCGAGCGTGAACAGCAGCCCGGAGACCGCCAGCAGGAAGGCCATGTCATCCATGTTTTTGCGCCTCAGCGGCGTCGGCCGCGTCCCGATCCCGCCCGCGACGGCGAATGTCGATCACCGCGCTCGCCGCGATCTCGGCGACCAGCAGCAGCACGGCGGTCAGCGCGAAATACACCCAGTACCCTTCCATGAAGGTCACCGCGAAGGTGCCGACCGCAAAGGCGTCCTCGACCACCGCGGCCGGCGGCATCTCGCTGCGCAGCAGGCCGTCCAGGAGCACGCCCACCAGCAGCAACAGACCGGCGAGCCCGGCGACCCCGAGCGCGGAGAAGCGTTCGGTGAACGAGCGGTCGCGCACGTCGAGCAGCATCACCGCGTAGATCATGAACACCATCACCGCGCCGACGTAGATCAACACCTGGAAGACCGCGATCACGTGCATGCCGAGCGCGGCATAGATCGCCGCCAGCGACAGCATCGTGCCGATCAGCGCCAGCGCCACGCGCATCGGGTGGCGCAGGAAGAACATCGCCACCGCGCCGAGCAGCGCGCCGGACGCGAACACCAGCAAAAACAGGGTCTCGATCATGGCGTGTGCGGGGCTCCGGTCGTGTCGGCGCTCGCGCGTGCCGATTGGGGGGGCGATCCGGGCCGCGCTTCGGCGGCGGGCAGATTCTCGCCGCCGACCGACCCGGGCACGGGCGCGGCCGGATAGGGCTTGGCGGGATCGCGTGCCGGCTGCCAGCTCAGGAGCTCCTCGCGGCCGAGCCAGAAGCCCGTGCGCTGCGGCAGCGGCAGCTTCGGCACCTGGCGCACCATGCGGATCGCGTCCTCGGGACACGCTTCCACGCACAGGCCGCAGAAGATGCAGCGGGAATAGTCGATCTCGAAGCGCTTCGGGTATTTGGGGTGCGCCGGATCGTCGGGATCGAAGCCGGCCTCGATCTCGATGACCTTGGCCGGGCATACGGTCGCGCAGAGGTTGCACGCCACGCACTGCGGCCGCCCGTCGGGGCGCTGCGTCAGCACGTGCTTGCCGCGGTTGTGCGCGGCGTAGTCGGGCCGCGTCTCCTCGGGGTAGTAGCTGGTCACCGCGCCCTTGGTGCCGCGGATCCAGCGGCCGAGGTTGGTGAAAAAGACCCCGCCGGTGATCGACAGCCCGCGCAGCACCTCGAGCAGGTAGATCCGCTCCCACCAGCCGAGCTCGGGCTCGTTCCAGTACTTGCGCCGGCGATCCGGGAAGCGGCTCATGCCCCGGCTCCCGACAACGCCCAGACCGCGATGGCGGTGATCACGAGGTTGATCAGCGCGAGCGGCAGCAGGAAGCGCCAGGCAAAGCGCAGCAGCTGATCGTAGCGAAAGCGTGGCAACGACCAGCGCACCAGAATCAGAAAGCTGCACATCAAGAAGACCTTGATCCAGAACACGCTGACCTGCAGCAGCACCACCAGCACATGCGGCAGCGCAATGGCGATCCCGCCCGGCAGCAGGAAGCCGGCGTCGGTCATGTACGGCAGGTTGTAGCCGCCGAGGAACAGCGTGGTGAACAGTGCGGCGATGATCGCGATGTGGATGAACTCGGCGAACATGAACAGCCCCATCTTCATCGCGCTGTATTCGGTGTAGTAGCCGGAGATCAGCTCGGACTCGGCCTCGGGCAGGTCGAAGGGGGCGCGCTGGTTCTCCGCCTGCGCGGCGACCAGGAACAGGATCGCGGCGAAGGGCTGCAGGAAGATGCCCCACGCCGGCAGGAAACCGAACAGCAAGCCCGACTGCTGCTCGACGATGTCGACCAGGTTCACCGTGCCGTAGATCAGGATCAGGCCGATCACGGTCAGCGCGATCACCACCTCGTAGGAGATCATCTGCGAGCCGGCGCGCACCGCCCCGAGCAGCGAGAACTTGTTGTTCGACGACCAGCCGGCGAGCATCGCCCCCAGTACCGCGATGCCGCCGAGCGCGAAGACGACCAGCAGCCCGGCGTCGAGCGGCGCGACCTGCAGCGCATAGCTGCGATCGCCGAACCAGTTGGAGATGCCGTCGAACCAGCCGAAGAAGGTCCCCGGCACCAGCTCGCCGCCGAAGGGAATCACCGAGAACACCAGCATCACCGGCACGAAGGCGAACCAGGGCGCGAGCGCATAGGCGACCCGGTCGTACGATGCCGGGCGCCAGTCCTCCTTCAGCAACATCTTCATGCCGTCGGCCAGGCCGTGGAACAGGCCCCACCAGACCAGCTTCACCTGGGTGAAGGGAATGCGCAGGTAGGCGCGGTTGGCGCCGATGCGATCGGACATGATCGCCCCCTGCTTGCGCTCGACCCAGGTCAGCAGCAGACCGACGGTCATCAGCATCAGCACCGCATAGACGATGTACACGCCGTGCACGACCAGATCCTGGATCATGCGTCACTCCCCGCCGGTGCGGCGAGCAGCGGGAACAGCGTCTCGGCGTCGATCGCCCCCTCCGGCCGGTGTTGCCAGGGTTCGAAGGCGCTGACGACACCGTCGAAGTTGGTGTAATGGCCGCGGCGCTCGGTCTGGATGCTCAGCGGCAGGAAGACATCGGCGTGGCCGTTCTCGGGCGCCAGCCAGGCGCCCAGGAACAGGATCTTCGCGCCTCGGGGCAGCATCGCGAAATCGACCCCCTCGCCCCAGACCAGCACCAGGTCGGTGTCGTCGGGGAGGTTGATCGGCGCGGTCCCGAACAAGGACTCGGCGGCGCGGGTGTTCGGGTTCTTGTCGGCGCGGATCAGCAGCTCGTCCTCGACGACCTCGCCGTCCACCGGCAGGTGGTCCGGCTTCACGAAGGCGGTGAAGGTCTCGCCGAGCACGCCCTTGAAGGCGCGCAACTCCTCGTTCGACGCCCAGGTCGAGACCAGGGCCACCCGGCGGGCGCTGTCGCGGATCAGGCGCCGGGCGGCCTCGAGCGCGACACTCATCGCGACGACCGTGCCCTTCATCAGCGGCTGATCGGCGCGCGGGCGCTCGAGCAGTGCGGCGAGGTCGCGGCCCTTGTTGCAGATCCAGGGGCCATTCACACGCGGATTCTCGAGCGGCGTCACCCGCAGGATGCCCTCGTTCTGGCGGGCGCCCTGGGTCTTCAGTTGCCATTCGGGCTTGCGGTGCCAGGCCTGCACGGTACAGCCCCGGCTGCAGCCGGGACAGATCGTCGCGGTCGGCTCCAGGTACCAGACTCGGGACTGGTACAGAAAGTCGCGCGACAGCAGCGCCCCGACCGGACACAGGTCGATCACGTTGTCCGAATAGGGATCGTCGTCGAGGGTGCGGTTCTCGACCGGGCGGATGATCGACTGGTCGCCCCGGTACTCGATCCCGAGCACGTTGGACTTCGAGATCTCGCGGGTGAAACGCACGCAGCGGGTGCAAAGAATACACCGCTCGTTGTCAAGCACGATCCGCTCGGACAACGGGTAGAACTTGGTCGACGTGAGCTTCGGCTCGCGCGAGCGGGCCGACTCGCCGTTGTATTCGTAGTGGTAGTCCTGCAGCGTGCACTCGCCGGCCTTGTCGCAGATGCCACAGTCGACCGGATGGTTCAGCAGGATGAACTGCAGCGTCGTCTTGCGCTGCGCGCGCACCATTTCGGAATCGGTTTCGACCTTCATGCCGTCGCGCACCGGCATGTTGCAGGCGATGCCGACCCAGCCGTCCTGCTCGACCACGCAGACGCGGCAGTTGCCGGGCACCGACAGTTCGGGATGCCAGCAGAAGTGCGGCACGTAGAAGCCGTTGGCGAGCGCGACCTGCAGCACCGTTTTGTGCTCTCCGGTGTCGACCGCCTCGCCGTTGATGAAGATCACAGGCATTCCAGGTTGCCTCCGAACTTGGAGCGTCCGTGCTCGATGAAGTACTCGAATTCGTCGCGAAAATTGGCAACCATCGCGGTCACGGCGTAACCGGCGGCGTCGCCCAGGCCGCAGATGGTGGTGCCGTCGTTGGCCTCGGCGATGAACTGCAGCCGTTCGATGTCCTCGGGGTGCCCTTTTCCGGCGAGAATCCGATCGAGGATCCGATGCATCCAGCCCGTCCCTTCCCGACACGGCGTGCACTGGCCGCAGGATTCGTGGTGGTAGAAGCGCTGCATGATGTGCAGCAAGCGCACCATGCAGGTGCCTTCGGCGATCACGATCATGCCGCCGGAGCCGAGCGACGAGCCGGCCGACTTCAGCTTCTCGTGATCGAGCGTCAGGCCCTCGACCTCGCCGGCGGTCAGCACCTTCGCGTCCTTGCCGGTGAGCACCTGCGACGAAATCCCGCCCGGAATCACCGCCTTCAGCGCCCGCCCGTGGAGCACGCCGCCGCAGTCCTCGTGCAGGAAGCGGGCCCAGGAATAGCCGAGTTCGATCTCGTACACGCCGGGGCGCTCGATATGCCCGGAGATCGAGATCAGCCGCGTGCCCGGGCTCTTCGGGGTGCCGATGGCGCGGAACGCCTCGGCCCCGTTATTGATGATCCAGGCGATGGTCGACAACGTCTCGACGTTGTTGACCACGGTCGGGCATTGGTACAGACCCTTCACGGTCATTCGCGGCGGGCGGTTGCGCGGGTAGGCGCGGGTGCCCTCGATCGAACCGAGCAGCGAAGAGGCCTCGCCGCAGACATAGGCGCCGGCGCCGCGGAACACAAACAGATCGCAGGAGAAACCGCTGCCCTGGATGTTCTCGCCGAGGTAACCCGCGGCGTAGGCCTCCTCGACCGCTTCTTCCAGGCGGCGCAGCGGCAGGTCGTATTCGCCGCGGATGTAGACGAAGCAATGGCGCACCGCCAGCGCATAGCAACTGATGACCATCGACTCGATCAGCGTATGCGGGCTGAATTCGAGCACCCAGCGGTCCTTGAAGGTGCCGGGCTCGCCCTCGTCGGCGTTCGCAATCAAATAGTGCGGCTGGCCGTCGTGGGGGTCGATGCCCTGCCACTTGCGCCCGGCCGGAAACGCGGCGCCGCCGCGGCCCTGGAGACCGGAGTCGACGATGGTCTGCGTCACCTCCTCCGGCTGCATGCTGGCGAGCGCCTTCTCGAGGCCCCGATAGCCGCCGCGCTTGCGGTAGGCCTTCAGGCTGTGCGAGCGGGCGGTCACGTTGAAATTCATCAGTACCTTGTGCCCGTCCATGTCAGTCCAGCCCCTCGATCAGCGCATCCACCTGCGCGATGTCCAGCTTCTCGTGGTAGGTCGTGTTGACCATCAACACCGGCGCGGTGCCGCAACAGCCGAGGCATTCGACCGTCGACAATGTGAAGCGCCCGTCGGGCGTCGTCTGGCCGGGCTGCACGCCGAGGCGCTCGATCAGGTGGTCGATCAGGCGCTCGGCGCCGCGCATCGAACACGACACGTTGCGGCAGATCTGCAAGTGCCAGCGGCCGATCGGCGCGCGGCGCAGCATGCCGTAGAACGACAGCACCTCCTCGACCTGGATGCGCGGCACCCCGAGGTAATCGGCGACGTCGTCGATGTCGCTGTCGGCGATGTAGCCGCGGTCTTCCTGGATGCGGTGCAGGCAGGGCACCATCAGCGTCGCATCGTGGCCGGGCGGCAGGCGCGTCTTCAGGCGTTCGAATTCGGGAATCAGGTGCTTCATCGGTCGCATTCCCCGCCGATCATGTTCACGGTGCCGAAGCTCGAGATGATGTCGGCCAGCTGGTAGCCGTCGAGCATCCGGTGCAGCCCGCCCATGTGCACGAAACTCGGCGCGCGCACGTGCACCTTGTACGGCGTGCCGGTGCCGTCGCTGACCAGGAAGAAGCCGAGTTCGCCGTTGGCCGCCTCGTGCGCGCGGTAGACCTCGCCCGCCGGCACCTGCGGGCCGTCGATCACCAGCTTGAAGTGGTTGATCAGCGATTCGATCTCGGAATAGACGAGTTCCTTCTTCGGAAAGCTGCAGCGGCGGTCGTCGACGTTCAGCGGGCCCTCGGGCAGCAGGTCGATCAGCTGCCGGATCATGTGCACCGATTCGTCCATCTCGCGCATGCGCACGAAGTACCGATCATAGTTGTCGCCCTTGATGCCCACCGGGACGTCGAAGTCCAGATCGGCGTAGGCCAGATACGGCGTGTCCTTGCGCAGGTCGCGCGGCACGCCGGTCGAGCGCAGGATCGGGCCGGTGAAGCCCCAGTGGACGGCCTCCTCGGGGGTCAGCACGCCGACATTGCGGGTCCGGTCGATGAAGATGCGGTTGCGGTCGAGCAGGCCATGGATGCGCCCGATGTAGACCTCGTACTCGTCGAGAATCTCTTCCAGGCGCTGGATCCAGCCCTTGGGCAGGTCGTTCGCGAGGCCACCGATGCGGCTGTAGGTGTAGGTGACGCGCGCGCCGGTCAAATCGGCCAGGTGTTCGTAGATGTAGTCGCGGATGGTCATCAGGTACAGGAACGCGGTCATCGCCCCCATCTCCATCACCGACGCCGCGATGCAGGTCATGTGGTCGGCGATGCGCGAATACTCGCCGAGCAGGGTCCGCAGCACGCGGGTGCGCGGCGTGAGCTCGATGTCCATCAGCGTCTCGACCGCGTCGCAATAGGCGAACTCGTTCAGCAGACCCGAGCAGTAGTTCAGGCGGTCGACGAAGGGCATCAGGTTGTGCCAGGTGTGCGCCTCGCACTCCTTCTCGAATCCGCGGTGCAGGTAGCCGCAGTGCACGTCGGTGCGCACCACCCGCTCGCCGTTCAGCTCGGCGATGATCTGCAGCGTGCCGTGGGTCGCCGGGTGCGAGGGGCCGATGTTGACGATCACCCCGTCCTCGGTCGAGGGCCGGTCGAAGGCCGGGCGCACCGGGTTGGGCAGCGTTTCGGCCCAGGCGGCGCCGGAGGGTGTGGCGTCCGGGGCCACGGCCAGGACCATGCCGGCGGCCTTCGCCGCTGGCTTGCGATCGGCGGCGCTCATGTGCGGTACCGCACCAGGGGCTGCTCGTGCTCCTTGACGTAATCCTTGCGCAGCGGATGCCCCTCGAAGCCCTCGTAGAGCAGGATCGGGCGCAGATCGGGATTGCCCTCGAAGACGATGCCGTACATGTCGTGGCACTCGCGTTCCATGAAACCGGCCGACCCGTACAACGACACCAGCGAGGCGACCGTGGGGTCGGCGAGCGTGACCGCGGTCTTCAGGCGCACGCGCACGTGATCCCGGGTCGAATAGAAGTGATGGACCACGTCGAAGCGCGGGTCGCGCTCGGGCCAGTCGATCGCGGTCACGTCGAGGAACAGGTCGAAACCGAACTCGGTTTTCAGCAGTGCGGCGGTCTCGAGCAGCGCCGCCCGGGGCAGCGTGACCGCGAGCAGGCCGTGCGCCGGCTGCGCGTCGTACCCGGCCGCGGTCAGGCGCTCGCGCAGCGGTTCGAGTCGCTCCAGGGGCATCGTGGTCGTCGGCATCGGCGCGTCCTCAGAACGTCTGGGTGATGATCGGATGACGGGCGCCGGCGATCTTGTCCTGCAGCTGCATGATGCCGTCGATCACCGTCTCCGGACGCGGGGGGCAGCCGGGGATGTACACATCGACCGGGATGATCTTGTCGATGCCCTGCAAGGTCGCGTAGTTCTGGTAGAAGCCCCCGCTGCTCGCGCAGACGCCGAAGGCCATCACCCACTTGGGCTCGCACATCTGCTCGTAGACCTTGCGCAGGATCGGCGCCTGTTTGTGGGTAACCGTCCCCACCACCATCAGCAGGTCGGACTGACGCGGCGTGAACCGCGGCAACGCCGCACCGAAACGGTCGGTATCGTAGATCGTCGAGCTGACCGACATGAATTCCATCGCGCAGCAGGCGGTGACAAAGGGATAGGGGAAGATGGAAAACTTGCGGCCCCAGCCGATCAGTTCATCCTTCTTGGTCGTGATGTACTCGAACGCGCCACTCTTGCCTGCACCGGCTTGGCTGGGATCCATCGTCATGCGCGCACGTCCTCGAGCAGTCCGGATTTCCACACATACAGGATCAGCAGCACCAGCAAGGCCAAAAAGAAGCCGAAGACCAGCAGCAGCGTACCCGTCAGCGGCTGCGCGCCGAGCGCCCAGAGCACCAGGAACACGGTTTCGAGCTCGAACAGGATGAACACCACCGCGATGCCGTAGTACTTGACCGGCACGGCCTTGACGTTCATCGGGTCGATCACCGTCGCGCCGCATTCGAAGGGCTCGAGCTTCATCGCGCTCGCCGCCGGCTGCGGCCCGAGGAACCGATTCAGCAGCAGCGTCACTCCCACGAAGCCGAGGATCGCCAGCAGGTAGAGAAAAAAGATGGCATAGGAATTCACGACAAGTGACCTGCCCCGGTTTCCGTGGATTTACCGTTCGAGTACGAGCCCGGCGGGCCGAGCCGGGAAAGTTGCACGATCCAACACGCGTCCAGCATAGGGGATTCTACGGCGATGATCTAGCGCAACCGAACCTGGCAAAGCAAAATCGGTCAAAGCCAGCCGCCATTCGCCGGATCATTTCGAACCGGGCGGCATTGACACGAACCGGGAGCGGGCAATGAACGAGGTCGAGGGGTCGGCGGGATCGACGGTGGAGGCATTGTTGCTGATTGCACCGGGATGTCCGCATTGCGGTGGGATGCTGGAGAGCTTGGGACGACTGGTGAAGGAAGGGGGTTTGACCCGCCTGAAAGTCGTGAATATCGCCGGCGACCCCGCGCTGGCGCAGACGTTGGGCGTGCGCACGGTGCCCTGGACCCGGATCGGGGCCTTCGAGCTGGCCGGCTTGTACAGCCTGGAGGAATTGCGCCACTGGACCCGCCTGGCCACCCGGGAAGACGGCCTGACGCTGCACCTGGGCGAACTGTTGGCCACCGGCCAGCGCGCCCAGGTGGCGGATCGCGTGCGGCGGGAGCCCGCGCTGCTGGCGCGGCTGGTCGCGCTGCTCGGGGATCCGGAGAGCGGCCTCAGCATCCGGATCGGCGTGATGGCGACGCTGGAGGAATTCGAAACCTCCGGCCGGCTCGCCGGGCTGACGGAAGCCCTGGTGCCGCTGACCCGGGATCCGGTGGCCCGCATCCGCGCCGATGCCTGCCACGCGCTGTCGCTCACCGGCACGGCCCGGGCCCTGGAGGTGCTTCAGACCTGTGCCCAGGACACGGATCCCGAGGTTCGAGAGACCGTGGCCGACGCCCTGGAAATCCTGAACGCCCGACTTCTGCAGGATGGGTGAAGCGCAGCGCACCCACCGCCCTTGACCAGGACCTTGGTCTGGACCTTGACCTTGAGCTTGAGCTTTGCAAAGCGCTGCAGAGCCGTGTGGGGTGTGCCCGGTCCGGACCGTAGATGGCCATGGATGGCCATCTCCGAGCGCTCATGGACGACTTGAGCGTGTCCGGACCGGGCACAC
>Ga0207421_10003156_pt1 | contig 19794 bp, 17 predicted proteins | sample SodLakKL_010_SED_4_FD_187542 | JGI IMG/M metagenome (GOLD analysis project Ga0207421, IMG submission 187542) | Alkaline sediment microbial communities from Lake Tanatar, Kulunda Steppe, Russia - 8KL_010_SED (SPAdes) (version 2) | ecosystem: Environmental > Aquatic > Non-marine Saline and... | reverse complement strand
CGCCTGGATCAACCGGCCCGCCGACAACCCCGCCGGGACACTGCACCCGGCTCAGTAGTTCTCCGAAGATCTTGTCTCACCAAGCTTGACAGGTTCCGGTGGGCGATCGCCATCGCGACGAATATCGTCCCGGCACAATCCGCTGAACGGTTTCTGACACGTTCTTCCGCCCATCTGCCGTCTAGCTGACATCATCCGCGCTGCTCTCTGTCCACGGCCGTATGCGCGGTCCACACGTCGACACTCGCTTCAGTCCACACCCAGCGAGAACCGTCGAGGGTCCAGGTAAGGACCGCAGAAGCGTGACAGCCCGCACGTAACCTGCGGGCGCGGCCTACTTTGGCGCCGCCTATTGATCCACGAGTCGGCGGGTTCAGTCCAGAGCAGCAGGCCCTGCGGCACCGTTCAGATGCGCTCGATGTTAAGGCCCATGACATTGGCCATGAGTTCGATCCGATGGGTCAGATTGCCCGGAGCGACGATCGTATGGTGGGATGGCAACGACTCGACGAAGCGATGGCCGTCCTCGATCCGCAGCACCCCGCCGTTGCGGCAGTCGGTACCTGGGTACTGGACGTATTCGGTGAGCTTCGCCGGGGTCACCGTCAGTGTCTGCATGTCGCTGGCGATCTTGACCATGGTGGTCGGTCCCTCGGGGAAGCGGGCGTCGATGGCGTGGGCGTTGTCGTCGACGATCTCGAGGACCGGGGGCCGGCAGGCCCACTGCGAGGCGCAGGACTGCGGGATCTCGCCGAAGTAGCCGCAGTGGGCCACCAGGATGTGGTTGTCCGGGTCGTCGACCGCTGGAAAGTGAGGGATGCCCTCGTGCTTGAGCGCGGCCTGGCCCATCAGGAACGGGTAGAGGTTGGTCATCATGACCGGCACCTGGAGCGACTTGTGCACCAGGATCTCGGTGATCATCGATGACAGGTCGGCCTCGCAGCCCCACAGCATTCCGCGCTCCTCGAAGAGCAGGTTGAACGCCAGGCACGGAGTGGTCGACGACGTAGCGGACTCGTTGAGACAGTTGATGCCGGCGGCGATGACGTTGCCGGTCTCGTCGATCTCGTCGTCCAGCGCGAGGTAGAGGCGGATCGCGTCGTTCTTCGCGCGGGGGGCCAGCCCGACCATGGGCACGCTGTCTTCGATCCGGGCGAGGGTGTCGGTGAGTCGTGACTCCTCGATCGAGTTCGCGCGCGCGGCCAGCTCTTTGAAGCTGCGGTGCTCAATCGTGACGCCGAACTTGGCCTCCATGTCACGGACGCACTCGTCCTCCCACCAGTAGAAGCGTTTGAAGATGTCGGGCTGCATTCCGGCGCCCAGATCGTCCTGGTAGGCCAGCATGGTCGAGCGGGCGAGCTCCTCCCTCGTAGCGATCGCACGGCAAAGGTCTTCTGTCTCCTGGAGCGAGGTCGGGGCCACCGTCGGCACACCACGTCGGCGCAGATGGTCGCGGATCTCCCAGTCCCACATCGATACCGTGCCGAACTCCGATGTAATGACCAGTATCGGCTGCTCGATGCGTCGGAACGACTCAACCATCCGGTAGGCGCGGCCATTGAGGTCGGGCACGACCACCGCGCTGATCTGATCCGGCACCGCAGCGTCGATGCTGGCCGGCTCCGCCCATTCCACCAAGTGGCTGGTCAGCCGCTGGAGATGGCCGAGCTGGACCTTGAAGGCTTCAGCCGGTTCTTGGTCGAGGTAGACGGGACGGAACAGGGGTTTGGTGGTGCTCACGACGAGACCTTCCTTCGTGACTACGGCTTGACCACGACTTTGAGTGCCGAGGCGTCCTGGACCTTTTCGACGGCGGCAGCGAAGACCTCGAGCGGAAGGATGTCGGAGATCATCCAGTCGAGGTCGATGTCACCCCGCGCGACGAGATCGGCTGCCTCCCGGCAGTCATCGAGGCTCGATGCGGTCGTGCCCGCGATGATCAGTTCCTTGTAGTGGATGACGTTCGTGTCGAGCTCGACGGTGGGGGCGCTCTTGGGCAGGCCACCGAAGAACAGGATCCGTCCACGCGGTGCCGCCAGGTGGAGCGCTTCGCGCTGGATCGCATGGATCGGAGCGGCGGTGATGACCACGTCCATGCCGAGGCCGTTGGTGGCCTGTGCCACCACCTCGGCGAGATCGCCCTGGGTTGGGTCGGCGACGAGGGTCGCGCCCGCGGTCCGGGCGGCTTCACGGCGTGCGGGAGAGGGCTCGGAGCAGATGACCTGTGCCGCGCCGCGGGTGAGCGCCAGTGCGATGTGCAGCAGGCCGATCGGCCCGCCGCCCGCCACCAGCACGGTGTCGCCCTCTTGCACATCGATCTTGGCCTGTCCACGCAGGACGCAGGCCAGGGGCTCGATCAGCACAGCGGTATCCGTGTTGCACGCTTCATCGAGGGTGATGAGGTTGCCGGCCTCCACCGCCCGGGCTGGGACGATCAACTGGTCGGCGAAGCCGCCGTCCAGTGTGATGCCGATACCGTCTGTATCGGGGCAGAGGTTCTCGTTGCCGGTGCGGCACTGAACGCAGTGTCCGCAGCCGAGGTTGGGGGCGACGAAGACCAGTGACCCGACCGCGAGGCCCGGGCCGAGGTCGGCCGCGGCCGACTCCTCGATCCGGCCGACGATCTCGTGGCCGGGGACGCGGCCCTCTGCCTGGGCGTAGGCCGAGTGCTCGCCCTTGAAGATGCGCACGTCGGTGCCACACACCCCGGTGCCCTCCACGGCGACGCGGACCTCCCCCGGCTGCAGGGGCTTGTCGGGGTGTTCCTCGACGGCGAGCTTGCTGGGGCCCCGGTAGGTGACGGCGCGCATGTCAGACTCCCTGTTCTTCGACGGATAGTTGCCACCACGGATCGAAGGCGGGATCGCGGACCTCGTGGACCCCGACGGGGCGACCCTCGAGCATCGAGCGTGTACCGGCCAGCACCAGCTCGACCGCGCGGGTGCCTTCGGCGGCACCGACGCGCACCTGACCGGTGTCGATGGCGGCGACGAACTCGGCCATCTCCTGCACGTAGGCGTCGGCGAAGCGGTCGCGCCAGGAGGGGTAGACCGCCTCGGTCCGCTCGTGGGTACCGGCGACGATGCTCTTGAGGCCGGCGGGACCGGTGTCGCCGACCTCGACCATACCCTTGGTGCAGGTCACTTCCACCCGGGCGTCGTAGCCGTAGTCGGCTGGGCACACCCCAGCGATGCTGGCCAGAGCCCCGGACTCGAATGTGATGATCGCGAGCAGGGTGTCGTAGAAGTGCTCGGCAGTGGCGCCGCGTTCGTCTCCTTTGAAGTTGGAAACCTGTACGTGGATCGCGGTCGGCTCCGAGCCGCTGAACCAGCTGGCGGTGTCGAGGTCGTGGCTGTTCACCTCGGCCAGCATGCCGTTGGAGGTGACGATGTCGTTGGCCCATGGCGGCGGTAGCCCGGGACCGTGGGTCAGCGACTTGATGATCATCGGGTCGCCGACCTTGCCGCTGCGCAGCAGTTCGGCTGCTCGGACGAAGTCGGGGTCGAACCGGCGCATGAAGCCCAGCTGCAGGGCGACGCCTGCTCGCTCCGCGGCTTCTGAGATGGCCCGGCACTCCTTGAGGTTCATCGCCATGGGCTTCTCGAGGTGGACGTGTAGGCCCGCTTCGATCGCCGCGACCGCCAGTTCACGGTGCGTGAACGTTGGCGTGGTGATGACCGCACCGTCGAATGAACCCTGCTCGAGCGCCGCGTCGAGCGAGGCGTAGACCTGCTGGATGGTGTACTTGGCCGCCAGTTCGTTCGCGAGCTCGCGGTTGGGATCGACGACGGCCGTGACCTCGGCTTGATGACCGAGATGTTCGTCGATGCTGCGGGTGTGGAGCTGACCGACGCGGCCGGCCCCGATCATGCAGATGCGTTTGCTGTCCATGGGGAGATCTCTCCGGAGGGGCGGATCAGTGCGTGGGTGGCCGGGTCACTGCTGCGTGGCGAAGCTGCGGTAGCCCTCTACGAGGTGCTCGGTCCACCAGCGGTAGCGCTCGTAGGCGGCGTCGTAGGCCTCGCGGGTGGCTGGATCGGGGTCTGCGGTGCGCCCGAAGGCCTCGCTTGGGAGGTTCGGCAGGGCGTGGCCCAGCGCCACGATCGCGATGATGGCGGCGCCGCGGGTGCCCGACTCGACGCCGTCGACGGGGTGGTAGGGCACCCCCAACACGTCCGCTTTGATCTGGTTCCAGACGTCGCTACGGCTACCGCCGCCGATCCCGGTGACCGACCGGACGGCCTGGACGCCCGCCAGGTTGTTGGCGTTGTCCGCGTATCCGCGGTACTCGAAGGCAATGGCTTCGAGCGCCGCGCGGGCGAGGTGGGCGCTCCCGTGGGACGGGGTCAGACCGATGACCGCGCCGCGGGTGTCGGGCGCCACCGGTGCGATTCGGCCAGAGAAGTGGGGGAAGACCAGGATCCCGTCGCTGCCGGGGGCGACCGCCGCCGCCTCCCTGGCCAGGTGGTCGAACGCGGATCTATCGACGGTGTGGTGGCCGAGCAACGCGCGGCACGCCCACTCGATCAGCTGACCGGCGTCTCCGACATAGGCCAGCGAGTACCAGCGGCCCTCCAGCGCAGAACGCATCGTCATCAGCACGCCCGCACCGGCATCGGGGGCAAAACTCGGCATGCAGGCGCCGAGCACCGCAGCGGTGCCGGCGACGTCGAAGGCTTGGCCGGGGTCGGTCACATCGGCGCCGAGTGCCCCTGCGGCGGTGTCGCCACATCCGGCGGCGACGGGCAGCCCCACGGCCAGGCCCAGGTCGTCGGCCGCCTCGGGGCTCAACTCGCCGACGATGTCGGTGCTCTCGATGATCTTCGGCAGCAGGTGCAGGGGGATGCCGACCGCCTCTGCGAGATCTTCGTCCCAGGCGGCGGTGCCGACATCTGCTACCGAGGTGAAGTGCAGGTGCGACGGGTCGATGAACGCCTGCTCGCCGGACAGGCCGGCCGCGCGACCGGCGACGTACCCGGCGGCCGTCACGAACGATGCGGCCCGTGCGCACACGTCCGGCTCGTTGCGCAGCCACCACACCATCTTCGGGCCGATGCTCAGCGTCGGTGCGCAGCCGGCGGTTGCGGCGATGCGGTCACCGAACCTCGCCGCGATGTCCTGGACCACGCTGCCGCACCGGGAGTCAAGCCAGGAGTCGAACGGCGCGAGCGGACGGTGGTCGGCGTCGACGATCCCGACGCCAGCCATCTGGCCGGCGACGGCGACTGCTCTGATCCGGCTCGCGTCGAACGTGGACGTGGCGAGCGCTTCACGGGTCGCGGTCACGAAGGCATCGTAGAAATCGTCGAGGTCCTGCTCGATGTGGCCTTGTCCCAGCCGGCGCAGTTCTATCGCGCACGTGCCCTCTGCGTGCTGGATGCCGTCGAGGGTGAAGATCCCGGCCTTGACCGCACTGGTGCCGAGGTCGATCCCGAGAACGGCGTCAGCGTCGATCACGTGTCCCCCCCCGGATCGCCATCCAGTTGCTCAGGTTGTGGATCCACGCTGCCGCGGAAGGTCGCAAGGTCCTGCTTCATCTCCCGCAGGCGCTCGAGATGCGCCGGGCCGCGACGCACCGCGATCGCGGTGGCTAGCACGTCGATCAGCACGAGCCCGGCGAGCCGGCTGACGGTGGGGGTGTGGATGTCTGTGTCCTCGAACGTCGGCAAGATTAGACTGACGTCTGCCAGGTCGCTCAGGGGGCTCGGCCCGCCGACGATGGCGATGATCGTCGCGCCCTTGCGTTTGGCCTGTTCGGTGATGGCGAGGATCGTCTGGGTCCGACCGGTGTTGGAGATGGCAACCACCACATCGCCTCGGGAGGCCAGCGACGCCGCCATGAACTGCTGGTGGTGATCGATGGGCGCGGAACACGGCACGCCGAACAGCTCCGCCTTCTGTAGCGCGTCCTGGGCGACGAGCCCGGACGCCCCGAGGCCGATGAACAGCACCGAGTTCGCGGTCAGTAGCGCGTTGACCGCCTCGGTCACCCCCCGGGTGTCTAACGCCCGGCGAGACCGGTCGAGACTGCTGACGGTGTGGTCGAAGATCTTGATCGCAATGGTGCCGACCGGGTCGTGCACGTTGATCGCTGAGTTGGCGTGGGTCAGTGGCATCCCGATCGCCAACGCCTCCGCCAGGGCGAACTTAAAGGACTGGAAGCCATCGAATCCGAGCGCGGTGCAGAACCGCATGACGGTCGGTTCGCTGACCTTCGCCATGGCTGCCAGGTGGGCCATGCTGCTGCGTACGGCGGCGGCCGGATCGGCCATGACCGTGTCAGCCACCTTCTGCTCGGACGGACGAAGCGTCCAAGCGGCATGGCTGAACCGTTCCATCAAAGAGGCGTATTCGGGTTGCTCGGTCATGTCGTCTCTAGCGCTGCCAACAGGTTGTCGACAGCCGCACGTGTGGCCCGCTGGATGCTGCTGGTGGTGTAACCGCCGAGGTGCGGCGTCGCGATGACCCGCTCGTGGCGCAGTAACTTGGAGGGCTGAGGGGGTTCGGTGTCGAAGGCGTCGACGGCGTAGGTGGTCAATCGACCGTCATCGATCGCGGCCAAGACCGCGTCATCGTCGACGAGCGCTGCCCGGGCGGTGTTGACCAGGATCGTTCCCTCACCGACCAGAGCGAGCCTGTTGGCGTCGACGATCGCGCGTCCGTCCGGCGACGGGGGACAGCTGAGGCTGATCACATCGGTGGTCGTGAGCAGTTCGTCGAGCGTGACCAGGGGCACGCGCGCTTCATCGGTGTAGGGGTCGTGGCCCACCACGTCGGCTCCCAGGGCGGTGAACGCCGCTGCCGTTCGCGTGCCGACCGCACCGAGCCCGACGATGCCGATCCTGCGCTCGGCGATCTCCGAGCCTTTGACGCGCGCCCACTCGCCACGCCTGAGGGCGGTTGCGGTCGGTAGCACCTGGCGCAGCGAACACAGCACGAGGGTCAACACGAGTTCGGCGACGCCCTGCGCGTTCGCCCCGGCCGCTCGCTCGACCCGCACGCCCGCGCGCTCCGCGGCCTCGAGGTCGATCGCGTCCGTGCCGGCGCCGTTGCGACTGATGACCTTCAAGTCCGGGGCCTGGCTGAACAGCGCCTGATCGATCGGCTCGATCCCGGCGAGCCAGCCGACGCAACCGGGCAGCAGTGCAAGCAGTTCGTCCTTGGTCGGCATGGTCCCTGGAGCTGGACCGACCAGTTCGTAGCCGTGTGAGCGCAGCGGCTCGAGGTCTTCGACTGCGTCGAGCCCTGCCGCGGTCAACGACCGTGGTGTCACCAGCACACGGGCCCCAGCGGTCATCTGCGCGTCCCGGCGGCGATCTCGCTCAGGGCGTCGAACTTCTGACCGCTGGTGGGCAGTTCGATGTCGAACACCTCGGCGATGACTTGCGTCCAACCGTGGATGAAGTAGATCCAGCCGTCCTCGATCTGAACGTGTCCGACAGCGCGAGCTTGGTCCAGGAACACTAGGTCGCCGCGGTAGTTGAGATCCCAGGCGATCGCGTTCTGGGGCCACGGTGCGGTGTCGGTCAGTGGAGAGCCGGGAGCGTCCTTGCCGAGCCCCGTCGCATTGACGACCAGTGATCGGGGTTGAACGTCGCCCAGCGCCGCGTCGTTGTCCTCCGGCGTGGGCGCGTGGATAGTCTCGAGCGGCACGTCCACGCCGAGCTCGCCATAGATCCTCTTGAGTGACTCCAGCCGCTGCGGGCTCCGGTTGGTCACCACGATGCGTGCCGGCCGGTTGGCGCCGAACTCCGGCTGGGTCAGATACCAGCTGATGGCGATGGTCGAGCCGCCTGCGCCCATCAGGAAGGCGTCGGCGTTGGTCTGCTCCCAGTACCCCGGCGGAAGGAACGCCTCCAGGGCCAGTCCCGAGGAGATCGGGTCCTTCGCGTGGCAGATCAGCTGACCATCACGCTTGGAGAGGCAGCTGGTCTCGCCCATCATCTTCGCGAAGCGGTCCACCTCGTCGAACATGTCGGAGCAGGCGTTGAACAGATCGATCTTGTGGGTGGTGACCAGCCCACCCCAGCTGAGTGGGTCGTTGGCGATGAAGTCGACCACCTGCCGGTAGCTCTCGGCAGGGGCATGCGGGGGGAGGTCGATGCCTTGCAGGCGGACGTCACCGAGGCCGAGCTCCTCGGCCCACTTGGGGAACACCGTCTGGATCGAGGACTTGCCCGTGGTGACACCGATGAAGTAGATCGTCGGGATCTCCGCCGGAGCGGGGAGTTGCACCGAGGTTTGCGCTTGCGTACTCATGAGGTTGTCTCCAGGGCGAGGGACCGGACCAGTTCGCTGGCAGCATGGGCTCGCTCGGCGATCTCGCTCCAGCGGCCCGCCGAGATGTCGCCACGAGGTGCGATCCACGTCCCGCCGACCGCGAAGACGGCCTCCAGGGCGAGGTACTCGCCGGCGTTGGCAGCGGTGATGCCGCCAGTGGGCATGAAGCGCACGCCGGTCGCCGACAGCGGACCAGCCAACGCCTTCAGTGTCTTGATGCCCCCGTAGGCCTCTGCCGGGAAGAACTTCAGGTGTCGGACATCGGCCTCCAGTGCTCCGATCGCGTCAGAGGGGGTCACGACACCGGGGATGAACGGCAGTCGGACCTCGGCGGCGGCCGACAGGCAGCCCTGGGTCAGTCCGGGGGAGACGCCGAACCGGGCTCCGGCCGCACTCGCAGCGGTGACCATCTGTGCGTTGAGCAGCGTTCCGGCTCCCACGAGCACGTCGGGGCACTCGACCGCGACACGTTCGATCGCTGCCAGGGCAGCCGGCGTCCGCAGCGTCAGCTCGATGACAGGCAGGCCGGCGTCGGCCAGGGTCCGCGCCAAGGTCACCGCGTCGTCGGCCTGCTCCACCTCGACCACGGGTATGATCTTGAGCCGTGACAGTTGGTCGAGGGGATCGGTGGCCGGGCTCATGCCGCCGCGGCCCGGTAGCCGATGTGTCGAGGATTGGCGGTGGTCGTCCAGCCATCCGGGCCATCGGCGACGACCAGCTGGACCATCCCGCCCGCGTCGGCGATGATCTGATAGTCCTGTCCGGCGTCCGCTGCGTAGCAGAACACCGTCACCAGTGGCTCAGCGCCCACGTTCACGCTGCGGTGGATCCAGTCACCGGGGACGTGCACCGCCTTGCCCGGTTCCATCTGGAGGGCGCGACTCTCGCCGGTGACGGTGTCCATGAGCATCACGCCGCGTCCGCTGACGCAGTGGTAGAGCTCTGCACGGTCGGACTTGACGTGCAGGTGGCCGCGGGTCATCGCGAATTCGTTCCCGATGAGGCCGGGGAGCACGGTGCTCGTGCCGATGATCAGGGCGCCGGCGCCTTCGGCGAGTTGGTTGACCTCAACTCGGTAGGCAAGGTGCTCGGCACCGAAGGTCGCCACGGCTTCCTGATACGCGTCATCGTCGAGATAGACGCCGCCGAGATCCCCAAGGAACTTCTCGTAGTGACCGGTGGCACCCGTCAACAGCCCGTTATCGGCGATGGCGAGTAAGGCAGGCTCAGCTGCGACGTCCTCAGGCGCGATCACGATTCGCTTTCCTCCACAGGGGCATGTAGTAACAATACATCTGGGTTGGGCCGAGGTCAATCTACTGATCCCATGAAGTGGAGTTTCCAAGCCGCGGTACCGTCGCCTGCGACTTCGCGGCGCCAGTGGGCTCGAGAGGACGGAACATGAACACCTCGGCGGCATCACCCATGACTCCGACGGGGCTCGTGCGTACCGTCCTCGGTGACCGCGAGGCAGCGGACCTCGGGCGGGTCGACTACCACGAGCATCTGTTCCAGGTGTCACCGCTGTTGGCTGGCGACGAACTCGATGACGAAGCCGCCAGCTGCGGCGAGGCCGGTCTGCTGCACACGGCGGGTATCGACGCGATGATCGAGGCGACTCCGACGGGTCTCGGTCGGGATCCCGCAGCGGTTGCACGCATCAGTGGGATCACCGGACTCAAGGTCGTGCACACCAGCGGAGGCCACCGCAACGAGCACTATCCGGCCGGACACTGGCTGCTCGCCTGCGACCGGGCGGAGATGATCCGACGGTTCGAGGCGGACGTCCGCGAGGGGCTGCCGGCAGTCGACGACGTCCAGCGCGGAGCGGTGGCGGTCGGCCCCACGGGCGAGCCCGTCCGCGCCGGCCTGCTCAAGGCGGGCGTCGGCTACTGGCGCATCAGTCCCTTCGAGCGGCGGGTGCTTGATGCGGTCGCGACCGTAGCGCTCCGCACCGGGGTCTCGGTCATGGTGCACACCGAGCACGGCTCAGCCGCTTGGGAAGTGCTCGGTGTGCTGGGGGAGGCCGGGCTGCCCGCTGATCGCGTGATATTGGCCCACATGGACCGGAACCTGGACTCGGGGCTTCATGCGGAACTCACCCTGGGCGGCGTCTACCTGGGTTATGACGGCATGGCTCGTCACCGCGAGGCACCCGACTCGGCGATCTTGGACTGCCTGGAGCAGACCCTGGCGGCGGGCGACCCGTCGCGGCTGCTCTTCGGTGGGGATGTCGCACGCAGGTCCCGATACCGGGCCTACGGAGGGATGCCAGGCGTCGATTACCTACCACGACGCTTTCTGCCCCGTGCCCGGGCACGCCTCGGGGCTGCGGTCATCGATGAGATGCTGGTCAACAATCCGGCACGTGTGTTGACCCTGAAGTCGGTATCCGAAGCTGGGGAGTAGGGGACGGTGGGCGCCGGCGCCCACATCGTGCGTCCGGGCCAGGCCGGTCGGTCCGAAACATTCTCTTGCCGCACCTTGAACGACCTGGCTAGTATGACTACATCACCGGCCCATCAGGTCAGAGTCTGCGACATCGGAGCAAAGATGCTGGTTGGTATCGATAGCTACTGCTTCCACCGCTATTTCGGCGAGACCTACCCCATGACCTCGGATTCGGGTAAGCCGATCCAGGTCGACCCGGGCACGCGTTGGGACATGAAGGATGATTTCGTGCCCTTCGCCGTGTCGCTGGAGGTCGACGAGGTCGCGCTCGAGACGCTGTTCTACCCGGCGCTCGATGACGACTACTGCGCGGCGATCAAGGAGAAGCTCGACGAAGCCGGCATGAAGCGTGTCATCGGCTGGGGTCATCCGGACGGGCTGCACGGGGGGCGTGACGAGGAGGCTCTCGAGGATCTGATCCGCCACATCCCCAGGGCCCCGAAGGTCGGCGCCGACATCATGCGGATCTGCGCCTCTAGCATGCTCTACGTGGACGAACCGCACGACGTTGAGGTCAAGAACGTCGTCAAGATGCTGAAGAAGGCCGCACCGGTTGCCGAGGAACACGGTGTCACGCTGGCGATCGAGAACCACATCGACTTCACCTCGACCGAGATCTTGCAGATCCTCGAGGGCGTCGGCTCTGACTACCTGAAGGTCAACTTCGATGTCGGCAACTCTCTGCGACTGTTCGAGGACCCCGTTGAAGCCGCGCGCAACCTGGCGCCCCACACCGTTGCCACCCACACCAAGGACATCGTCACCCGCAACGACCACACCGGCTCGCCGCTGCAGCGCTTCTTGTTCTGGCCGTCCTGCCCCGCAGGTGAGGGCCTGATCGACATGCTCGGCGTCGCCCGAGAACTCGACAAGGTCGGGTTCGACGGCTCGCTCGCCATCGAGATGGACCTCTACGCCTCGCCGTGGGAGGACCGCACCGAAGAGGAGAACGTCGCCCAGAGCATCCGCCACCTCAAGCAGATCGCGGAGCAGATCGAGGCCGAGAAGACACAGGGAGTCTCCTGATGGCGCTTCAACCGGCGCCGCAGGACCACCGTCAGATCATCCGCGTCGGGATGCTCGGATACGGCTTCATGGGAAAGGCGCACAGCAACGCCCTGAAGACCGCTCCCTACATGTTCTGGCCGGGGGGTGCGCGTACGGCGCTGCGGGCGATCGCTGGCAGGACGGAGCCACGGGTCGCTGAGGCGGCGACCCGGTACGGCTGGAGTCACTACAGCACCGACTGGCAGGACATCATCGACGACCCGGAGATCGATGTCTTCAACAACGTTGGGCCCGACGACGTGCACTACGAACCCACTCTGGCGGCCATCCGGGCCGGCAAGCACGTGGTTTGCGAGAAGCCCCTCTCGCCGGATCTCTCGGAGGCGGTCGAGCTTGACCGGGCGGCGACCGAGGCGGGCGTGAAGCACATGACGTGCTTCAACTACCGTTTCCTTCCGGCCGTTCGGCTCGCCCACGACATGATCGCCAGCGGTGAGCTTGGTGAGATCTTCAGCGCCAACTTCCGCTATGCCCAGGAGTGGCGCACGGACCCGAACGCGGATCTGCCGACTTGGACCGGTGCGCTGTCGGTCATCGGGTGCCATGCCGTCGACCAGGCGCACTACCTCGTCGGAGACATCGACAGCGTGTCAGCGGTCATCACCACCCCGGTCACCTCGGCAGATCGGGCCGAACCGGTGGACACGGTCACCGCGCTCGCGGAGTTCGAGAACGGTGCCGCGGGCACGATCGCAGCGACGTTGATCGCTCCCGGCCGCAAGAACATGCTCGGCTGGGAGATCAACGGGTCCAAGGGCAGCCTGATCTGGGATCTCGAGCAACTCAACTTGCTCCGCGTCCACCGGCGTGGCACACAGCTCGAGGGCTTCTCCGACGTGATCGTCTGCGAAGCCGACCATCCCCTCGTCGCAGCATGGTGGCCGAGCGGCCACGTCCTCGGCTGGGAGCACGGCCACATCAACATGTGGGCGCACTTCCTCCAGGCCATCGTCGACGACGGGAAGGTCGGCCCGGACGCCGCGACATTCGCCGATGGTGCCAAAGCAGCCCGCGTCGCAGCGGCGATCACACGATCCGCGTCGAGCGGAGAACGGACCTCGATTGCCGGCATCCGCTGATGGCCTACGCGTGATAGCGGGGTCTCTACAGCCGGCGACCACCCCCATGCCGGTATTGTCACCGGCCCGTGCCCGGAAGGGCAGCCAGAGACGATGTCGTCAGCGCCGCGGGAGCAGGCTCGTGACGGAGGGGACGAGTTGACTTGCGACCGTCGTTCTCCGGCACCGGCTTGGACGGGTGTGCGATCGGTCGGCGAGTCCGGACCCCAGTCCGGTGACGGACGTCGCGTCCTCACACGCGGAGGGTTCGTATGAACGGGACGGCGAGTGAAGCCCAAGTCGATCCGGAGCCGACGACGCTGCTGCGGCTCGAGGGCATCAGCAAGAGCTTCCGCGACGTCGAGGTCCTGCGGGACATCGACCTCGACTGCCCTCCCGGCGAGGTGCACGCGATCGTCGGCGAGAACGGCGCCGGCAAGTCGACGTTGGTCAAGATCATCGCAGGCGCGCATCAACCCGATCGAGGCAGCCTGACGCTCGATGGCGAGCACCTGAGCTTCCACCACCCGCGACAGGCTCAAGCCGCGGGTGTGAGCATCATCTATCAGGAATTCAACCTGCTGACCGACCGTACGGTCGCGCAGAACATCTTCCTGGGTCGCGAACCCACCAAGGGCCCTCTGATCGAGAGTCGTAAGTTGGAAGAGGACACCGTCGCCCTCCTCGAGCAACTCAACGTCAGCGGTTCGATATCGCCACGGGCGAAGATCAGTGATCTCTCCGTCGCCAAGCAGCAGATCGTCGAGATCGCCAAGGCGCTGTCGTTCGAGTCTCGCATCCTGATCATGGACGAGCCGACCGCATCGCTCGCCCCGCCGGAGGTCGAGGCGCTGTTCGATATCGTCGAACAGTTGCGGCAGCGCGGGATGCTCATCTTCTACGTCTCCCACCGGCTTCACGAGATCTTCACCCTCGCCGACCGGGTGACCGTGCTCAAGGACGGCGATCAGGTCACGACCACGGGCATCGACTCGCTGACCCCCGACTCGATCGTGCGGCTGATGGTCGGACGTGAGCTCTCCGACTACTTCCCCGAGGGGGCCGATCAGGACCAGATCGGCGATGTCCGGTTGCGTGTCCATGGCGGCTCCAACCATCTCGTCTCTGACATCGACCTCGAAGTACGTGCCGGCGAGATCGTCGGCCTCGCGGGATTGGAGGGGTCCGGCCGAACCGAGGTCGCCGAGGCGATCTTCGGCGTCGAACCCTTCGAGGCCGGCACCCTCGAACTCGATGGTGAGTCGGTGTCGATCCGCCGTCCTAGACAGGCCATCGACCACCGGATCGGGTTTGTGACCGAGGACCGTAAGTCCCAGGGGCTGATCCTGCCCCTCTCGGTGCTCTCGAACTCGATGCTGCCGCTGTACACCCTCTCGCGCCGAGAGCGACGTGAGCGCGAGGAAGTGCACGAGGTTCCCGAGGGGTCGTCCCTGACCATGCAGCTGGCGGACCGGGTCGATCTGCGGGCCGCCAGCCTGGACCAGGAGGTTCGCTTCCTCTCGGGGGGCAACCAGCAGAAGGTGGTGTTCGCCAAGTGGCTGGCCTCGGACTCGAGCATCCTGCTGTTCGACGAACCGACCCGGGGGATCGACGTCGGCGCGAAGGCTGGTATCCACGACTTGATGCGCGGGCTCGCGAACCGGGGCGCCGCCGTTCTGATGATCTCTTCGGAACTCCCTGAGGTCATCGGGATGAGTGACCGCATCGTGGTGATGAGCCACGGCCGTGTCGCTGGCGAACTCCCGTCCGGCGCGTCGGAGGCCGACATCATGTTGCTCGCGACCGGGCAGTCGCACGGGCGAGGGGGAGACGTCCTTCACCCGGTCGGAGACGAGGAGGGCTCTTCTACTGAAACAGGTGGCGATGAGCCCACAACCGTTTCTGACGACACGGAGGACGACTATCGGGAACATGGCTCCGAAGGGGTGAGCCGATGAGCATCCTTACCGAGGATCGCAGCGACGATCCGGTTCGTTCGCTGTTGACAAAGTTCGATCTCACCGATATGCAGAGCGGGGTGTGGCTGGTGCTGCTCGCCGTGATGGTGCTGGGGTGGATCCTCGTTGGCCCGGACTTCGTGTCCGGCGGAAACATGACCAACATGATGGTCCGCGCGGTCCCACTGGGGATCGTGGCGATGGGGCAGACCCTGGTCATCCTGGGCGGCTCACTGGATCTGTCGGTCGCCTACCTCATCTCGGTTGTAACGGTACTGAGTGCTTCCGTAATGGATGGCGACCCCAACAACATCCCGCTCGCGATCGCTGTGGCGCTGGCTGTTGGCGTCGGTGTGGGACTGGTCAACGGACTGCTGGTCACCAAGGGGCGCGCGAACCCGCTGATCGTCACACTCGGTACCGGACTGGTGATGAAGGGGCTCCTCAGTTCCAGGTTCGCCGCGCAGACGGGTTCGGCGCCGCGCGAGTTCCAGATACTCGGCTATGGACGCATAGGTGGCTGGCTCCCGTTGTCGGTGCTGTTGCTTCTCGCCGTCTTCATGATCGCTTGGTGGATGACCCGGAGCACCCGCTTCGGATATCACCTGTACTCGGTTGGCGGGAGTAAGGAGATCGCGCGACTCTCCGGAGTCCGTGACGACCGCGTCATCATCGGGGCGCACGTGTGGTGCAGCGTCACGGCGGCCATCACCGGCATCTTCCTCGTTGCCCGCCTGGGTGCGGGTTCGCCATGGGTCGGGCCGGAAGGCGTCTACGATCTCGAGTCGATCGCCGCAGTGGTTGTAGGTGGAACCGCACTCCTCGGTGGTCGTGGCGGTGTGCCGGGGACGCTGGCGGGAGTGCTGCTCCTAGCGGTCCTGGACAACATGTTCAACGCCCTGCAGGTCGACGGCTTCCTCAAGAGTGTCCTGCGCGGGGTGATCATCATCGCTGCCGTCGCGTCCTACGCACTGCGCTCGAAGCGCAAAGATGTGGATATCGCATGAGTGACACGACTCCGCAGACCGGTGATCGGCAGGTGCAGCGGCAGCGCCCGGCACCGTCACGCCGAGATCGCTTCGGTGGGTACGCCCTGGAGCACCTCAAGGCCTCAGCGCCGATCCTCGCGGTACTGATCGTCATCCTTGTGTCGATCATCTTCCTCAACCCGGCATTCCTGGATCCGCCGGTCTTCCTGGCCTTTCTGCGACGCACGGCCCCACTGATCATCCTCGCGCTGGGTCAGTTGTTCGTGATCGTCAGCGGCGGCTTTGACCTCTCGGTGGGGTCGCTGATCACGGTCACGGTCGTGGTCGCGGCAGCCGTCAGCGCCGGTGATCCCGACGCGCTGATCCCCGTGATGGCGTTGCTGCTGGTCATCGGCTTGCTCGTCGGCCTGATCAACGGTCTTATCGTCACGCAGCTCAAAGTGCCCTCGATCATCACCACGCTTGGGATGCTGTTGATCCTGCGCGGGGCGGTGTTCTACTGGGCTGGCGGTTCGCCTACGGGTGCACTCGCCGATAACTTCCGCCAGTTCGGACGGGAGGCCTTCGACCTGCCGCTTATCGGCCAGCTTCCCTACGCAGTGATAGTCGTCGTGCTGGTGGCCCTGATCGCGACACGTCTGCTGCACCACACAACGTTCGGGCACCAACTGCTGGCGACCGGTGGTGGAGCACGGGCGGCGGTGATGACCGGTGTCAACATCGCACGGATCCGGGTCTTCGCCTTCGTGCTTTCAGCGTTGTCAGCGGTGATCGCCGGCATCCTGCTTGGGGGCTTTGCGGGCGTCTCCGCCCAGGTCGGCCAGGGTTACGAGTTTCAGGCCATCTCAGCCGTCGTGCTCGGCGGGGCGGCGATCGGCGGTGGTCGCGGCTCGGCCGTCGCCACGGTCGTGGGCGCGTTGACGCTGGAAGCCCTGTTCATGTTGCTCAACCTGCTCGGGCTGCCACAGCCACTCAGGGAGACGGTGCAGGGCCTCATCCTCATCGGAGCGGTCGTCTATGCCGGCCTGCGTCTCCAGCGGGCTGGCTGATGAAAGCTCCACTGCTTGCAAACGACCGGCGCTCATCGCGGTACGGCCAATCATCTACGATTAGGGTCGTAGGTTGGTGGTGGGAGCCTTTACACTGATGAACGTCCCGTGACGGACGTGCCACAGAGTCACTTGGTGAGGAAAACGAGGAGGTGGACGGTATCGACGGGCCTCAAATGAGTTGCTGAGGCACTAGCCAGAACACGTCGTCAACAGACGTTGGCGATCTGATCCCCAGTATCGGGAGATGAGATGCGATCCAATCACAAGTTCCGTTGGCCAGCGCTCCTGCTGGCAGGAGTACTCGTCGTTTCGGCATGCGCCCCGGACGAGACCGACCCGGTTACCGAACCCGACGTCGAAGACCCGGACGTCGAGGAAGAGCCCGAAGCCGAGCCCGAGGCCGAGCCGGATGACGTGCTGTCGGAAGGCCGACAGTCCGAATGGTTCGACGAAGAGGAGTTCGAAGCCCAGATGGCTTGGCGTGAGATGGAACCCGAAGGCCCGGAAGGCGAGCCTTGGGTTCAGTACATCGACGCCGATTTCCGTGACACCAGCGAGTGGGCGACTGACGGTCCCTGGGAAGTTTGTTTCTCCAATGCTGCGGTTGACAACCCGTGGCGTGTGGTGGGATGGACAACGATGCAGGCCGAGGTCGAACTGCACGACGACATCGCCAACTTCACTGCCGTGGACGCAGGTGGTAGTGACGAGTCACAGATCTCCGACATCGAGGAACTGCTCGAGCGCGGCGACTGCGACATCCTCATCGTTTCGCCGAACACGACCGCTGCGCTGACCCCGATCGTCGAACAGGCGGCCGAGCAGCTGCCGGTCATCGTCTTCGACCGTGGCGTGAATACCGATGCCACCGCCACATTCATCCAGCCGATCGGCGGTTACGCCTTCGGCGCTGAGGCTGCCGAGTTCCTCATCGATGAGGTTCCGGCGGGCGGCAACATCGTGGCTCTGCGGATCCTTCCGGGTGTGGACGTTCTCGAGACGCGGTGGGTTGCTGGCCAGATCCTGATGGAGGAGGCCGGACTGAACATCATCGCTTCGGAGTTCACCGAGGGTGACACAGCCACCGTGCGTTCGATCATCGACGACATCCTCGATCGTGGTGAGCAGATCGATGGGGTCTGGATGGACGCCGGTGCAACTGCGGTTGCGGCTATTGAGGCGTTCGAAGCCCGAGGCATGGAGGTGCCGCCGATCACTGGTGAGGACCAGAACGACTTCCTGCAGAAGTGGGCTGAGGAGGACCTGACCGCTATCGCCCCGACGTTCCCCACCTACCAGTGGCGTACGCCGATCATCGCCGCGACGATGATCCTTTCGGGCGAGGAGGTTCCGGAGCAGTGGACGCTGCCCCAGGATCCGATCACCGAGAACAACCTTGAGGAGTTCCTCTTCCCGGACATGCCACCGTTGTTCTACGCGCAGTGCGGCTGCGAGGACCTGCCGGGCTTCCCGGAGCGTTGGCGGTAGGAACTCGTGCTCTCAGGCCCGGGGTGCCGGTGCTCATCGCCGGTACCCCGGGCTCAGGGACGTAGGAGCAACCCGGGGTGTGTCCGAGGCTTCGGGGGCTGAGGAGCAACGGTGTCAGGAGTAGGCATGAACCCGATCGGAGCCAACACTTGGATCTGGGTGTCACCACCAACTGACGATCACCTCGCCGAACTCGTCCCGAGGATCGCTGCCTGGGGTTTCGATGTGGTCGAGATCCCGGTCGAGCACCCGGGCCAGTGGGATCCGGCCCGCACCGCGGAGCTACTGGCCGGACACGGGCTCGGCGCCACCGTGTGCGCAGTGATGACGGACGATCGCGACCTCACGGTCGATGACGCCGAGGTGGTCGCGCGAACCCAGGATTACCTGCGCACCTGTATCGATGTTGCGGTGGAGGTCGGAAGCAGGGTCGTTGGCGGCCCGATGTACGCCCCTGTCGGGCGTACCTGGCGACTGAGTCCGCAGGGCCGCGAACAGCTACTCACCACGCTTGCCGGAGCTCTGGGCCCGGTGGCTGACTACGCGGCGGATGCGTCGGTCCGGCTCGGAGTCGAGCCGCTCAACCGGTTCGAGACCAGCGTGATCAACACCACCGCGCAGGGCCTGGATCTGATCGGGCGCGTGGGGTCATCTGCGTGCGGTTTGCTGCTCGACACCTTCCACATGAACATCGAGGAACGTGACGTCGCGTCGGCGATCCGTGCCGCTGGCCCGCACATGGCGCACCTGCAGGTGTGTGCGAACGACCGCGGGGCGCCGGGAGCCGACCACCTCGACTGGCCGGGTATCGCGGCGGCGATCGCCGCCATCGGCTACGGCGGGCCGGTCTGCATCGAGTCGTTCACTGCCGACAACGAGACGATCGCGACTGCCGCAGCGATCTGGCGCCCGTTGGCGGCCTCACAGGACGACCTGGCGACCGAAGGTCTGGCGTTCCTGCACCAGGCGCTTCGGGCCTGAAGGCCCTGATCCGCAGGGATACACACGACCGTCGACTTCGACGGTCGTCATCGTGAGCTCACCGACCAGATAGCTGCGCTCGGGCCGACCCTGCCGCCCGGGTTCCGCAGGTGGTGGTGACACGGTGGTGACGGATTCTGCGTCTTACGGGGTGCTGGCGCCCGGTTGGTGGGTATTTCGGCATGCGTGAGGCCCCGCGTGCCGTGTGACCACAGCCTGCGGGGCGTGAAAGTGCCGGATTCAGCCGTTCTGGGGGCGAAACTCGTGGTAGCGGGGTGGTTCGGGGAGGTCGACAGCCCGAAGAATCGACAGATGTTTCTCGCCCAGCCGGGTCCGCTGGGTGACCGTCCCGGCGTCGGTCGCCAGCGTGACGAGCCGGATGGTGTTCAGGGTGTGGGAGAGGTTCCGCCAGGTGTCGTTGGCGGCGATCTTGACCCACCCTGGGTTCGGTGGAGACTCAGTTCATTGG
>Ga0207421_10003155_pt1 | contig 19795 bp, 12 predicted proteins | sample SodLakKL_010_SED_4_FD_187542 | JGI IMG/M metagenome (GOLD analysis project Ga0207421, IMG submission 187542) | Alkaline sediment microbial communities from Lake Tanatar, Kulunda Steppe, Russia - 8KL_010_SED (SPAdes) (version 2) | ecosystem: Environmental > Aquatic > Non-marine Saline and... | reverse complement strand
GTGGGAAAAACTGTTTTATGTTCGAAGGGGGAGCGGTTCAATCGAGATTGCGTTCGAAAAATCCAAACAACAGCAAAGAGAGTGCGAGCGGATACACGATGCCTATGGCCATGTACCAAAAAGCGTGTAGATTGTGGGCGTGTTCGAGAAGACCGACATCCACCAGCAATCCTTTCGTCGGCCAAAAGAGCGGCCATATCCCGAGAAAGTACTGTCGGAAGTCCTGCAAGGGTTCAAGGGCGATGATCGCGGGCATGATAGCGACAACCCCGAACACCTTCATGTAAGCGAACCCCTCAATCTTGTTTTTGGATATGGCGGCGAGGAAAAACGCGAAGACCGGGGTGAACGCCGCGGCTACGAGCGCAAAAACCGCGATGTCGCCCGCGGAGAAAAAGTCCCAGAGGTTGACACCGTGGAAGGTGTAGGCATCCCCCGAGAGGTGTTTGACCCCGAACAACGTCCAAAAAGCGGCATTCGCCGTGAGAACATAGACATAGGCGGTCTTGAAGAGGACATAGCCCTTGAGAGAGAGCGGTGTGACCCGGATGGTGTCCAGGGTGTTTTCGTCTTTGTGGTCCAGAAGGCTGAACCCGAGCAGTGATGAGCCGACGAAAGGGGCTATTGCGGCGAAGATGATGATGACGATGAGACTCGCCATCTCCTGTCCCGCGGCCGTCTCTCCGTAGTTGTCGATGAGGCCGGGGATGAGAAACGCCCCGATGAGAAGCATGAAAAGCGGATAGATGAGCAGAATGAGGGTCATCTTCTCTCTGATGATCGTCTTCAGTTCATACACGAGGAGTCTTGCATACTTGTTCATACCATCACTCCTTGATGGCGGTCTCGATATATTTCGGATAGACGAAAAAGCGCATGAGCAGGATAGAAAGCAAGGAAAGATAGACGACACCGACGACCACGAGGGTCATGGTCTCCTCGGCACCGAAGGAGAAGTCAATGAGAATCATCGCTGCGTGTGAGGGGCTCACGATGAGCAACGTCTCCCACACCCCGCCGATCATGTCGATGGCATAGAAGATCGAAGGGAAGGCGAAGACGAACATATAGAGCATGAGCATGGCCAGCATCGAGGTGAAATCCTTGACATACATGGCGACAAGATAGCCGATGACGGCATGTGAGATCGCGACCAGCACGACAAGCGGGATGAGCGCGAAGAAGTTGATGGTCGCATCGAAGAAGAAATGACCCGCGAGTGCGATGAGGATGGTCGACTGCAGAGCGATGTAGACGGCGCTCACGATTTTCGAAGCGATGATCCCCGCCGTGGAGGCGGGCGTGACCATGAGCGTCTTCAGAGTGTTTTCCTGTCTTTCATAGAAGAGACCGGCGCCGATGAGAAGCATCGTCATGAGCGAGACGTCCATGAAGATGAAAAGGGGGATGAACGCTCCGGCTTCGTTTTGACCGATCAAAAAGAGGACTGCGAGCCAAAGCACGGTCACCCCCAACGACACCTGGATGATGTTGTATTTGGCGAGTCGCTTGAATTCCGCTTGCAAAAGGACCATGAGGCTATTCATGGGAGATTTCCTCCCCCGTCACTTTGATGAAAATCTCGTCCAACGAAGTCTCGCCGCTATGGATGGTCTCAACGGAACGATTCTTGAGAATATCCAAGAACTCCGGGTTCTCACCGATTTTATCCAGCGGAAAGGTCTTCTCGTTCGTGCAATTGTTCTCGTGGTATTCCACGCGAACCTCACGTTTGCCATGTCTGATTTTCAATTCGCGAGGGGTGGATATCTCGCGGATGACGCCTTGCGTGATGAAGGCGACACGGTCGCAGAGTTCCTCGACATCGTTCATGAGATGGGTGGAGAGAATCACGGTGCCCCCCTTCTCTTTGAACTCCTGCACGAGATCCTTGATGATGCGGGCGTTGGCCGGATCGAGTCCGTTCGTCGGTTCATCGAGAAAGAGGACCTGCGGGTCGTTCAGAAGGGCCCGGACAAAATTCAACCTTACCTTCATCCCCTTGGAGAGTTCCCCGACGAGTCTCTCCTTGTCCTCGGCAAGGCCGACCCGCGCCAAAAGCGCATCATAGTCGATGTGTCTTTGATAGAGGCGTTTGAAGAAATCCATGTTCTCCACGGCGGTGAGCTTGGAAAAATGCACGGGAAGTTCGAAGCCGACACCGATGTCCTCATAGAAGGAATCGTTGTATGCGCGCAGATCCTTCCCCCGATAGCGGACATGCCCCCGGTAGTCCTTGAGAAGACGGATGAGTATCTTCTGCGTGGTGGATTTACCGGCCCCCGAGGGACCGAGGATACCGAAGACCTCACCTTTTCTGACACTGAAACTCACATCTCGTAGCGCCTCTACCTTGTTTTTGGGGTAAGTGAACGCGAGATTCTCGACTTCAAAGATCTTTTCGTCCACGATGGCCAGTTCTTTCATATAACTCCCTCACAATGTGGATTTGATTTCGATGATGAGATCGCGTATCTCGGCCGCACGCTCGAAATCGAGCGCCTTGGCCGCTTTGCGCATGTCGCGTTCGAGTTCGTCGACGAGGTCGCTTCTTTCTTCCCTGTCCATCTCGGAGATTTTTTTCGGTTTCTCATCGACAGCCTCGAGCTTGATTCTTATCGAATCCCGGACGTCCTTCTTCACCGTCGTCGGGGTGATGCCGTATTTTTCGTTGTGGGCCTTTTGGATCTCCCGGCGGCGTCTTGTCTCCTCGATGGCACCGCGCATCGCCGCGCTCTCTTTTTCCGCATAGAGATATACGGTGCCGTTCACATTGCGCGCGGCACGGCCGATGGTCTGGATGAGACTCGTCTCGCTGCGGAGGAAGCCTTCCTTGTCGGCATCGAGAATGGCGATGAAGGAGACTTCCGGCAGGTCCAGACCTTCTCTCAGGAGGTTGATGCCCACCAAGACATCGTATACGCCGAGGCGCAGATCGCGGATGATCTCGATCCGCTCGAGCGAATCGATCTCCGAATGGAGATAGGCGACCTTCATGCCGAGCTCCTTGAAATGACTCGTCAGATCCTCGGCCATCTTGATTGTCAAGGTGGTGACGAGGGTGCGTTCCTTCCTGGCGGCGCGTGTTTGGATCTCTTGGACGATGTCGTCGATCTGTCCTTTTTTCGGGCGCACTTCCACATGGGGATCGAGCAGTCCCGTGGGACGGATGATCTGTTCGACGACATGGTCGGTGCGGGAAAGTTCGTAATCCCCGGGGGTCGCGCTCACATAGGCCACCCGGTCGGTCTTCGCGAGGAACTCGTCGAAATCGAGCGGGCGGTTGTCGAGAGCCGAAGGGAGGCGGAAACCGTAATCGACAAGCGTCTGCTTGCGGGAGCGGTCCCCGACATACATCCCTCGCACCTGCGGGAGGGTGACGTGGGACTCGTCCACGATGAGGAGGTAGTCGTCACCGAAGAAGTCCATGAGCGTCGAGGGAGTCTCCCCCGCATCACGCAAAGAGAGATGGCGGGAGTAGTTCTCGACCCCCTTGCAGGTACCGATCTCCCTAAGCATCTCGATATCGTAGTTCGTGCGTTGTTTCAAGCGTTCGGCCTCGACGAGCTTGCCTTCCTTCTCGAAATGGGCCACTCTTTCTTCGAGTTCTTCCTCGATGCGGCGGATCCCCTCTTCGAGTTTCTCTTTGTTGGTGACGAACTGGGTCGCGGGAAAGATTGTCACGACCGAATAGTCCTCGAGGATCTCCCCGCTCACGATGTCGAAGGAACGGATGCGCTCGATCTCGTCATCGAAGAATTCTATCCGGATGCCTTTCGACTTCTGGTAGGTCGGGAGGATTTCCACGATGTCGCCTTTCACCCGGAAGGTCCCCCGTTTGAAGTCCATGTCATTCCGCTCGAAAAGCATGTCCACGAGCTTGTCGATGAGGCGGTCGCGGTCGAGGATGTCACCTTTTCTCAAAGTGATCGTCGCTTCTTCGTAGTCTTTGGGATCCCCGATGCCATAGATGCAACTGACACTCGCGACGACAATCACGTCACGACGCTCGAGAAGGCTCGCCGTGGCGCTGTGGCGGAGTTCGTCGATCTCCTCGTTCATCTGCAAATCCTTCTCGATATAGAGGTCCCGGCTAGGCACATAGGCTTCGGGTTGATAATAGTCGTAGTAGGAGATGAAATACTCGACGCGGTTCTCGGGGAAGAACTCCTTGAATTCGCTGTAGAGTTGACCCGCGAGGGTCTTGTTGTGGGCGAGGACGAGAATCGGCTTGTCGAGGTCGGCGATGACGTTGCTCATCGTGAAGGTCTTCCCGGTGCCCGTGGCACCGAGGAGGACCTGTTCGCAAACACCCGCCTTGATGTTCGCGGCGAGTTTCTCGATGGCTTTTTTCTGGTCGCCCTTGGGAACGTATTCCGTCACGAGTTTGTAGGCCAATGCGATCACCTCGATATTCCAATTCTATCACAATTCTTATCCGTGTGGTAGAATGAAACCGTTCGGGGGTATGCCATGTGAAACCGCTGCTTGTCGCCATCGATGCCAAATACATCCACAAGAACACCGCTGTCCGCCTGCTCAAGGCGCAAAGCTCAATCGATGTGGACATCCTCGATTTCACCATCAAGGACGATCCCGATGCCGTCTATGATGCCGTGATAGCGAAAAACCCCCTCTTCGTGGGCTTTTCGACCTATATCTGGAATGTGGAGACAGTGATGACACTCACAAGACGCATCAAGAGAGACACCGGAATCCCCGTCGTCCTCGGCGGACCGGAAACCAGTCATGACGCCCGCCATTTTCTCGAGACCACAGGGGCCGATCTCATCGTGAAAGGGGAAGGGGAGGCGGTCTTCGACGATGTCATCGCGCATTTTTCAAAAGGAAGAGACCTCCGGCATCTTCCCAGCATCGCCGGCAGGACAAAAAAAGGATTTTTCGACAATCCCATAGAAGAGATCCAAGACCTCTCCGCTTTGGCCTCCCCTCACAGATTCATAGAAGATGGACCCGAGATGGGCAAAAGGATCGCTTATGTCGAAAGCTCCCGTGGCTGTCCGTACAAATGCTCCTACTGCCTTTCCTCCATGGAAAAGAAAGTGCGGTTCTTCAATCTTTCCCAAGTGAAAGAAGACATCCTCCATCTTTTGGAAAATGGCGCCAAGACCTTCAAGTTCCTCGACAGGACCTTCAACGCGAACCCGGAAGCTTTGGAGATCGTGCGTTTCATCACAGAAAACCACAAGGAAGGCACCGTCTTCCAATTCGAGATGACCGGTGACACCCTGGATGAAGAAATCGTCGCTTGCATCCACGAAAACGCCCCGAAAGGACTTTTCCGTTTCGAGATCGGCATCCAGTCCACGAACAAGGAGACGAATCGCCACATCGGGAGAACCCAAGACAACGAGAAACTCTTCCGGATAATCAGATGGATCCGCGAGAACGATGTCGTCGACCTCCATCTCGACCTCATCGCCGGGCTTCCGGCCGAAAGTCTCGAACGTTTCAAAAAAACGTTCGACGAGACGTTCGCCCTGGGTGCGAGAGAGCTGCAACTCGGCTTTCTGAAACTCCTCCGCGGCACGAGGATCCGCAAAGAGGCCGACCGTTTCGCCTATGTCTTCGAAGAGCGTCCTCCCTACACGGTGAAAAAGAACCATGTCCTCGCCGAAGAAGACCTCGAGACCATGAAAAATGTCGAAAGGATGCTCGACATCTTCCATAACCGCGGTCTTTTCGGCGATACCCTCTTCCCCCTTCTCCTGCGGCTTCCGCAAAAGCCCTTCGACACCTTCCTGCAAATTCATAAAGCTTTCCATGAGAAAGGGATCAAAGAGCGAGGATACCAACTCCATGAGCTCTATGCCTTCATCGATGACTTTTTGGCCGAACAAGGTGTCACGGAGTGGGACCGGGACGCGTTGAAACGGACATACTTGAAAAGAAGCCGCACGAAGCCGAAGTGCTATTTCGCGAAAATCACCGACAAGAAGAGGCGGGGCCGGCTCATCCGGATGGCAAGCGAGAAGACGGACATTCCCTATGAAAAACTCCAAAAGCACAGTGTCCTCACCACCTACAAGGACGGTTACCTCCTCGCCCATTACCAGGATTTCCAATCAAGGATCGTCATCCTGTGATGCATATCCTTCGAACCCGGGCCTTGAATCTATGATACAATAAAGCCGAGGTGATACGATGAAATTCAAGGACTACGAGTATGTCCGCCCCGACATGGAGACGTTCAAGGAGGATTTCCTCCGGGCACTCGAAAATTTCGAGAACGCCCAAAACGTCGAAACACAAGAAAGCGCCATCGAAACCGTCAACAAGCTCCGCAAGCATTTCCACACCATGAGTTCGTTGGCACAGATCCGCCACACCGTCAACACGAAGGATCCCTTCTACGAGAAGGAGAAGGACTTCTTCGACCAGCAAGGTCCCGTTTATTCACAGTTGAACAACCGTTTCTACAAGGCGCTCGCGGAATCCCCGTTCCGCGAAGAACTCGAGAAAAGGAAAGGTCATCTCCTTTTCCAAAAGGCCGAACAGTCGCTGAAAACATTCAGCGACGATATCATGGAAGATTTGCAGGAAGAAAACAAGCTCGCTTCCACCTTCAACAAGATCACCGCCGCCGCGGAGATCGATTTCGAGGGAGAAACAAGGAATCTGAGCCAGATGACACCCTTCACGCAAAGCCCGAACCGGGCCACACGGAAAAAGGCCTATGAGGCCGTTAGCGGCTATTTCCAAGAGAACGAGGAACAATTCGACGACCTCTACGACAAACTCGTCAAGGTCCGCTCAAAAATCGCCAAAAAGCTCGGATATGACTCCTTCATCCCCCTCGCTTACGACCGGCTGGGAAGAATCGACTACGGGCCAAAAGATGTCGCCGCCTACCGCGACGAAGTCAAAAAGCGGCTCGTCCCCCTCGCAGAGACTTTCGCCGAGAAGAAACGCCAACGTCTCGGACTCGACAAGCTCTACCACTACGACCTCGGCCTCGAGTTCCAAAGCGGAAACCCCACCCCGCAAGGCGACAAGGACGAGCTCGTGCGAACAGCCAAGGAAATGTATGAGGACATGGGCGAAGAGACCGCCCGCTTCTTCCGTTTCATGCTTGAGAGGGAACTCATGGACCTCGAAGCGAAAAAAGGCAAGGCGGGTGGTGGGTATTGCACTTTCCTCCCCGAATACGAGTCCCCCTTCATCTTCGCCAATTTCAACGGCACGAAAGGCGATGTCGACGTCTTGACCCACGAAGCGGGCCATGCCTTCCAGATGTTCATGTCCCGCCATTTCGAGGTTCCCGAATACCACATGCCCACCATGGAGAGCGCCGAGATCCACTCGATGAGCATGGAGTTCTTCGCCTGGCCGTACGCCGAAGGTTTCTTCGGTCCCGACACCGCGAAGTACAAGTTCAGCCATCTTTCCGGCGCCCTCTTTCTCATCCTCTATGGGTCTCTCATCGACGAGTTCCAACACGAGATCTTTCAAAATCCCGATTTGTCCCAGACCGAGCGGAAAGCGCTCTGGCGTGAACTGGAAAAGACCTACATGCCCTTCAAGACCTATCATGACGACGACTACCTTGAACGAGGCGGAGGCTGGCACAGGATCATGCACATCTTCGTCGTGCCCTTCTACATGATCGACTACACCCTCGCCCAGACTTGCGCCTTCCAATACTGGCTTTGGAGCCGTAGTGACCGCGACAAGGCCTGGCAAAGCTATGTCGGACTCTGCAAGGCCGGCGGTTCCAAGACGTTCTTGGACCTGTTAAAACTCGCCGAACTCCAAAATCCCTTCGAAAAGGGCGTCCTTCCCGATATCGTCCAAGAAATCAACCGGTTCCTGGAAGACATGGACGACAAGAACCTCTGATACCCCAAACAAAAAGTCGCCTGCGCAGGCGACTTTTTTCATGCTTTATTGATGAAGCGTCTTCACACTCACATACAAATCGTGAAGCGTGGCATCCCGGTCCCTTCTCCGGGTGGGATCCCCAAAAGACATCACCACGCCGAAGACGAGCATCTCGATGGTCTCTTTCCGGGTGGAGGAAACACCGGACGACAGTTCGCCTTCGTCCACACCCTTTTGCAGGACATCTTTGAGCCGGCGGCGGATGCCCTCCACGATACGGTGCATCTTCGCCTTCAGTTCCCGCTTGGTCTCACGGGAAAGGACGGCCACTTCCGGATGGTGTGTGAGTGTCTCGAGTTTCTGGTTGTCAAGGGTCGAATCGATGAGCGCGCCGACGAAACGGAAGAAGGCGTCGCGAAAGGACATCTCCTTCCCTTCCTCCCCCGCGGTGAAGACGGGGACGTTTTTCTCGAAGGCGAGCTCCAAAGCTCCCTTGACGAGTTCTTCCTTGTTCTTGAAATATTCATAGACGGTGCTTTTTCCGATGTCGAGCTTCTTCGCGACATTGGAGATCGTCAGCTTTTCCTCGCCGCTCTCTCCGAGAAGACATGTGAGGACGGCCTGCAGGATGGCCTCTTTCTTGGGATTTATCACTTTGGTCATTCCTTCTCACTTCCTCCACTCTGGATGATACGGGGATAAAAGACCATCAATAGTGCCGCGATGATGGCGACGGAAAGCGAAAGTGCACCGAAAGCGTAAGCCCCCGTCACGAGGTGATAGATGCCGAGACCGAGGCCCACAAGGGTGATGATACCGCCGATGACATAACGGCCGTGCAGCGTGAGGCTGTAATAGATGATCGGGACGATGAAGATGGTGAGGAACGTCGCATAGACGAGTCCGCCGATCGCCGTTATGGCCATGGGCTGCATGAGTTCGGCACCATCCCCGATACCCACGGCGAGTGCCGTCAAGGCCAGGATGGTGGTCAAGGCCGTCATGAAGATCGGGCGGAGGCGTGTTTTCCCGCCTTCGACGATGGCCTCCTTCAAGGGGAGTCCTTGTTCTCTGAGCTTGTTGATGTAGTCGACGAGGACAATGCCGTTGTTGACGACGACACCGGAGAGGATGATGAGACCGATGATGGCGACGATGCTCACCGGCATGCCGAATAGGTAGAGGATGCCGAATCCGCCGGTGAAAGCGAGCGGAATCGTGAACATGATGATGAGCGGATAGACGAAGGACTGGAACTGACTGGCCATGATCATATAGACCAAGAGGATGCCGAGGCCTCCCACGAGTATCAGGGTGTCGATGGCGGCCATGATCTCTTCGTCCTCGCCGAGCACCTCATAGTCGTAACCGCTGGGAAACTCGTATTCGACGAGGAGCTCTTCGACATCGCGAGCGACGAGCGAGGCGTTGTAGCCCGTCTCGATACCCGCACTGACGGTGACGGCGCGCGCCCCGTCGACGCGGGTGATGGCGGCAAATCCCTGTTGGATCAAAACATCGGCGACATCGTCGAGGATGACAGGTTCGCCGAGGGGACTCGTGGCGATCTCGAGTTGTTTCAGCGTGTCGAGGTCGGGGACGCTCGTGCGGCGTTCCTGGCCTTCTTCATACACATAGAGCGAATAGGCCCTTCCGTCCATGCGGATCTGTGTGATTCTTTCCGGCCCTTCGAGATATTCCGCCGTCGCCATGAGTACTTGACCGACGGTGAGGCCGTATTTGATGGATTCATCCTTGTCGACAGTGATCTTTATTTCTTGGAGAGGACGACCGAGTCCCGCATCGATGTTCCTGAGACCTTCGATGTCTTCAAGGGCGTTGGCGAAATCCACCGCCTCGCTTCGCAAAGTCTCCAATTCAGGCCCCTTGATGCGGACCTGGATGCCCTCGCCCAACAAGGCGGCCATGTCCATTTCCGTGCCGGCAACTTCCGTGTTGAACATGTCATAGTCGGTCTCGAGGAGTTGGGCCACCATGTCGGCGACTTCTTGTGTCGTATTGATGCGATCGTCCCTTAATACGATATTCACATTCGCACTGTCAAAGGAATCGAAACCGAATCCCATCATGGCGAGTTGGCCGCCCAAAGAGATACCAACGGTCTCGATGTCCTCGTATTCTTGAAGGTCCTGATAGAGTTCATCCATCTTTGCCGTGAAGGTGTCGAAATCCACGGGATGCTCGGGATCGATCTCCACCGTGGCCCGGATGGCACCTTCATCCGTGGCCGGGAAGAATTCGAAGCCTCGCGAGATGGAAAGGAAGAAAGCGGCGAAAAAGAGCACAACGACTGCCGCGAGAACAGCAAAACGGAATTTGAAGAAGAAGTCCAACACCTTCTCATAGATGTTTTTGACCTTGTCGAGGATGGTCGGTCGTGTCTTCTCTGTCGTATCCGTTCTCAGAAGGCGGTTGGCGATGGCCGGAACGAAGGTCAAAGCGATGAGAAGAGACGCAACGAGACTGAAGGTGATGGTGAGGGCCAATTGATAGAAGATTTCCCGGATGAAATCCTCGATGAACATGATCGGCAAGAACACACCGATGGTGGTGAGGGTGGAGGCGATGATGGCCCCGGCGACCTGGTGGGCGCCATAGACGGCCGCATCCTTGTTGGAGGCACCCTCGTTCTTCATCCGGAAGATGTTCTCGATCACGACAATGCTGTTGTCGACGAGCATCCCGATTCCGAGGGCGAGTCCGCCCAGGGAAACGATGTTCAACGTGATTCCGGCGAGATAGATGAGGATGATCGCGAAAAGGAGACTCACGGGGATGGCCACACCGACGATGAAGGTCATCCGGATGCTCCGGAGGAAAAGGAGGAGGATCACGATGGCGAGGATGCCGCCGATGATGAGGTTCTGGATGACCGAACCCGTGGCCATTTCGATATATTCACCTTGGTCGAGGAGGATGGTGGTCTCGAAATCGTCATCTTCGGTGAGTTCGGCGAAAGCGGCATGGATGTCGTTGGTCACGTCCGTGGTCGCGTATTCACCGCTCTTTTGCACGCTCAGGGTGAGGGCGTTCTCGCCGTTGACCTTGGAATATTGCCTCTCGCGGGCATCGACGAAAGAGACATCTGCGACATCATCGACCGTGACGATTGGTGCCTCGAAACCGGGGAATTCAAGTTCGAAGATCTTCAATTCGCGGATCTCTTCGAGGCTGCCCAGAGCGTCCCCGACCCGGACCATGTATTCGATACCGTCGACTTCCAAAAAGCCCACGGGGAAGCTGAAATTCTGCGCTTGCAAGACCTGCCCGACAAACTTTTTGTCAAGTTTGATTTCCATATCCTCGAGTTCGTCGGCCTGCTCATCATAGCCGGCATTTCTCAACATCGTGATGAGCGTCTCGATATCATCCTCGATCTGTTGGTTGTAATCGTCGATGGCATCCTGGTCGATGGTCACCCGGATTTCGGACTCGTATCCCCCTGAGACATTGATGGTGGCGACGCCGGGGATGCGTTCCAAGCGGGGACGGAGGGTCTTTTCAACCCATTCGGTGAGTTCTTCGAGGTCTTTGCCTTCGTAGGAGACGCTGAAATTCATGATCGGCAGCATATCGGGATTCAAACGGATGATGGCGGGGTTACCCGCTTCATCCGGTAGATTGTCCAACACGAAATTGATGTCCTCGCGCATTTCCACCAAAGCGCTGTCCATGTCGGTCTCGGGTCTGAACTCGATCATGACCAGGGAATAGTTTTCTTGCGAATTCGTGGTCACCTCATGGACGTTGGCTGTGGTCAAAAAGGCGTTTTCAAGCGGGATGGAGACATCCCGTTCGACTTCTTCGGGAGTGGCACCGGGATAGGTGGTCACCACAACCGCATAGGGGATGTTCACATCCGGTATGAGGTCGGTGGTCATGCGGTTGAAAGAGACGACACCGAACACCACGACCGCCGCCACGGCCATGATGACGGTCACAACCTTCGTCACGGAATAGTCGATGAAATTTTTCATATACGCCACATCCTTGTTTTATGTGTGTGAGAACCGTAAATAAGTACCCGACCGAATGTTCGGTCGGGTACGATTATATCATACAATGTGAACACGCCACAACAATATCGCCGCCAAAATTCACAAAAGGGGAAAGAGCCGTATTATTCCCCTATCCCTGTCCTTATGGTCCCGTTTGTGGTCCGGGCGTCCAAATCGACTTCGAATGTGGTATCGTCATTGAAATAGTTGATATTCCCGTTCGTCGTCCGGAGGGTGACCTTCTCCACATAGACGTTCTCCACCTCGATACCCCCGTTAGTGCTCCGGGCGGTGAGATTGCGTCCGGGATCGGTTGGATCATGCAGGTCTTGCAGTTCGATGGCACCGTTCGTCGTACGGAGTTCGAAATCCGGGGAATCGACATGTCGCAAGGCGATGCTGCCGTTTGTCGTCTGGACATCGAGATTTTCCGCAATCAGGGCGTGACGGATGTTGATGTCGCCGTTCGTCGTGCGGATGTGCAAGCTCTCGTAATCGATGTTGGATGAGACGAGCCGTCCGTTGACGACTTCCACCCCGACATCTCCCAAAAGGACTGTTTCAGGCACATATATGTCGATGGTGGCCCTTTCCCGGCTGAAGCCGAAAAAGAAAAAGTTCTGCCAGAAACTCCGATCCAGTTCGACACGTACTTCCAGGCGTTTCTCGTCAGCGGAGAAATCCAGGGAAACGGAAGCGTCCTCCGGAAGATGCGATTCGACAAGGAATTCGTCCCCGGCGGTGACATGGAAGGTGACATCGCCCGTATCCGCCACGATGTCCACATCCCAAGTGGCGATTTCGGTGACCGTGACGCTTTCTTCATGGTCCAGATAGGCTATGGGTGTCGCTCTGACCTCCTGCACGCTCGTGACAGCGAGCCCCGCAAGCAAGAGGATGAGACCGGCCACCGTGACGATGCCCTTGGTCCTGGCGGCACTTGGCCGTTTTTGGAAATAGTTCTTGGCCTTGAGAGAGCGGATGCGCCGCAACGTGTCTTCTTTGTGACCGATGCTGAAAGCCTCCATGTTGATGCGGAGAAGATGGTGTATGAAGGAGATGGTGGCATCATAGACGAAAAGGATCAAAAGTCCCCAGAGCACGGCCCCGCCCAGGACGAGGGCGAAATGGGCCAAGAAAGACCATGAGGGTACTTCGGGCCCCGTCAATATGTGAAAGAGGGGTCCATACGCCATCAACATGTTGTAGAGGAGAGCGAAAAGAAGTGGCAGAAGCCAGGCCGCAATGAAGATGTCGAAAAGGACGACCCCCACCATACGGCCGGTGCGGACTTCGCGTTCGGGAGATTCCCTGCTGACCGGCGGAGTGATACCGTGTTTCTTCAAGACCCTCGCCGCCAGTTCTTCGGGACTGCCGATGCCTTGAATGATCTCCTCATCCGTCTTTCCTTCGAAAATTCTCTCGTGACGGAACCGCTCTTCGTAATGATCGAGAATCTCTTTTCTATCCGCATCATCAAGACGGGACAGATGTCGTTCGAGTTCCTTCAGGAATGTGTTCATGCATGCACCTCCCCGGAAAACCTTGCCGGCATGATTCAGATGTCGAGAATACGGAAACTGTTGGTCGTCGTTCCGAGAGGGAAGCCGCCTGTGATGATGACTCTCGCGCCCGAGCCGACGAGTTGTTCCTTCTTGACGAACTCGATGCTCCTCTTGATGAGGGATTCCGTCTCTTCACCAAGTTCGAAGGGGACGGCGTGAACGCCGTGGTACAAGGCGAGACTGCGGGCTTTCTCCGCTGTGGGCACCAAAGCGAGAATCATCGTGTCGGGACGGTTCTTGGAAAGGAGGCGCGCGGTGTTTCCCGAAACCGAAGGGGCGATGACGAGGTCCGCTTGCCCCTGCAAGACGGCGTGCGCGGCGCTCATGGCGATGTTGCTCGGGATGTCCTTGGCGGAATCCTCGTTGGCCCGTTTCAAGAGTGGATACCGGTCGAGTTCTTTTTCCATCCTCTTGGCGATGTTTCTCATGACCTCGACCGATTCAATCGGGTATTTGCCGATGGCACTCTCTCCCGATAGCATCGTGGCGTCGGCGCCATCGAGGATGGCGTTGGCGACATCGCTCACCTCGGCCCGTGTGGGCTTGGGGTTCTCCTGCATGCTCTCCAACATCTGTGTGGCGGTGATGGAGACCTTGCCCTTCTTGTGGCAACGGGCGATGATGTCCTTTTGGATGACGGGGACTTCCTCGGGCGGTACCTCGACACCGAGGTCTCCTCTCGCGATCATGACACCTTCGGCGATCTCGATGATCTCGTCGATGTTGTTGACGCCCTCTTGGTTCTCGATTTTGGCGATGATGGGAATATCCCTGTCGCAGTGGCTTTTCACGATTTTCCGGATTTCTTCGACATCTTCGGCCCGGCGGACGAAACTGGCGGCGATAAAGTCGATTCCGTTTTCACAGGCCCAGAGGATGTCTTGTTTGTCCTTTTCGGAGATGAAATCGAGATTCAGCACCTCGCCGGGCACATTGATGCCGCGGCGGTCCTTGATGGTGTGGGTGTTGAAAGCGATGGCCTTGATGAGCCGTTTCTCATCATCGATGTCGGTGACCTTCAGTGTGAGATATCCGTCGTCGACAATGAGGATGGCCCCCTTGTCGACATCCTTGTATAGGTCGGGATAGGTGACACTGAATTCCGTATCGTCACCGACGATTTCTTCCATATGGATGGTGATCTCGCTTCCGACACGGATCCGGGCTTTTCCGCCCTTGAAACCATGCGTGCGAATCTCGGGACCCTTCGTGTCCAGAAGGCTCGCGACATTCGTTCCCAGTTCCCGGTTCAAGGATTTGAGCGTCTCCAGGCGTCTTTTGTGGTCGGCGTGATCGGAATGGGAAAAGTTGAGCCGCATGACGTCCATCCCGCTCACGATGAGTTTGCGCATCATGCTCTTCTTTTCCGTTGCCGGTCCGATGGTACAGACAATCTTCGTTTGGTTGAAGGGTATCATGGAAACCTCCTCAATGCCTGAATTGTGTCACCAGGTCCACAAGTTCCCGGCGGGATTCCTTCTTTGCGGAAAGGGCCTCTTCCAGCCCACAATCGCTGATGGTACCTCCTTGGAGCGCCAAGATGCGGGCCGTCGCGCCCTCTGCCAACAATGCCACGGCTTTTTGCCCCATGCGGGCGGCGAGGTAGCGGTCGAAAGCCACGGGAGTGCCGCCGCGTTGTACATGGCCCAACACGGTGGCACGGCTCTCGAAAGCCGTGGCTTCTTCAATGTCCTCGGCCAGCCGGGAGACATCGGTGATGTTTTCGGTGATGATGACGATGGCGTGACGCTTGTTCTTCTCGAAGGCCTCTTGAACACTCTGTATCACTTCGTGTTGATCGAAGCCGGTCTCCGGTGTCACGACGATGTCGGCCCCGGTAGCGATACCGGCAAAAAGCGCGATATCGCCGTCATTTCGGCCCATGACCTCGACAACGCTGCAGCGCTGATGGGAATCGGATGTGTCGCGCAACTTGTCGATGGACTGCACGGCGGTGTCCACGGCGGTGAAGAACCCGATGGAATAATCGCTGGCGGCGATGTCGTTGTCGATGGTCGCCGGTATACCGACGATACGGACACCTTTTTTGGCCAAATCCAAAGCCCCGCGGAACGTCCCTCCCCCGCCGATGACGACAAGAGCTTCGATGGAATGCTCTTTCATCATCCGGATGGCCTTCTCCTGTGCGGCGTCCTCCTTGAAAGCCTCGTAGCGGGCGCTTCCGAGTATGGTCCCGCCCCGGTTGATAATACGGGAAACGGCTTGACGGAGCAATGGTTCGATGTTTCCCTCGACAAGACCCTTGTATCCGTCGCGCACACCCCGGACTTCGATTCCCGAGGCGATCGCGCTCCGGACCACGGCCCGGACGCAGGCGTTCATGCCGGGGGCGTCGCCTCCCGAAGTCAAAAGAGCTATCCGTTTCATAATCCACCTTCTTCGGTTGCGTCATCTTTGGCGTATTATAGCACAAACACAGGCAAACATTAAGTTTCCGCCGCATTGGCGGATGTGAGTTCGAACTGTCGCTTACCCTCCCGGAGTGTCACCCTGCCTTGAAACCAAAGTACCTTGCCCTCCTCCAAAACCTCCTGAAAGCGACGATAAGTTTCGGGAAAACACACCGCGTTCATGGAAGAGTTTCCGTCATCGATTTCCAAAAAGGCCATCCTGTCGCCCTTTTTGGTCGTGATTTCCCGTTTCTCCCGCAAAATGCCAATGACGCCGACCTCTTTCTTCAACGGAACGTCCTCGACCTCCGAGGGGAGCCTGAGACCCTTCTTCCTGATGAGAGCCTCATAGGGTCGGAGAGCATCATAGGCGAGATTCAGCCCGAGAGCCTCGCGTTCGTTTTGGCGGAGGGTCTCGTGGTCGTATTCGCCGGCATCCGTGAGGACGAACTGGTCCCAATCGATGGTATCACCGTAATCGGCCGCTTCCATGACGGCATCCAGATTCTTCGCCATCGTCTTTTTCGAGAGTCCGAAAGAATCGAGGGCGCCGGCATGGATGAGATACTCGACTTGGCGGCGGTTGAAGATGTTGCGGGTCTTCACGATAAAATCGACAAAGGTGCTGAGAGTGATCTTCGCACGGAGCTCGACAAAGGCCACGGCCTTGTCCCGACTTATGGTCTTGACCCCGTGCAAGGGATAATAGAGTCTGTTGCCGGAGAGACTGAACTCATAGCCGCTCTCGTTGACATCGGGCCCCATGACATGGAGGTCGTGTTCCAGCGCTTCCCGCATGTAGAGTCGCATCTTGTCCTCGTTTGTCAAAGCGCTCTGCATCAACACCGACAAGAAGTGAGCCGGATGATTCGCCTTGAGATAGGCCATCCAGTAGGATATGAGTCCGTAAGCAACGGAATGGGACTTGTTGAAGCCGTAGTCGGCGAACTTGACGATATAATCGTATATCCTGTCTGCGAGACGGACGTCCCTTCCGGCCCGTTTCGCCTTCTGCACGAAATTCTTCCGTTCTTTTTCGAGTATCGTCCGTTCTTTCTTGCTCACGGCACGACGGAGGATATCGGCCTCATCGAGCGTGTAACCGGCAAAATCATGGGCAATCGCCATGATCTGCTCCTGATAGAGGAGAATCCCTTCGGTCGGGGCGAGGATGGGATCGACATCCTTGGCGACGCTTTCCTTCTCCGCCCGCTTGAAACGGCGTTTCAGATAGAGGGGGATGCTTTCCATGGGTCCGGGACGATAGAGGGCCAAGACGACGGGAATGTCGGCGAATTCTTTGATACGCATCTGGCGGATGAGGCGCCGCATGCCCCGGCTTTCGAGCTGGAAGATTCCCGTGGTGCTTCCTTCCCGCAAAAAACGGAAGGTCTTCTCATCGTCTGTGGGTAACCGGTAGGGATAGATGGTCCTCGTTTCGTATTTCTCAACCCTTGCACAGACTTCTTCTATCATCGAGAGATTACGCAATCCCAAGAAATCGATCTTCAAAAGTCCCATCGCTTCGAGGTCGCTTTGTTCGTATTGGGTTTCCTTGAGGCCGGCGAGCCCTTCCTGCAGAGGTGTGTAGGAAATCAAAGGCTTTTCGGAGAGGATCACACCCGCCGCATGCGTGGACACGTGACGCGGAAGTCCTTCGATTCTTGCGGCCGTCAAAAGCCAATGCTTCAACCGGGGGTCGTTCATACGGTTCTTGACATCCTCGTCCTCGGAAAGCATCTTCTTGATCGAGCCGAAGCGGCCCACCTTGCGGGTCATTTCCGTCACATAGCGGGACTCGATTTCCAAAACGCGGGCCGTGTCGCGAAGACTGCTCTTGGAAAGGAATGTGCCGAACGTGCAGATCAGAGCCGCATTGTCCTCGCCGTAGGTGTCGCGAACGTATCTCAGCACCTCGTCACGTGACTGGTCGGGGAAATCGATATCGATATCGGGCATGCTACGTCTCGCCTTGTTCAGGAAACGCTCAAAAAGAAGTCCGTGTTCCAAAGGATCCACCGTGGTGATGCCAAGTGCATAAGCGACAAGGCTTCCCGGGGCGCTGCCCCGGCCCGGACCGACGAGTATGCCTCTCCCCTTCGCATATCGGACGACATCCCAGACGATGAGGAAGTAGTCGTCATAGCCCATTTCGTGGATCGTCCCGAGTTCTTTCGCGAGACGTTCATCATAAACCCCGCGATCCAGACGGCGTCCTTTCAATCTTTTGTCCAGTCCCTTCTGGGCCAAAGCCCGGAGGAAACGGCCGCTCGTGATCCCTTCGGGAGTCCTGAACCCGGGCAGGGCGGGTTTGGGAAAAGAGAGGTCGAGAGCATGTTTTTTACAAAACGTCTCAAGAGTCTCTTTTCCTTCTTTCGACAAAAGACCCGCGAGTTCCCTCTCGCTCTTGAAGGACTTGCGTTCTTTGGGAAACGAAGCAAGCGGCGTTCTTTGGAAGATGCGTCGCAGGATTGAAAAGACCTCGCCGTCTTCTTCTTTGAGATACATGACTCTGTCTAGCGGCAGCCGTTTGATGGGGAAAGGGACATCATATTCCTCGGGCACACCGAGGAAGATATCGGGGAACAGGGATTTCATCTCCTGGAAAAGGCTCCGCAGCGCTTGCACGGACCCCTCGTCATAGAGGGCTTTCGCCTCGCCCGTACAACCGTTCAAGACAACGGTGATGCCTTCGCTTTGTTCTTTCAGTGAGGAGGCATCCAAAGGCTCATTGTTGCCGGAAAGCTTCAACAGGTTCTTGTAACCGTGTTCGTTTTTCGCATACAAAATCAAATGGAGGGGAAGATCCTTGTAAAAGGGTGCGAATTCGACTTGCAAACCGATGATGGGAGCGATTCCCGATTTTTTGCAGGCTTCGTGGAACTTGTATGCCCCATGCATCTTCCAATCCGTCAACGACAAAACACGCATCTCCTTGTGATGCGCTTCTTCGACTGCGGAGGCGATTGTGATGTTGGAACCGGAAAAGCTCAGGGCCGTTTCCAGATAAGGGCTGCAAATCAAGAGAACCACCACCGTTCACACCTCGGATTATACCATACCGGTACAAAAAAAACTTATGCTTCCGCATAAGTCTAGGGTTTTTTGAAAAGCCGATAAAGCAGTAATCCGACAGCGACGGCAGTCACACCGACAAGAATCATCTCGAGCTTCACAAAGCCATTTCCCGGTGTTCCTTCCTCAATATCGAGTTCGAAATGATGGGATTCCAGATAGCCGTTTTTTCCCGCGATCTCCAAGACATAACTACCGCTTTCGGCGAGAAGCATCCCTGAATCGATGCTTTCACCGTTCAAACGACCTTCTCCCATGAACGAGAGTGTGAGGGGATTCTCATGGACCGTGTGGGACTCGACACCGGATAGGCCCGATGTGAGGGTGAACGGCACCTTCTTCTCATAACCGTTCATACCCGCCACCTTGAGTAGATGATATCCCGGTTCACTTATGGTCTCGCCGCTGGCATATGCGGTGTTATTCAAGAACGGTTGCCCGGCATCAATCGTGATGGAAAACGGCTCATCACGGGTCTCATGCGCCTTCACACCCTCAATTTGGGGATGGATGGTGAAATCGTATGTCTCGTCTTGCATTGTGATAACAAAATGACCGGGATAATCGAAATGCAAGGGTCCGATGATTTCTTCACCTTCATAGAAGGCTTTTTGAAGGAAGTGGAAGGTCGTGCCGGTGTCATACTCGCCGTTCTTTTCGAGTTCGAGGGCTTCTTCCGGGGTGAGAAAGTCTCCATGTCGATTGAGGGCGAGCTCGAATCCGCCTTGACTTTTTTCGCTCAAATAAAGGATTTCCCGGTGTTTTTCGACCCGCTCGAGCCTGGTGGGGACCATAACACTCTCCTGCAAATCATTGCCTTCATAAAGGAGAAAATGGTCGGCCACGTGTTCATACGCTTCATCTCTCCATTGCTGGATGTGTA
>Ga0207421_10003153_pt1 | contig 19800 bp, 17 predicted proteins | sample SodLakKL_010_SED_4_FD_187542 | JGI IMG/M metagenome (GOLD analysis project Ga0207421, IMG submission 187542) | Alkaline sediment microbial communities from Lake Tanatar, Kulunda Steppe, Russia - 8KL_010_SED (SPAdes) (version 2) | ecosystem: Environmental > Aquatic > Non-marine Saline and... | reverse complement strand
TTTTTCAGCCAGCAGCTCCACCAGGTATCCTTTAGCAACTGGGTGCAGGGGGGAGAAAACAGTCTGTCTTCCACCACGATTTTAAACCTGGGTGCGAATTATTCAAAAGACCGTTACTCCTGGGAGAACAGATTGAATATGGCCTTTGGCATTCTTAAGCGAGAGGATACCCCTTTGCGTAAAAATGAAGATCGTTTGCATTTAATCAGCAAGACCAGCAGAGAGGTTTCACCAATCTTCAGCACGTCTTTCCTTGGAGACTTTCGCAGCCAGTTTTACAAGGGTTATAATTACCCTAACGACAGTGTAGTGGTCTCCCGATTCATGTCACCCGGCGTTCTTTCTTTGTCTGTTGGTATGGATTATAATCCCTGGGATTTTCTCACAATATTCTTTTCTCCAGCTTCAGGTAAATTTACCTTTGTGATGGATCAGGATCTTGCCAACAAGGGCTCTTATGGCGTGGATCCTGCAGAATATGATGAGCATGGCAACATGATCAGCGAAGGGAGCAACATCTATTCCGAATTTGGTGCTTTGCTTAATGTGGTATTTGAAAAAGAGGTATTTGAAGATGTATCTGTTGAATCGCGGCTTACTCTGTTTAATAACCTGGTGGATGACGACAGTTCAAACCGGAAAAACACCCATGTGGACTGGGAAACTTCCATAAATTTGAAAATAAACCGGTATATCACTGCCAACGTATTTGTACATATGCTATACGACCATGACGCCCTCATCCCCGTGACAGATGATGATGGCACAGAAACTGGTGAATATACGCGAAAGCTGCAAATCAAACAAATGCTGGGAGTAGGTCTGTCATACAGGTTTTAGGAAATGAGCGCATAAGTCTTTAAAGCTTTGATTTGTGGCTGTCCGGGTTTATTGTTTCCATGCGATCTCTCCTTTCAGCTCATACAGAATCTTGCTGATTTTTTCTTCTGTAGAAGCAGTGCCTTTCAGCCAATGAATTCTGGTGCCTTTTCTCTCCATGCGCCTGAACCATGTCATCTGGCGTTTTGCAAACTGGTGGATGGCGGTGTTTAGTTTTTGAAACATCTGCTCGTAAGAAAGCTGCCCTGTCACGTAATCTGTTACATACCTGTATTCAAGACCGTAAAATCTTAACATGGAGGGTTTTAAGCCCCTGCTGAGAAGAGCCTTCACTTCTTCTATCATCCCTTGTTCAAGCCTGGCCTTTAACCGTGTTGTGATTCGCTGCCTTAGCTCACTGCGTTCAAAGTAAACAGCGAAAACTACAGGTTTCATCGGGGGATGCTCCTGGGTTTTTCCCTGATGAAGCTGTTCATGTTGTGCGATCTCGATGGCCCTGATCAACCTGCTTCTGTCTTTAATATCCGTGGTATTATGCAGGGGTCTCATCTGGGAAAGCATTTCGGCCAATGTGTCCATGGAAAGGTGGCTTAGCTTTTCCCTTAGCCCTTCGTTCACAGGCACTTCTGTCATGCGGTAGCCGCTAATGGCCGCGTCAACATAGAGCCCTGTCCCGCCACATAAAACGGGTTGCTTCCCCCGCTCCACAATGTCCCTGAAAGCTTCCAGGAAATCTTTCTGGAATTCATACACATTGTATTCATATCCAGGCTCTTTAATATCCACAAGGTGATGGGGGATCATTTCGTTGTCAACCTGGTAATCCTCCAAATCCTTTCCCGTTCCGATATCCATGCCCCGGTATACCTGGCGGGAATCGGCGCTTATTATTTCTCCTTGCAGCCTTTGTGCAAGCCTGGCGGCAAGTTTGGTTTTCCCGGTAGCAGTGGGGCCGGTGATCACCACAAGAATGGGAGTCTTGTTGCTGGTCATGATGCATTTTTTTGTTGGTATTCCTGTTCTATTTGCATGAGTATATTACGTATCTTATTCAATAAATACAAAGGAATGGTTTCAAAACCGGAGGTTTTCATTAAGCCTCTTTCTTCTTCTGAGAATTGCAGCTCCTTTTTTGATGCTTTTTCGGGTGAGGCAAATACTTGAGGGAAAAGCTGTTCAAAAAAACATAGCAGATGCTGTTCATCGCCGGAGGTAAGCTTTTTTGTTTCAGCCTTAAGGAATTGCAGGAGCCGGAGTCCGTCAACTTTTTCATGGCAGGCCTGCACAAATTTTTCCTTATGTGAAGCATTTTTTCTTAGCGGGTGAAAAGGGTCGCTTTCCTTGAACTGCCGGGATAAGAAATGTGACATGGGCGTTTCCTTTGCTTTGTTGTAAAGTGCGGGAAAGCAGGCGTAGGTTTCCTGTATGCGTTCAAAAAGATGGTGGCTGTATATGGGGTAGCTTTCCCAATCGCCCTGGCTCCCTTTGATCAGGGCAGGACCGGTTCCGAAGAATACACGGTCGCTATACCTGGTGCCGGGATAGACCTTGTGTGTGTTATGGTTGCATATCCAGCCTGTTTTCCTGAGCTTTTGCAGGAAGTAGAAATCTTCGCCGCTCTTTTTTGCCGTGATGCCGCCGGTTTTACGGTATGCAGTCACGGGCAAGGCTATGGCTGACCCGAGTGCAGTGAAATTGTAAGGCGAACCAATACGCCACATGTTGATCGCGTAATAACGCATGTAGATCTCGTACCGAAGCATGGCCCTGTTGAGAACAGGGTCATCTGACAGTTTATGGTAATACGGGTTGGAGAGGGCTACGGCATGGGGGTATCTTTCAAAGCATGTTCTTACCGACCTGAGATAACCGGGATCAAACAAGGTATCTGCATCCAGGCTCAATAGCACGTCTTCCGGCTCAGCTTCTTCATTGATTCTATCCATGAGCACTTTGCGCGCCTGACCAACCCCGTGGCGCTTTCCTGTCCATCCTTTGCCCGGACTGCTGTGGTCGAGCACATGCAGGTTGTTCACGTTAAGCCCGAATAAATAGTCCAGTGTTTGCTTGTTGTTGCTACAGATAGCCTGTTTTTCCGGGTCATCATGGTAGGATTCGGGCTGGTTGACGCATACCCATACCTGCATGTGTTCGTCGGCTTCTTCCTGAATTTTATTTATGGTAAGCGGAAGCCAGTCAGCCTCATTCATGGCTGGTATGGCAATATGTATTTTTTTGGGGATGTGCATAGATGTCCGGGCCTGATAAGTGCTCTCATTGATATGGTCGCTGTACTTCAGGATGCTTTGTAAGCCAGTGAGCTTAGCTGATTGGCATCCATCACTTCATTGGCTGCTTCGATTAACTGTGCTGCGGTCACTGCTTCAATGCGTCTGTTGATCTCATGCAGGGTGTCGCTGTGATTAAAATGAAGCATTTTTTTCCCGATGTATAACATTTCCGTAAGATTGGATTCATGGGCCATGTTGACCTGGCCGCACAGCTGATTTTTTGCTCTTTTAATCTGCAGGGAGCCCAGGGTATTGTTGCGTAGCCTGCTGAGTTCCTTTTGCACCAGTTTCATGGTCTTGTCTACATATCCGGGGTCTGTGCCAAAATAGATGCCCCAAATGCCACCATCTGAATAAGGCTGATACATGCTCTCAATATGGTAACAGAATCCGTGTTTTTCGCGTACCGACATGTTAAGCCTGGCTGTCAGACCCGGGCCGCCAAGGATGTTGTTAAGTAACAGGAGTGCAGTTTTTCTGTCATTTTTTAAACTATATGATTGGTTTCCTATCATACAGTGGGCCTGGTGGTTTTGCCGTTCGACGACTTCATGCTGTGGACGGTAGTTGTGGTAGGGTTCCCTTTGATGATTACGGCTTTTTTGCGGCAGCCCCCCAAAATACTTCTCAGCAAGGTAGATAAGGCGTGTGAAGTCGATGTTTCCTACCGAACAGATCACTATCTCCTCACTAACATAATGCCGGTCCAGGAAGTCAAAGATATCTTGCCTGCTGAAAGAATCCAGGTGGTTGGGGGTGCCCAGGATATTCCTGCCCAGTGGGTGCCCGTCAAAAACAACCTCATCAAAGTCATCAATTATTTGTTCTGAAGGGGTGTCTTTGTAAGAGTTGATCTCATCAATCACGATATCTTTTTCCTTTACAAGCTCCTTTTCAGGGAAAGTGGACTGCAAGGTAATATCCGATAAGATATCGAACCAGCGTTCATAGTAGGGGTGCATGAAAGAACCATAGATGCAGGTTTCTTCTTTGGAAGTATACGCATTGATCTCGCCTCCCACGTTTTCCATGTGGCTCATAATATGAAAAGACTTCCTGTGTTTGGTGCCTTTGAAGATAACGTGCTCAATGAAGTGTGCCAGGCCCTGTTCTTCCGGCAGCTCGTCCCGGCTCCCCGCATTGATGATCATTCCGCAATGCGATACCGGGGAGGAGCTTTGCCTGTGAATCAGCCGGATACCATTCGACAGACGGTGTTTGTGATACATTTATCTTTTACCTCCTCTCAACGGGAATTTCATGGGATAGCTTACGCTTACCTGTCCTTTGGAAATGCCTGATAGTTTTTTTCGTAATAAGGTTTTTTTTAGCGGAGAGAAATGATCCACCATTAAGGTGCCTTCAATATGGTCATATTCATGCTGAATAATGCGGGCAGTAACACCATCGAATTTTTCTTCATGGGTCTCGAAATTTTCATCCTGGTATCTGATAACTATTTCCGGTTTGCGTTGGATATCCTCCCGTAATTCGGGAAAGCTCAGGCATCCTTCGTTGAAAAGCCAGGCTTTGCCTGTCTCCTCCAGGATCTCAGCATTAATAAATACCTTCTTAAAGCCTTTGAGCTCAGGTTCTTCTTCTGCGAAGGGATTGGCATCAATGACAAAGAGGCGCAGGCTTTTTCCGATCTGGGGTGCGGCAAGGCCGACTCCCTGGGCGTTATACATGGTGTCCCACATGTCGTTGATAAGCTCATTGATGCCGGGGTGATCCTCATCAATGGGCTCTGCTTTTTTCTTTAATATCGGGTCGCCGTAGGCGAGTATTGGTTTTATGCTCATGATCTGTTATTGCTTCCTTTTTGTTGCAGGTAATACTGGAGGATGATGGTGGCGCTGATGGTGTCCACAAGGGCTTTATTCTGTCTGGCTTTTTTCTTCAGACCTGCATCAATCATTGCGCGCATGGCCATCTGCGATGTGAATCGTTCGTCCATTCTTTCAACAGGAATGTGCGGAAATTGTTTGCGCAGGTGCTTGACAAAGGGGTCGATATAGCGGGAAGCATCAGATGCCCTGTTTTGCATGTCAAATGGCTCGCCTACGACAATGCACTCAACATCTTCCTTGTCGCAGTAATCTTTCAGGAATGCGATCACATCTTTTGAATGCACGGTGGTGAGGCCTCCTGCTATCATTTGCATCTCATCCGTCACTGCCAGACCAACACGTTTACTGCCATAATCGATGGCCAATATACGTCCCATCATTGAATTTTTTGCAAAGATACACAACAATTGGCAGAGTGGAGGACTTTGCATCAGGGCAAAATAGTCCTATCTTTGCAGGCATCAACACAAAAACCAGCGAAATGTCATGCATAAGGAACTGAAAGACATCATAGAAGCAGCCTGGGATGACCGGGACATGTTAACACAACAGCATGTGCGATCCGGCATTGAAGAAGTGGTGGCCATGCTTGACCGTGGAAGCTTGCGCGTAGCGGAGAAGAAAGGCAGTCAGTGGCTCGTGAATGACTGGGTCAAAAAGGCTGTTGTGTTATATTTTCCCCTGCAGAAGATGCAAACGATGGAAGTGGGTCCTTTCGAATTTCATGATAAGATTCCCTTAAAGAAAGGATACCAGGAAATGGGTGTCCGGGTGGTGCCTCATGCGATTGCACGGCATGGTGCGTATCTTGAAAAGGGTGTGGTGATGATGCCCTCATACGTTAACATTGGTGCCTGGGTTGGTTCCGGCACGATGGTTGACACCTGGGCTACTGTAGGAAGTTGCGCACAGATAGGCAGAAACGTTCATCTGAGTGGAGGTGTTGGGATTGGCGGTGTGCTTGAGCCTGTTCAGGCCGCGCCGGTGATCATAGAAGATCATTGCTTTATTGGTTCGCGTTGCATTGTCGTAGAAGGAGTGTACATTGAAGAGGAAGCAGTGCTTGGCGCCAATGTGGTACTCACTGCTTCCACGAAAATCCTGGATGTGAGCGGAGAAGAAACAGTTGACATGCAAGGCCGTATACCTAAAAGGTCTGTAGTAATTCCCGGAAGCATACCTAAAAAATTCCCTGCGGGCACCTATCATGTACCCTGTGCGCTCATCATTGGAAAAAGGAAAGAAAGCACTGACAGAAAGACCAGCCTGAACCAGGCATTGCGGGAGCATCAGGTGGCAGTTTAAGGGTTTAATCAGTCTCTCAAAACGGATATACCTTGAGCTATCCGAAGCCTAAAAGCATATCTGAAGATTATATGTGCCAGGCAGGCATTTGTCATGACCCGGAAAATTGCGTCAGATATGCATCGTGAGGCAAAATGCATTACATTTGTGTAAAATTGTTTTCTTATGCCACCTATCTCAGGGGTTGTCATTGCTTTTAACGAGGAAGAATACATCGGCCAGTGTATCCGGTCACTGCAAAATGTATGTGATGAGGTAATAGTAGTTGATTCCTTGTCGTCAGACCGGACGCCGGAGATATGCAAATCTTTGGGAGTAAAATTTATAGAGCAGCCATTCCTGGGGTACATAGAGCAGAAAAACTTTGCCCTGGAGCAAGCCAGTTATGATCATGTTCTCTCACTTGATGCGGATGAAGCCCTTTCCGATGAGCTGGCAGCATCCATCCTGGAGGTAAAAGAGAACTGGACACATGACGGGTATGTGTGTAACCGGATGAACCGCTTTTGCGGGAAATGGTTGCGATATACAAACCATTACCCGGATCGGAAGTTACGTCTTTGGGATCGTCGTAGAGGATCATGGGGTGGGGTCAACCCTCATGACAAGGTTATTATGCATGAGGATGCAGATGTCGCGCGTTTAAAAGGTGACTTGCTGCACTGGATGTGTGATTCGTATGAAGAACATCTTGACACGATTAACCGTTTTAGTACCATTGCAGCAAAGGAAGCTTTTACAAAGGGCGTGACTTGCTCGCCCTGGAAAGTGTTTTATAAAACCTTTTGGCGTTTTATTCAGCATTACATTGTAAAACGCGGTTTTCTGCATGGCTACATGGGTTTTGTGGTAAGCTACCAGGATGCATTTCTGTGCTTCCAGAAGTATGTAAAACTACGGCATATGATACATGCTGCCAAAACAGATGACAGCTCCTGATGATGACTGCCGGGTAAAGATTTGGCATGCGAATTGAATAGGTTTAAGCAAAAAGAATATCTTTATGTCAGTACAACGTGATATAAAAGAGGCAGTAAATGTGCTGCAACAGTGTGGCACCATTTTATATCCTACGGATACGATCTGGGGCATTGGATGTGATGCCACACGGGTGAAAGCTGTCGAAAAGGTTTATCGGGTTAAAGAGCGGGTAAAGGAAAAGTCTCTCATTATTTTGGTTAGCGACATGGACATGTTGCAGCGTTATGTATCTCATTTGCCGGAAATTGTCATAGAGTTGCTGGCCAGTGTCACTGATCCCCTGACAATTATCTATCCAGAGGCACGTAACCTTCCCAGAAATGTCACGGGTGATGATGGTTCTATTGCTATTCGCATCCCCAAGCATGATTTCTGCCAGGAGCTGATTGGTACTTTTGGTAAGCCCATTACCTCTACTTCGGCCAATTTAAGCGGTGCTGCAAGCCCCTTCTCTTACAGCAATGTTGCTGAACCCATTAAAGAGGCTGTCGACCACATCGTTCCTGCGAAATATCAAAATATAACGAACCCCAAGCCATCTACGATAGTAAAAATTGGCACCGACGGGGAGCTTCACATTATCAGGAACTAAGTTATACGTTTTATTATGAGGGAAAAAGTGATGCATGAGGCTTTTGAGGGGCGTCTGGACCAGGAGTTAATCAGTCTTGTAGCGGAGGCTGCCGGTGAGATGAAGCGACCTGCGTATATTGTGGGTGGCTGGGTTCGTGATGTGCTTCTGGGCAGGGACTCTAAGGATATTGACGTGGTGGTGGCAGGAAGCGGCATTGAGCTGGCTTCGCGCGTGGCAGAAAAAACCGGAAAGAAAGGTCACGTCAAGGTGTTTAAAAACTTTGGCACTGCCATGCTTCGGCATGGATCATGGGAGGTTGAATTTGTCGGTGCCCGGAAAGAATCGTACAGAGCTAGCTCCAGAAAGCCTGTGGTGGAGGATGGTACGCTGGAAGACGACATGCGAAGGCGCGACTTTACCATCAACGCCATGGCCATCAGCCTGAATAAAAAGGATCATGGCAAGCTCCTGGACCCTTTTAATGGCATCCGGGATCTTCGTGATAAAAAGATAAGGACACCGCTGGATCCCGACATAACCTATTCGGATGACCCCCTGAGGATGATGCGTGCCATTCGCTTTGCCACACAGCTCGATTTTGACATAGATCCGGATTCTTTTGAAGCAATTAAAAGAAATGCCCAAAGGATTGAGATCGTTTCCATGGAGCGTGTCATGGAAGAGTTTAATAAGATCATGCTTGCTGAAGTCCCTGGCCGTGGACTAAAGATGCTGCGGGCCTCTGGTCTGTTGCCACACTTTTTTCCCGAGCTGGAGGCTCTTCACGGGGTGGAAGTAGTAGATGGAAAGGCGCATAAAGACAACTTTTTTCACACCATACAGGTACTTGACAACCTGGCTCAACGCACCAATGATCTCTGGCTTAGATGGGCTGCACTCCTGCACGATATCGCCAAGCCTGCCACGAAGCGTTATGAGAAGGAGCATGGGTGGACATTCCACGGCCATGAGTTTCTGGGCCAAAAGATGGTGCCACGGATCTTCAGGCGGCTGAAGCTTCCCATGAATGAGAAAATGAAATATGTGCAAAAGCTGGTGCTGCTTCACCTGCGACCCATTGCGCTTACGGAGAATATCGTGACAGACTCGGCCGTGCGAAGGCTGTTGTTTGAAGCCGGAGACGATATCGACGACCTGATGATGTTGTGTGAAGCCGACATTACCTCGGGAAACAGGGACAAAGTGAAAAGATATCTTGAGAATTTTCAGCTTGTACGTAAAAAACTTAAAGAAACAGAAGAAAAAGACCGTCTGCGTAACTGGCAGCCTCCGGTATCCGGCGAAGAGATTATGGAAACATTTGGTATCCCACCAAGCAAGGAGGTGGGGTTGATCAAAACGGCGATTCGTGAAGCCATCCTGGAGGGAATCATTCCCAATGAGCACGATGCAGCACGCGATCTCATGAAAAAAGAAGGAGAAAAACTGGGGCTGAAAGCTGCGAATTCAAAAAATTAATCCGTAGTTTTGCACAAGACATTGATGTATCATCCGCAATGAGGAGATTGCATGCTGATTTATAAATTCAAAATAAAATTCGAAGATCACGAAGAATTTCTCAGGGAAATTGAGCTTCGGGCCGATCAAACCTTTGAAGATTTTCATCAGGCTATCCTGGGTAACCTGGGTCTTGACCCGGGCATGCTGGCCTCATTTTTCATATGCGATCACCGTTATCGCAAGCAGCAGGAGATACAGCTTGTGGAGATGAATCCATCCGCACCTCCGGCAGAAGAGGCTGAGGGTAACGAAAACGGCAAGAAAACCCTGCTGATGCAGGAATGTGACCTGAAAGACTTTATCGATGATCCCCATCAAAGGATGATCTTTGAATATGATAACCTTAACCAGTGGACCTTTTATATTGAGCTGATGAAGATCAAGCCTGCTACCGGCGAACACACCTATCCGCGTGTCAGCAAGTCGGTAGGCGCCGTACCCCGGGAGCTGGTCGCCACTCCCAAGCAGATCCCCGGTGTGGAAACCCCCATGGATTTTTCTTATGGTGATGGAGCCGCCCCACCTGAAGACTTGTCGGATTTTGACCAGATAGAAGGTGGTGAGGATTATTATGATGAGGGTATGGATCAAAACCATGAAGAATCAGACAACAGATAAGCCTCTCCTCCTGGTGATCACCGGCCCTACTGCTGTTGGCAAGACCAGCGTGAGCATCCACATTGCCAGCAAATTGCATAGCCAAATCGTGTCGGCAGACGCCCGGCAATTCTACAGGGAACTTAAAATTGGTACAGCAAGTCCTACGGCACATGAACTCAACAAGGTCCCTCACCATTTCATCGGACATCTTTCCATCCACGATACCTATAATGTGGCCAGATATGCTGATGATGCATTAAAGCTATTGAATAAATTGTTTCAAAAGCACCCCGTTGTTGTGTTGACCGGTGGATCCGGACTCTATATTGACACCCTGATCCACGGCATCGACGACCTGCCCGACCCTGACCCCATGGCACGGAAAGAGGTTAAAGCCTTTTTTGAAAGGGAAGGAACGGAAGGCTTGAGGCGCTGGCTCAGGCAGACGGATCCTCTTTATTATGAAATGGTAGACACGGCCAACCCGAACCGTATGATGCGTGCCCTGGAAACGTTTCTTACCACAGGCCAGACATTTTCATCCCTTCGTCAAAATATTGGCTGTGACAGACCTTTTCGTACCCTGAAAATTGTCCTGAACCGGCCAAGAGAGGTGCTCTTTGACCGCATAAATCAGCGTACTTCCGGTATGGTAAAAGATGGTCTGGTTGAGGAAGCCTGGAGTCTTTTCGCTCACCGCCACTGTAACGCGCTAAATACCGTGGGGTACAAAGAAATTTATGCATGGCTTGCCAATCAATGGAATCTGCCCATGGCCGTAGAAAAAATCAAAACCAACACCCGGCGTTATGCAAAAAGACAGCTTACCTGGTTTAAGCGTTATGATGACGCCTATTGGTTTCATCCGGATGAGCTGGATGAGATGTTACTGCTCATTAAAGAAAATATGCGGAAAGCGAACCCCCTCAGCTGATTATTATGTCGCGTGATATTTTACAAGGCCTTCCATGGGGGAGATCATAAATGTTTCTGTGTGGACGCTATATTTGTCTGCGGCCTTTACGAATAAATCACGGAAATGGTAAGCCACAGAGCCTATGCAGCCCAGCTTTCGTTGGGTATATCTGGAAAAATGACATACCTGTTCTTCAAAAAAGGCTTCAAAACAGCCCTGAACCAGCTGGTAGATGTATGGATGATGCAGATGGTCTTTTAAGAAGTGGGTAAAAGAGGCGAGGAAGCGGTTTGGGTTTGTCTTTTTGTAAACGTTTGTCAGGATGTCTTCTCTGCTGAGACCATAATGTTCAACAAAGGCTTGCATGATGTCCTGTGGTGCTTTTTCCTTCAGGTGTTCGGCGATATAGGTCTTTCCCAGGTGGGCTCCGCTTCCCTCGTCGCCAAACATGTATCCCAGGGAAAAGAGGCTTTCCGTAATATGTTGGCCGTCGTAAACGCAGGCATTTGACCCTGTTCCCAGTATGCAGGCAATACCTGGCTGGTTGCCAAAAAGCGCTCGCGCCGCAGCAAGCATGTCGTGGTCAACAAAAGTGTGCTTACCCGGGAAAATTGCCTGCAGAGCGCTATCTATCACAGCCTGTTTGCCCTCTGATGAGCAGCCGGCCCCATAAAACCAGACAGCATCAATGGCATTATTGTCAAAAAGTCCGTTGAATGCTTCCTGCAGAATCCCTCTTGCTTCTTCTGTTTTTACAAAGTAGGGATTCAACCCCACGGTTTTGAATGATTGCAGAACCTCATTGCCTTTGACTACCACCCAGTCAGTTTTGGTACTTCCACTGTCAGCAATAAGTATCATGACATCTTCTTATTTTTGAGAATATTTCTTAAGAAAGAAAATTTTTCTTTTCCGGTGCGATCCTGTTTTTTGTCCGTCAGGAAATCGTTGGCAAGAAGCTCTTTCAGCTGAAGAGGCTTAATGTTTCGCTGTATTTTGCCCTCTTTGCACCAGGAGATCTTGCCACTTTGTTCGCTTACGATAAGTGCGACAGCATCCGTTTGTTCCGTGATCCCAATGGCTGCCCTGTGCCTGAGCCCGAGGGATGCAGGGATCCTTCGGATTGAGGATACAGGCAGGACGCAACGTGCCGCCCTGATCCTGTTATTGGAAATGATCACGGCTCCGTCATGCAGGGGGCTGTTCAGATAAAATATGGATCCCAGCAATTGTTCTGAGATTAGCGCATCCATGCGCTGGCCTGTCTCAATAAAAGATTCCAGGTCGTTTTCATGTGTAATGACAATGAGTGCACCGGTCTTTTGCTCTGAAAAGGACTCACAGGCATTAACTATCGCGGGGATGTTCAGTTCGCGATCTTCCTCCATAGCCCACAGACCCTTGAAAAATGTTTTTGATCCCTGCTGGATGATGCTTCTTTTGCCCAGCAGGAGTAAAAACTTTCGGATTTCGGGTTGAAACACAATGATCAGGGCCAGAACCCCAACAGACATAAACTGCCCTAAGATGGCTGTGAGCAGCTCCATCTCAAAAATTCGCACCAGCCACCAAATAAGATAAATGGACAGGATACCCAGAAAAATATTTATGGCACCGGTGCCGCGGATGAGGCTGTATACCTGATATATCAGTATGGCTACAAGCAGAATGTCAAGGATATCCAGCAGCCGTATCTGAAGAAAACCTGTAATAAAGTAAGCAGGCATAGAGTGCTTTTTTGTTCAGAGCTCTGTAAAGATACAGATTTATCGCTGTTTTTTGTAAAACCCTGTGATTTTTATTACCTCCCTGGCCTCTCTCACATCGTGCACACGCAGGATGTCGGCACCATTCTCTATTGCCAGGGTATTCAGTATGGTGGTGCCGTTAAGGGCATCAGCAGGGGAAACTTTCAGCACCTTGTTGATCATGGACTTCCTGGAAAAGCCCACGAGAATGGGAAGTTCAAAGATCCTGAAATACTCCAGCTCCGCCAGCAGCTGATAATTTTGTTCCAGTGTTTTGCCAAATCCAAACCCGGGATCCAGGATGATATCATGTACCCCTTTCCCCTTGAGCTGTAATACCTTTTCGGAGAAAAAGCCTGCAATATCCTTTATCAGGTGTTTGTACACGGGTTTTTGCTGCATGTCTTCGGGTCTTCCCTGCATGTGCATCATGATGTAGGGGACCTGTAGCCTGGCCACCGTGTCGAACATCTCTCTATCAATATTTCCTGCAGAAATGTCGTTTATGATGTGTGCACCCGCCTCAATGGCGGCTTTGGCTGTGTTTGCATGATAGGTGTCAATGGAGATGACAGCTTCCGGAAATTGCTTTACCACTGCCCGGAGTGCCGGTAAGAGCCTTTGTTGTTCTATGCCGGGATCGATAATACCGGCACCCGGACGGCTTGAGGCAGCTCCCATGTCGAGGATGTCGGCTCCCTCTGCCAGGTATTTCTCTGCCTTTTTAATGGCATCCATTGGGTTACGGCAGCTTCCTCCATCATAAAATGAATCCGGCGTAATATTCATCACCGCCATAACGAGGGGTGAAGATAAATTTATAATTTTGCCATTACAGTTTATGGTCTTCGGGGGATTAAAAAATTCCTCTTTCTTCATGAACCATAGTGATGTTTACTATTCATAATAATTTGTCATGAGCCAGGAAACACATACTGATCAGCAATATGCACAGGTTGTGGAGATGTGCAGGGATATTTTTAAGAAAAAGATGCAGGACTATGGCAGTGCCTGGCGCATCTTGCGTCCCAGTTCCCTTACAGACCAGATCTACATCAAAGCCCAACGTATCCGGTCTTTGCAGAGCAAAGGTACACAAAAAATACGGGAGGGGATCTCGCCGGAGTTTGTTGGCATCGTGAACTATGCTGTTATCGGGCTCATTCAGTTGGAGCTGGGTGCCAGCGACACCATCGACAAGACCCCGCAAGAGGCAGAAAACCTCTATACTGCCTATATTGAAGAGGCACGCAGGCTGATGCATGACAAAAACCATGATTATGGCGAGGCCTGGCGCGATATGCGGGTGTCTTCCCTGGCAGACATCATCCTCATGAAGCTCCTCCGGATAAAACAAATTGAAGACAACAAGGGTAAGGCAGCCCATTCTGAAGGCATAGATGCCAACTATTACGACATTATCAATTATGCTGTTTTTGCCCTGATTAAACTCGAACTGGAGTGATACAATTCCTGGTCAGACGTCTCTGGTATGGCCTGTGGGTGCTCTTTGGAGTAGTTACAGTGGTATTTCTGTTATTTAATGTGCTGCCCGGCGACCCGGCCAGGATGATGCTGGGTCAGCGTGCCGACATCAGCTCTGTGGAAGCCATTCAGCAGGAACTGGGCCTCGACAGGCCCGTGCACAAGCAATACCTGCACTATCTCAATGACCTTTCTCCCGTAAGCCTGCACCGGCATGATGCCACCTCAAGCCTTGTCTATCTTGACCCGGAAAATTATTCTTACAGCCGCCTGGCCACCATTGGCGCCTATTCGCTTGTAGTCAAAAAACCATACCTGCGGCGTTCATATCAAAGCGACCGGCCCGTTTCAGAGATCCTGGCCAGCGCCTTCCCAAACACCCTGATCCTGGCAGGTGTGTCGATCTTGTTTGCCATGCTTGTCGGAATAGTGGCAGGCACATTCATTGCCTTAAAAAGGAAGCCATGGATTAGCCGGGGTGCCCTTGTATTTTCTGTCTTTGGGATGTCGCTGCCGTCTTTTTTTGCCGCTATCCTCATCGCCTGGGTGTTTGCCTATCTGCTCGGAGATATCACCGGACTTAACATGACAGGCTCCCTGTATGAGGTAGATGACTTTGGTCGCGGCGAATACATCGCATGGAAAAACCTGATTCTCCCTGCAATAACCTTGGGCATCAGACCCCTGGCAATAGTTACGGAACTTACCCGGAGCTCACTCAGCCAGGTGATGACCCAGGACTATATCCGCACGGCACGTGCAAAAGGCTTGTCAGAAACGAAGATCATAACACGGCATGCCCTGAAAAACGCCATGAACCCCGTTATAACCGCTATTTCCGGATGGTTTGCCTCACTGATGGCCGGGGCCGTGTTTGTGGAATATGTTTTCGACTGGAAAGGGATCGGCGTGGTGATCGTGGACGCACTGGAACACTACGATTTCCCTGTGCTGATGGGTGCCGTGCTGCTTATCTCTGTGGTGCTGGTATTGATAAACATACTGGTAGATATCATATACGCAAGACTTGACCCCAGGGTGAGGTTGTCATAATTAAGCGCATAAGACAATGAACCGTTTTCATATATACATCTTTCCAATACATTTGCTGGCGATGATCATCATGGCAGCCTTCCCCTCATCCGCTGCTGCTTCTGACCACGGGGTGGTGATCAATGAAGTGATGGCGTCAAATGCCACCATACATGCCTATGAAGACGGCAACCATGAGGATTGGGTCGAGCTGTACAACCCTGGCGATGAAGTGCTGCTTACCCGGCCGGATCAGGTACGCGTCGATGCGCTGCCTCCCATGGAAATCCCTACGGATATATCCTATGGGAGAAAGCCTGATGGTGCGGAGGAATGGTATTTTTTTGATGAGCCCACACCCGGAGAACCAAACACCACCGCGGGGGCTGAAGATATCCTGGAACCCCCGACGTTTTCTATAGAAGGTGGCTTTTACCAGGAGGCTTTCGATCTGGAGATCAGTCACGATGATCCTGATGTCCTCATCATATACACCCTTGACGGTTCAGAACCCTGTATCCACAACCTTGATGGGGTCTCTTATCCCTTTAAAAACGACTATCCTTACCATCCTGATGAGCCTTTCGGGGATACGCTCGCCCTGGAATACCTCAGCAAGACATACGAGGAAAGCATTACCGTTGCCGACAGGTCAGCCGAAGAGGACAAGCTGGCCCGGATAAGGGTTACGGTGCAACCTCCGTACTACATTCCCGATGAACCGGTTTTTAAGGGAACAGTCGTCAGGGCAAGGGCATATAAAGAGGGCATGCTTCCCTCCGACATCATAACCCATAGCTATTTTGTCAGTCCTCAGGGGCCTGACATGTTTCATCTTCCGGTTATATCCATCAGCGTGCAGGAAAACTATCTTTTCGATTATTATGATGGGATCTATACGCCAGGTGTGGATGCTGATCAATGGCGTATCGACAATCCCGGAGCGACTTTCATCTGGCCATTTTACGGTAACTGGCGCAGACGTGGTGCGGAGTGGGAATATCCGGCCCACATTGAAATATTTGAACAACCTGATCATCAAAGGGCATTGCATCAGGACATCGGCATCCGGATTCACGGGGGTGCCACCCGTTCCTATCCCATGAAATCACTCCGGCTGTATGCACGCAATCAATACACCAATTCGCATCTTACCTATGATTTTTTTGGGGATGGCCTGCAGGGGTATAAAAGGTTGATTTTAAGAAATTCCGGAAATGATTTTCCTACTGAGATATGGAGTCCGGGAAATCCCTCCCGTACCATGTTTCGGGATGCTTCCATACAGGCCCTTGTTAGCCACATGCACATGGACACCCAGGCATATCGTCCTGCACTGGTCTTTCTCAATGGCGAGTATTGGGGCATCCAGAATATCCGCGAACGATATGACAAGCACTATCTTCTGCGCAACTACGGAGCTGAAGAAGAGCACATAGACCTTCTCACCGGCAAGGATGAGGTCAAAGAGGGTGACAACCAGCATTACCTGGCCACTATTCAGTATATTGAGGATCACGGGCTGCAGGATGAGGCACATTATCAATATATCCAGTCGCGCATAGACACCGAGAATTTTATCGACTACCAGATCGCGAACATCTATGCCGACAACACCGACTGGCCGGGCAACAACATCGACTTCTGGCGCTACCGCACGGATGCTTACGAGCCCGATGCGCCCAGGGGTAAAGACGGCAGATGGCGCTGGCTGCTCTATGATACCGATTTTGGCCTCGGCTTGTGGGGAGGTGAGGATGCCTATGAAAACAATACCCTTGCTTTTGCCACTGCTACGGACGGTTCCGGGTGGCCTAATCCGCCCTGGTCCACTTTCCTCTTGCGCAGCTTCCTGGAAAACGATAGCTTCAGGAATGACTTTATTAACCGTTTTGCGGACTTAATGAATACCGCTTTCCTGCCCGCAAGGGCTAAGTCTGTCATTAATGAAATGAAAGCCGAAGTGGCTCCCGACATAGAAAAGCACATGGCACGCTGGGGCTATCCTGATGCTTATGATGATTGGGTCAGTTATGTTGGGGTAAAGACGGATTTTTTAGAAAACCGGCCGGATCATCAACGAGCACACATCAAAGAGCATTTCGGCCTGGAAAAGCTCGTGAATGTGTCTTTGGATGTATCCCACCAGCTCGAAGGCTACATCCGGCTGAATACCATCGACGTTCACCGGAACACGCCTGGCGTAGCAGAACTTCCTTATCCCTGGACGGGAAAGTATTTCAAGGACATCCCTGTTACTGCAGAAGCCATAGCTTACCCAGGACATACCTTCTCACATTGGGAAGGTGCAACGGAATCAGAAGACCCATTGATCACAACAGAAGCTGAAAAGGACCTTACTCTGATCGCCCACTTTCAAAGAATGGATGTCCCGGTGATTATCCACTACTGGTTTTTTGATACCAACATACCTAACAATATACCCCTGGAGTCGCTTGATGCTTTTTATACTGCAGCTGGAGTAACGGGAGAAAGCAGGATAGGCTATACCAGCTCACTGGAGGGATACCCTTTTTATGATGGTCATCCAAACTGGCGCAAAGCCTCCATGGAGCGCCGGAACATGCCCACCATACTAAATTATCATCCTGAACTTAATGATGACATCCCCTACACGGAAACCAGCATGCGTGGTATTCAGGTAAGACAGCCCTTTATGGATGAGGATCGCGAAAACACCATGATTTTTCATTTACCTTCCAACGGTTTTAAAGACCTGGTATTTCGTTTTGCTGCCCGTGATGAAGGAGCCGCCGACAGCCTGATTGTGGATTATCGCACGGGGCCGGAAGAGGAGTGGAGCACGCACGGGCTGGAACATAGCTCATGGCCCCTGGGTTTCGCTTATCAGTTATATGAGATAAGCTTTCAGGGGATCACGGCGGTTGAAAACAATCCTGCATTTCAGGTTCGTTTGCGCTTTGCCGGTGATGATATGGAAGCTGATGCAGGCGACCGGGTGACGTTTAACAACATCAGTCTGGAAGGCAGAGCTACAGAGACACATCTTATTACTGCCTCTGCAGGCCCCAATGGCACTATTGATCCTGTTGGCCGCATCCCTGTCTATGAAGGTGACACGCGACATTTTCGGATAATACCTGACGAAAATTACCGTATTATCAAAGCTGAACTTGACAATTATTGCATCCTGGACAGCATTCAGTATAATGATGCCGGAGAAGGTCATTTTACCTTGTCTGATATTACTGAAGACCATTATCTTAGCATAGCGTTTTCCCTGGATGAAGATGCCCTGTCAGTTCATGATGATCATGTGGCCTTGTATCCTAACCCCGCGACGGATGAGATAACCATCACATCGCTGAAAAAGGTCAGGCGTGTGGACATTTTTCACCAGGACGGACGTCTTATGTGGTCAAGGGCCGACCTTGATCATCATGACCTTTACATTGATACAGGCGTTTTCAGGAACGGGCTGTATTTCGTGAGGCTGGAGACAGAAGGCGGCGTGGTGGTGAAGAAACTGCAGGTTATGCGGTGAAAGGGTTGGGGATTTGAGGTTGGCGGTTATGGGAGTAACGATAGGACAGCGCTTGGGCTGTCCCCTGAAATATAAGGGTTTATGATGATCAGACAATTTGGAATGGTTTTATTTCTGGCTTTGGTGATGATGGCTCAGGCAGCTGATGCGCAAGAGCTGGTCATCAACGAGGTGATGGCGTCCAATGCCACCACCCTGGCTGATGAGGATGGAGATAATGAAGACTGGATAGAGCTCTATAACTTTGGTAATGAAGCTATTTCGCTTGAGGGGTTTGGTTTGTCTGATGATTATGGTGATCCGTTCAGATGGTATTTTCCTGATGTGGAGATCAAGGCCGGTGCGTATCTGTTGGTTTGGGCATCGGGAAAGAACCGCCGGGATCCGGAAAAACCCCTGCATACGATTTTTTCCATCAGCTCGGCAGGGGAGGAGGTGCTGCTTACGGCACCTGATGGCACCCTGCTTGATGAGCTGGAGCCCACAAACATCCCTACTGACATTAGCATAGGCCGGTTACCCGACGATTTGGAGGGATGGTATTTTTTTGATAACCCCACCCCCGGGGCGCCAAATACTACCACACACTGGCAGGGGATCCTTGATCCGCCCGCTTTTTCCCACCAGCGGGGTTTTTATGACAGTTCTTTCCAGCTGGAGCTGGATGCAGCAGATAGCCAGGTAGACATATATTATACCCTGGACGGATCAGAGCCCGACCCATCTAACGTGGGTGGCGGCACTTTTCCCTATAAAAATGAGTATCCGCAATATCCTGGTATGAGCCCGGGCCCTTTTCTGGAGCACGGATTTCAGACACATCCTTACCTGGAGCCCATCCCCATAACAGAGCAGACCGGATCAAGCGGGATCCATGAGATCAATACGTCTTACAGCATAGAACCCCTGACTCCCCTGGATGAGGTGTTTCAGGGCATGGTGGTCAGGGCGCGTGCATACCGGGAGGGCTATTTGCCCAGTAAGGTCAAGAGCCACACCTATCTTGTCGGAGAGGGGATACATGATCGTTTCGAGCTGCCTGTCGTGTCGGTTACCCTGCCGGATAGCTCCCTGTTCGACTATTTTCGGGGTATATATGTGGCCGGCAACGAGTTTGACTACTGGAGGAGC
>Ga0207421_10003152_pt1 | contig 19810 bp, 18 predicted proteins | sample SodLakKL_010_SED_4_FD_187542 | JGI IMG/M metagenome (GOLD analysis project Ga0207421, IMG submission 187542) | Alkaline sediment microbial communities from Lake Tanatar, Kulunda Steppe, Russia - 8KL_010_SED (SPAdes) (version 2) | ecosystem: Environmental > Aquatic > Non-marine Saline and... | reverse complement strand
CGGGGTGTGCCCGGTCCGGACACGCTCAAGTCGTCCATGAGCGCTCGAAGATGGCCATCCATGGCCATCTACGGTCCGGACCGGGCACACCCCACACGACTCTTCAGCGTCGGGTGTAAACCCAAGGGCGTGCTGCCGGCGATCGGTGGTTTCGTGGGGGATCGGGGCATGCACCCGGCGCCGGGCTCGGAGCATCGATCCGCGCCGTGCACGGCCTTCGGGGCCCGTGTTTTGGGGCCGGATTCAGGCGGGACAGCCGGAAAGGTTCGCAAGAGCAGATCCCAGCCCCAAGGCCCGGGCCCTTATTCCCTTCAATAAAAAAGATGATCCCAGTGGAGGGCGCAGCCCTGTTCGCGGGTGTCGGCCGCACGGACGCGGCCGTCAAGCCTACAGGGAGGTATTCACGGCGTCCCGCGAACAGGGCTGCGCCCTCCACTGGGATCCACCTCAACCTCACGTGACCATGATCGGCCCGCTGCGCTTGGCCTACGCGGGGTTGAAGGCGGTCAGGTCGAGGCCGCCGTGGTGCTGCAGGAAAGCGCGCAGGCGGCGCGCGATGCGGCCGACACCGTCGGGGCGGTCCGACTCGACGTTCAGCGCCAGCACCGGGTCGTGCAGCGACAGGCGCAGCAGGAACCAACCGGCCTCTTCCGGATCGGTGCAGGCCACGCGAACGCCTTCGTGGTTGTTCGGCACCAGCGACCAGTCGGGCTCGACGCCGACGCGCTCGCGCAGGGCCGTGATCAGCTGCTCGCCATGGCTGGCGAAGTCGGGGGCGGTGACGCCGATCCGGAACTCCCGGCTCTGCGCGGGCTCGCGCAGGGCGGCGATCAGGTCCAGTAACTCCAGCCCATCCCGGCGCGCCCGGGCCAGCTCGATCAGCAGCATCGCCATCAAATAGGCGCCATCGTCCAGGAAGTGGTTTTCGCGCAGGGCGGCATGGCCCGAGGTCTCGATCGCGAGCCAGCATTCCTGGCCGGCCGCATTCAGGCGCAGGGCCTCGTCGATGACGTTGCGATAGCCGCGCCGATAGCGGTGATGAATCCCGCCGAGCTCGCCCTCGATAAAGGCGGTCAGGCCATCCGAGGTGACTGAATCGGTGACCACGATGGATCCCGGATGCTCGCGGAGCACCATGGCCGAGGCCAGGGCGATCAGGCGGTTGCGGTTGATTTCGCGCCCGCCGGCCGCCACCGCACCGGCCCGGTCCACATCGGGGTCGAAAATGATGCCGAAGTCCGCCTGGTGCGTATGCACGGCGTCGGTGAGCGCGGCCATGGCCTTCGGATGTTCGGGGTTGGGGACATGGCCGGGAAAGGTGCCGTCGGGCTCCAGCCATTGACTGCCGGTGGTGTCCGCTCCCAGCGGCTGCAACACCCGGTCCGCGAAAAAGCCCCCGGCCCCGCTGCCCGCATCGACCACGATGCGCAGACCACGCAGGGGTTCGTCGTAATGCCGTGGATGCGCCACGCCGCTGCGGATGCGCGCTACCAGTTGTGCCGTGTATGCAGCCATGAAATCGACCGCGAGGATCGCCCCCGGAACACCCGCGGGTGCCGACGGCCCGGCCTCGGCCCGCGCGAGCAGCGCCGCAATATCGGTGCGGTTCAGGCCGCCGTGCGCGGTAAAGAACTTGCAGCCGTTGCGGTTGAACGGCAGATGACTGGCCGTCAGCATCACCGCGCCGTCGCACTCGAAGCCCGGCGTCACGGTGCTCATGAACATCGCGGGGGTCGAGGCCAGTCCGCAATCGAGAACCCGCACGCCCTGTGCCGCCAGGCCCTGTATCAGCGCGGCCGCCAGGGCCGGGCCGCTCAGACGGCTGTCGCGCCCGACCGCCACCGTCAGGGTCCGGGGTTCCCGATCCAGGCGCTGCGCCAGCCAGAGAGCAAAGGCCTGACCGAGCACTTCGACCACCCCCGGGGTCAGGTTGACCGTGGCCGCGACCGCGGCGTCATCGCCTGCGGGGAGCGCCACCCCACGAATGTCGGATCCGTTCTGCAGCGTTTTCCAGTTCATCGCACCATTATGCCTCCTGTCTGCCAAGGCCACACCCCTTGCTCAGACCCTCATCCAACGGTGCGCCGGCGGCATCCAGTCGCTGATGTTCCGGATGACCCCGGGGGTGCCGCCGGCCCGATATCATAGAGGCCCGGCCACCACTGCGGATCCCCCGCATCGAGGAGCACCGATGAATGATACCGAGTCCCGTCTGCGCGAGACGGTCATCGCCACCTGCCTGGAACTCGAGCGCCAGGGAATCATTCGCGGCACGTCCGGCAACGTGAGCGTACGCTGGCGGGAGGGTCTGCTGATCACGCCCTCAGGCCGGCCCTATGCGCGACTCACTTCCGCCGACATCGTCCTGCTCCCCATGAACGGCGGGCCGGATCCGCGGCAAGCGCCGTCCAGTGAATGGCGCATCCACCGGGACATTCTGCGGCACCGGCCGGAGGTGGGCGCGGTCGTGCACACTCATTCGATCCATGCCACCGCGCTGGCGATGCGCGGCCTGGAGATTCCGGCCGCGCATTACATGGTCGCGGCCGCCGGCGGCGCCAATATCCGTTGCGCGCCCTACGCCACTTTCGGCACCCAGGCGCTGTCCGATCACGCCGTAGAGGCCCTGGAGGGACGCAAGGCCTGCCTGCTCGCCAATCACGGCGTGATCGCGATCGGACACGATCTCGGTCAGGCGGCCGGACTGGCCGGCGAGGTCGAAGTGCTGGCCCAGCAATACATCCTCAGCCGGATGGTGGGCGGACCGAAGCTGCTCCCACAGGACGAAATCGACCGCGTTTTGGCCCGGTTTGGGGACTACGGGCGAACCGTTTGACCCACCGCACCGAGTCCGCATCCATTCCGGCCGAGGCCATCAGGCGTAGCAGCGCAGCTCCCGTGAAAACGCCTGCAACGCATTGATCCCGCTGGCGTCCGCGCGCCGGCACCAGTCCTCGAGTTGCGCCACCAGCCGGTCCCGCGCGCCCTTGTCCCGGACGTGCGCGGTGCGCCCCCACAATGCGGCCAGTTCCTCGCGCATCGAGTAGATCGTGGCCAGCACCCGGCTCGAAAGCAGCGCCTGATCCAGGGCCGCGCGTTCGGGTGCGGGCAATTCCTGGGTATCCCGTTGCAGCCAATAACGCAGTGCCTTCACGGCCGCGGCGTTCTTCATGTGGGGCAGCGTGCCCGGACCCCGCTCGCGGATCTCCGCCATCGCCGTCTGTCCCAGGTGCCTGGCATACCGGGCCAGGACATCGTAACGGTGAGTGAGAACCGCACGCAGGGTCTGGGCATCACACTGCGTCTTCAACGGATCCAACCGCACCCGGGGAGCCACCTTGCGGACCTTGGCCAGACGCAGCCCCTGCAACAGCCGGATGTACAACCAGCCGATATCGAATTCCCACCACTTGTTCGACAACTTCGCGGAGTTGCTGTAAGCGTGGTGGTTGTTGTGCAGTTCCTCACCGCCGATCAGGAGGCCCAGCGGCACGATATTCCGGGAGGCATCGTTGGGTGCGAAATTGCGATAGCCCCAGTAATGGCCGATGCCGTTGATCACACCGGCTGCAAACAGCGGGATCCAGATCATCTGCACCGCCCAGATGGCGATGCCGAACCACCCGAACAACAGCACATCGATAATCAGCATCAGCCCGATGCCGAGCCCGGCATGCCTCGTGTACAGCGCGCGCTCGAGCCGATCATCGGGGGTGCCGCGGCCGAATTTCTCGACCATCGCGGCATCCTTGCTGGCCGTGCGATACAGCCCGGCGCCCTGGAACAGCACCTTGCGGAGGCCATAAACCTGCGGGCTGTGCGGATCCTCGGGCGTTTCGCATTGCGCATGGTGCTTGCGGTGAACCGCGACCCATTCCTTGGTGACCATGCCGGTGGTGAGCCACAGCCAGAACCGGAAGAAATGACTGACCGCCGGATGCAACTCCAGCGCCCGGTGCGTCTGATGGCGGTGAAGAAAGATGGTGACGGCGGCAATGGTCACGTGGGTCAGACCCAGTGCCACCAGCGCATAGCCCCACCAGGGGAGATCGAACAGGCCAAGGAACAAGCGTGGGCCCTCCAGAACAGGTACAGGGTAGGCGACGGCGAACGGCCTTGCCGGCGACGGCCGCCGCGACCCGCGGGTATACGGCCATTGTATCGATCGGCTGCTGCATCCGAGCGCTACCGGTGCGCGGATGCCGGATCCAGGGACGCCGGATGCAGCCACCTGCGCGGATCGCTGGACTCAGTATACGCCGCCGCGGTCAACGGGCGACATCGCCTCAGAAAAGTCCTGAAAAGGCGCATCCCGCGAATCGGCTGGCGGCGATCTTGCAGAACTGCCCGCAGGACCATCACCCCGACACCCGGTGACTCAGGCGTCGGGTTCCTGGTCGCCCACCCGAAGCAGACGGCGTGGGCGAAACGAAGCATAACGGGATACGCATAGTCGTAGCTACAGGAATGCCGTCAACGGATCAAGCGGGGCATTCCCGCATCGCGGCAGATGGCGCTGCCGATGATCCTGTTGGCCAGCATCATGGCGTTGTTGGGCCTGCGGTTTGCAGCCTATGCCGCCATTCCGGTCTCGATGCTGTTTTTCACCATCCCGATCTGGGATCTCACTGTGGGCCCGTTGCAGGATCTTTCCACCTGGGTCGTGACCATTTGGCTGCAGTGGACCGGAATCACCGCCCACATCGACGGTTACATCATTACCCTTCGCGCAGGCGCCTTCGAGATTGCAGAAGGCTGTTCGGGTATGCGCTAGGTACTGATCAGCCTCGCTCTGGCGGCCTTCTATGGGTTCTCGTGGTTGCATCGCTGACGCATGCGCCTGCTGTTACTGATGGTGGCCGGCTTCGCCGCGATGGTGGCCAACTAGGTGCGCATCTTTACGCTGGTTCTGATCGGTGATCGGACCGCCATGGAGCACTCCCTGATCGTCGACAGCCACGATGGGTTCACGGTACCTCAATCGGCCCGCACGACGCCGCAAACAATGCGGTCACCAGCCCCGCCGATCGGCTGGCTGTAATGATCGTCGGGGTTTTCGTGCATCACCAGCGCGGCGCCGTCCTCATCGAGGATGGTCGCGCCGATACTGCCGTCGAGTGTGGCCAGCATGGTGAACAGTTCGGCCTGGGCTGTACCGTCGGAATGCACGTAGACATTCACCAAGTCGCCTGCATCCGGCCCTGCGGCATTCATCAGGCCGTGCTTCCTGTCTTCCGGGTTCAGGTGACCACCGGAGGCCTCGAACCCCTGATCATGATCGTCGCAAGTCCCCGTCTCGTGGATGTGAATTGCTTTGAAACCCGGCGGAAGGCCAGTGAGGTCCAACCGGATCAAGGTGCCGTTCGGGCCCTGGATCAAATGGGCCGTACCAACGGATTCGCCCTGACGATTGAGCATGTCGGCACTGGCGGTAGGCGCGTCCACCAGAGACTCCGCCGCTTGCACCATGCCCCATCCCATTACACCGCCAATCACCAGAGCTGCCGTTCGCAATAATGCGACACCAATCCGATTCTTCGGCATCGTCGTGTCCTCTGATTGTGGAACATCACTCTCTGACCGAGCCGGCAGAAGGACGTGCCACCTTTGGCTGCTGGGGGCTGGCGGTGCTCCTGTGGCTGGCCAGTGCTGGACCGGCCGATGTCGGTCGCCAACACGCCGGCACAACAGGCACCCCCGCGGTCATGGATGGCGCAGTCGCTCGAACAGGCAGAAATTGAAGGGCTGCACGGCGCCGCCGGGCGTGGTGTGGTGCTCAGTGGCAGACCGCACCAGTTGCAGATCCTCACCCAGCGCCGCGTGCAGGCTCTCGGGCCCATAGCGCATCACCGGCAGACCGCTGCAGCGCTCCGGACCACTCTCCGCGAACGTGGCCATGATCACCCGCCCACCCGGCCGCAGACTCCGGTGCAGGCGGGCCACATACGCCTGCCGGTCCGATGCGCTCGTCAGAAAATGAAACACGGCCCGGTCATGCCAGAGATCGAAACGCGCCGGGGGGAGATCGGCTTCGGTGATGTCCTGCGCCAGCCACAAGACCTTGCCACCGGCATCACCCAAACGGGACCGGGCGGTCTCAAGGGCCTGAGGCGACAGATCCAGCACCGTGAGATCATCGTATCCCGCCGTGAGCAATTCATCGACCAGCCGGGACGCTCCGCCCCCGACATCGACGATACCGGCGGATGGCGACAGCCCCATTTGCCGTATCCACTGCAGCGACAAACCCCCGCCCTGCTGATACCAGCTCAGCGAGTCGCTCGGTCGACTGGCGTAGACTTCATCCCAATGCGTTCTGTCTGTCATGGCGCTTACTCATGCATGGCGATCCGTTGACCGACCCATTACGGGCCCCAAGGTGTCCAGAGGAAACGGCGCTACTGGGCCGCGTGGAAGCCCCTGCGTTGATTCCGGCCTCTACGCTCCAGAACCCTCCAGCGCCTGCTCCAGATCCGCGATCAGATCCCGCGCCTCCTCCAGACCCACCGAAAGCCGGATCATCGACCCGCTGATGCCGCGGCGCTCGCGTTCGGCGTCGCTCAGCCCGTGGTGGGTCGTGGTGACCGGCTGGGTTACGAGGCTTTCCACACCACCCAGGCTCGGGGCGGTCGCGAACAGCTGCAGGCGGTCGACGACGGCACTGGTCGCCGCGGTGTCGGCGTCGATCTCGATCGTCAGCATGCCGCCGAACCCGGACATTTGTTCGGCCGCCACCGCATGTCCCGGATGGCTGGCCAGCCCGGGGTACAGCACCCGTCGGATGCGCGGGTGTCGCTCCATCGCCTCGGCGATGGCGAGCGCACTCTGGTTCTGCTGGCGCACCCGCACGACCAGGGTCCGGATACTGCGCGCGAGCAACGCCGCGGTCTCCGGCGCCGGGACGGTGCCGAGGTTCTTGCGCCAGCCCGCCACCGGTACCATGAGTTCGGCCCGGCCCATCAACGCACCGGCGGTGATGTCGCTGTGCCCGCCCAGGTACTTGGTGGCGCTGTGGACCACGAGGTCCGCCCCGAGGGCCAGCGGCTGCTGATTCACCGGCGAGGCGAAGGTGTTGTCTACCGCCAGCCGCGCGCCGTGGGCGTGAACCTTGCCGGCCAGCGTCTGGATATCGAAGATCTCCAGGACCGGATTGGTGGGCGTCTCCAGAAAAACCAGTTCGTAGCCGTCGGCGAGCAGGGCGTCCAGCCGCTCCAGTTCATCGCCCAGCAGCAGTGCAGTGCGGATGCCGAGTTGCGGCAACTGGTCCGCCAGCAGTTCCAGCGTGCCGCCGTAGGCATCGCCGACGCAGACGATGCCATTGCGGCCGTGGGTCAGGAACAGCGCGGCCTCCGCGCCCATGCCCGAGCTGAACGCCAGGGCCGCTTCGGCCCCCTCGAGGCTTGCGAGCTTCGCTTCCAGGCTCTGGGTCGTCGGGTTCAGGCCGTAGCGCGTGTACAGGCTGCCGGGCGTGACGCCTTCGACCACGTCCAGCAGCGCGCGCGTCGAGGGAAAGGCGAAGGTCGTCGTGGTGTACACCGGGGTGTGCGGGCTGCCATGGGGATCACGGGCCTCGCCTGCGTGGACGCAGCGCGTCGAGAGCGCCGGTGGTGATTTCGCGTTCATGAACAAGGGCTCCAGAGGGAATCGGGAGGCTCGAAGCTGGGCAGGGATCTGCGTCCGAGCGGCGCAAGCGGCGCCGGGATAGCCGTGACCTCACCGCACCGCAGCCAACCACGATCCTACACGATGTTTCGAGAACGCTCTCCGTTGTTCCACTTACGGACTCCTGATTAGCACGAATCCTCCGCAGCGACGAAACATCGTCATCGCGAGGGCCGGAGGCCCGTGGCGATCCATGGCGCAGGAGCTTCCTCCAGCTCCGGGGGTTGCCGCGCCACGCTCGCAACGACCGAATCACTCGCTGCGGAGAATTCGTGCTAATCAAGTACGGACTTGACGGACCCGACCCACTCCGGGTATGTTCAAAACATCGTTTGAATAAACGCGCTTTACCAATTTTAAAGGGAAAAGTTATGGTGGAATGGTTTCTGGAACAGGAGCCGGTCGTGCGCCTGGGTTTCCTGTTCGGCATGGTCGGCATCATGGCGACCTGGGAGTTCCTCGCGCCACGCCGGGCCCTGACGATCGGCAAAGCCTACCGCTGGACCAACAACTGGGGCATCGTGATCACCAACACGGTGCTGACGCGCCTGATCTTCCCGGCCGGCGCGGTGGGCTTGGCGTTCTTCGTCGAAAGCCAGGGCTGGGGGCTGCTGCAGGCGATCGACCTGCCCTTCTGGCTCACGGTGCTGATCGCACTGGTGATCCTCGACTTCGCGATCTGGGCGCAGCACGTGATGTTCCACGCGGTGCCGGCACTCTGGCGGCTGCACCGCATGCACCATGCGGATCTGGATTTCGACTTGACCACCGGCCTGCGTTTCCACCCGATCGAGATCCTGCTGTCCTTCGTGATCAAGGCCGGCGTGATCGTGATGATCGGGGCCCCGGTGATCGCAGTGCTGGCCTTCGAGATCGTCCTGAGTTCGCTGGCGCTGTTCAACCACTCGAACGTGCGCATTCCCACCGGGATTGATCGCGTGCTGCGGTGGTTCATCGTGACCCCGGACTTTCATCGGGTGCACCATTCCTGGTATCCGCACGAGACCAACTCCAACTTCGGCTTCAACCTGTCGCTCTGGGACCGGCTGCTCGGAACCTACCGCGCCCAGCCGCAGGATGGCCATGAGGGCATGACCATCGGCATCAATCTTTTCCGGGAGCCGTCCTGGGAGCGCCTGGACCGGATGTTGGTGCAACCCTTCGTCGGTCCGGCCGACAGCTACCCGATCAACCGCCGGCCACAGGGCGAGGCCGAGGACTGGCCACGGCCCGCGGCGGTTTCTGGCACGAAGCCGGGGGCCGCACGATGAAGTCCTGGTCCTGGGTCCGGATCGCGCTGGCCACGGGGCTGCTGGGGGCGATCGCGGTGGCCGTCGCCTTCCGCGACCAGGTCGATCCGGCCGCGCTGGAGGCCTGGATTGCGGGCTTCGGCATCACCGCACCGGTGGTCTTCGTGCTGGTGTACGCGCTGGCCTCGGTGCTGTTCCTGCCCGGCATGGTGATGACCCTCGCCGGCGGCGCGCTGTTCGGGCCGGTCTGGGGCACGCTGATCAACCTGGTCGGCGCGACGCTGGGCGCGACCGCGGCCTTCCTGGTCGCGCGCCACCTCGGCGCGGACTGGGTGTCGCGCCGCCTCGGCGGACGGCTGAAGGATCTGGTCACCGGCGTCGAGGCCGAGGGCTGGCGCTTCGTCGCCTTCGTCCGCCTGGTCCCGCTGTTCCCGTACAACCTGCTGAACTACGCGTTGGGCCTGACCCGGATCCGGCTGCTGGCCTACATCGGTGCGACCTTCGTGTTCATGGGCCCGGGGGCGTTCGCCTACACCTACGTCGGCTACGCCGGGCGCCAGGCGATCGCCGGCGGGGAAGCGGCGATCCAGACCGGTCTGATCGCGCTCGCCCTGCTCGGCGCGGTGGCCTTCCTGCCGAGGCTGATCAAGCGCATGCGGGGGTCGGCCTCCTGGGTCACCGTGGACGAACTCGCCACGCAGTTGGCCGGCGACAATCCGCCGCTGGTGGTCGACGTCCGCAGCCCGAAGGAATTCCACGGCGAACTCGGCCACATCGAGGGTGCGCTGAACCTGCCGCTGGACGAACTGGAATCGCACCTGGACGAACTGCCCACCGATCGCCCGCTCGCGCTGGTCTGCCACACCGACCGGCGCTCACGCACCGCCGCACGCCTGCTTCACCAACGTGGCTACGCGCCGGTTGTGATTGTCCGCGAAGGAATGACGGCTTGGCGGGCCGCCGACAAGATCCTGGTGTTCTGAGGCACGGGGGGGCTTGAGGGAACCACGCCGTGGGCATTCGGCGGATCGTCGGATCGTCGTGCCGATACGTGCAGTGAAAACAGCCTCGCTTGCCGGCGCACGCTGCAATCTCCCGGCCGGTGGTCGACTGCAGCAGGGCCGAGCGACATCACCGGCTTCACGTCCCGTTGGGCGAGGTCGGCGCCGGAGACGTAGACGTTACGCTCCGGGCCGATGCCCGATTCAGGCAAGGTCGAAGCGGTCTGCGTTCATGACCTTGGTCCAGGCCGCCACAAAGTCCTTGACGAACTTCTCCTGGTTGTCGTCCTGGGCGTAGACCTCCGAATAGGCGCGCAGAACCGAGTTGGAGCCGAACACCAGATCGATGCGCGTCGCGGTCCACTTCACCGCGTTCGTCTTACGGTCGCGGATCTCGTAGAGCTTGTCGCCGGCCGGCTTCCACGCATAGGCCATGTCGGTCAGGTTCACGAAGAAGTCATTGGTCAGCACGCCCTCGCGGTCGGTGAGAACGCCGTGTTTGGTGCCGCCGTGGTTGGTCCCGAGCACGCGCATGCCGCCGACCAGCACCGTCATTTCCGGCGCCGTCAAACCCATCAGCTGCGTCCGGTCGAGCATCAGTTCCTCGGGCGCGACGTCGTAGGCCGAGCTGAACCAGTTGCGGTACCCGTCCGCGATCGGCTCGAGGACCCGGAAGGAGCCCGCGTCGGTCATCTCGTCGGTCGCGTCGCCGCGGCCCGGTGCGAAGGGCACGGCGACATCGAAGCCCGCGGCCTTGATCGCCCTCTCGATACCGACGTTGCCGGCCAGCACGATCACGTCCGCGAGGCTGGCGCCGGTCTCCCGGGCGATCGGCTCGAGCACCGCGAGGGCCTTCGCCAGACGCGCCGGTTCGTTGCCTTGCCAGTCCTTCTGCGGTGTGAGGCGGATGCGGGCGCCGTTGGCGCCGCCGCGCAGGTCCGAGCCACGGAAGGTGCGGGCACTGTCCCATGCGGTCGCTACCATTTCGGCGATCGAAAGCCCACTGTCCACGATCCTGGCCTTGACCGCCTCGATGTCGTAGTCCGTGCGGCCGGCCGGAACCGGATCCTGCCAGACCAGCTCCTCCGCCGGCACGTCGGGCCCGAAATAGCGCGCCTTCGGCCCCATGTCACGGTGGGTCAGCTTGAACCAGGCCCGTGCGAAGGTGTCCTTGAAATACTCCGGATCGCTGCGGAACCGCTCCATGCATTCGAGGTAGATCGGATCCATCTTCATCGCCATGTCGGCGTCGGTCATGATCGGATTGTGCCGGATCGAGGGATCGCTCGCGTCGACCGGCTTGTCCTCTTCCTTGATGTTGATCGGCTCCCACTGCCAGTGCCCGGCGGGGCTTTTCTTCAACTCCCACTCATGGTCGAGCAGCATGTCGAAGTAGCCCATGTCGAACTTCGTTGGCTCCTTCGTCCAGGCGCCTTCGATGCCGGAGGTCACGGCGTTGCTGGCGAGGCCGTGCATATCGGGGTTCATCCAGCCCATGCCCTGATTCTCGACATCGGCTGCCTCGGGCGGGAGACCGAGCCTGGACTCGAGCCCGTTGCCGTGGGTCTTGCCGACAGTGTGGCCGCCGGCGGTCAGTGCAGCGGTCTCCTCGTCGTTCATCGCCATGCGCGAGAAGGTAACCCGCACGTCATGCGCTGATTTCAACGGGTTTGGCTTGCCGTCACGGCCTTCGGGGTTCACATAGATCAGGCCCATGTGAACCGCCCCGAGCGGCTCTTCCAGGGACTCCGCATCTTCTTCGTTGGCGTAGCGGAGGATGCTCTCGGCCAGCCATTCTTTCTCCGAGCCCCAGTAGACGTCCTTCTCAGGGGCCCAGATGTCTTCGCGGCCGAACCCGAAGCCGAAGGTCTTCAGGCCCATCGACTCGTAGGCCGTATTGCCCGCGAGAATGATCAGGTCGGCCCAGCTGACCTTGTTGCCGTACTTTTTCTTGATCGGCCAAAGCAGCCGGCGGGCCTTGTCGAGGTTGCCGTTGTCCGGCCAGGAGTTCAGCGGGGCGAAGCGCTGGTTGCCGGTGCCGCCGCCGCCGCGGCCGTCGAACAGCCGGTAGGAGCCCGCGGCGTGCCAGGCCATGCGGATCATCAGGCCGCCGTAGTGGCCCCAGTCCGCCGGCCACCATTCCTGGCTGTCGGTCATCAGGTCGAGCAGGTCCTTCTTGAGCGCCTGCACGTCGAGCCTTTCGAGCTCCTCGCGATAATTGAAACCCTTCCCCATGGGGTCGGTCTTCGTGTCGTGCTGGTGCAGGATGTCGAGATTGAGTGCATTGGGCCACCACTCGGTCACCGAGCGTTCGGCGGTTGTCATCGAGCCATGCATGACTGGACATTTCGATGCGGACATTTTGCTCCTCCTGCCGTGTCAACGAGGTTTTTTGGAAACTTCCAGAAATGTATAATCCGAAAATGGCAATTAATCCAATATTTTATATAGAACATCTTGATAGCTTTTTACAATTGAACTCTGAATCTGTGCCGTTCGCCATGGGACTTCCGCGGCAGATGCTCGAACTCGGCTTCGATCCCTACCGCAAGCTGGGGACACTCTACTCGGTCGATACCCATGACCACGTCGTGGGCTGGACCGTGCCCGGCAACTATCAGAGCGTAGGAGATACCTTGCGCATGCTGCGGGTCGCGCCCTTTGAGAACTATGGCGAGGTGAGCTGGCAGGCGGCCCTCGGGAAGTCCTTACCGGGCCTCGGGGGAAATCGTACTGAGCCTGCTGCTGCTCACCGGTACGGTTGCGCGGTTCCGATACCTGAACTGGCAGCTCAATGTGACCCAGAAGCAACTGCAAGGCGAGTTGGTCGAGCGTCGCCGTTCGGAGGATGGCCGGCGCGAGGCCGACCGGCACAAGGATGTGTTCCTGGCCACCCTGGCCCACGAGCTGCGCAACCCTCTGGCCCCGATCACCAACGCGGTGGAGATCCTCAAGCTGGCGGACACCGAGGCCGAACGGCCCACGGCGCTCGCGATGATCGAGCGCCAGCTCGGGCACCTGGCGCGACTGATCGACGACCTGCTGGACGCGAGCCGGATTAATCGGGGCAAGCTGCAGTTGCGCCGGCAGCCGGTCGCGCTCACCGAGATCGTGGAGCAGGCACTGGAAGCCTCCCGGCCGCACCTGCACGGCGCCGGGCAGGCGCTGACCCTGGCGCTGCCGCCGCAGCCCGTCCGCCTGGTGGATCCGTTGCCTGGGCACGATCAGCAAGGTCTGGGCATTGGCTTGAGTCTCGCGCGGGAGCTGGTCTCGATGCACGGCGGCCACATCGAGGCCCGCAGCGAAGGCCTGGCCCGGGGCAGCGAATTCATCGTGCGGCTGCCGATCCTGGTCGATACCGAAGCGGATGCCGGCACGCCCGCCGCCGCCCCGGAACCGGAACCCGGCCAGAAGGCGGGATCGCCACGGCCACGACGGATTTTGGTGGTCGATGATAACGTCGATGCCGCGCGCTCGCTGGCGCTGTTCCTACGCATCAACGACCATGAGGTGGAGATGGCCCACGACGGCCTGGAGGCGGTCGCAGCCGCGGAGCACTTTCGGCCCGAGGTGATCTTCCTGGACATCGGCATGCCCCGGCTCGACGGTTACGGCGCCTGCCGGCGCATTCGCGAGCGGCCGTGGGGCAAGACGATGGTAATCGTCGCGCTGACCGGCTGGGGCCAGGAGGAGGATCAGCGCAAGACCCGGGAAGCCGGTTTCGATGCACACCTGGTGAAGCCGGTGGACGGGGCCATGCTGCTGGCAACGCTTACTGGCCTTGAGAGCCCGCGCCCTTGAACATTCCAATGGCCTGGCCAATGGCTTGGTGAATCCCTGAGCCGACGCAAACCGGTAGTCGCCGCAGTTGGTCGCCGCGTCAGGACCGACCCCCGTTACCACCCGCAGGGTGGGCGAAGGCAAGCGCAGCGGGCCCACCAGAGCGTGCAAGCTTCGGCGTGTCGTCCGGTGCGATCGGCCTTGTCGGCTCGTTCCCAAAAAACGGAAAGCCCGCTCGCTGGCGGGCTGGATCAATTGTATGGTGGCCAGGGACGGAATCGAACCGCCGACACGGGGATTTTCAATCCCCTGCTCTACCGACTGAGCTACCTGGCCTGCACTGCGAAGGACGGTATTAGACCGGCACCGGGGCCGGCCGTCAAGCCATGGGCGCTTGAGATAGCGAAAAACGAAGACTGCCGCAGCCTCCTGGCCCTGACTACTGACCCTGGTTCGGGTCCACATAACCGCTGGGTTTGGTGGCGCCGCCCTGGAAGAAGAACTTGTCCATCTCCTCCTCGAGAAACTTGCGCGCCTTCGGGTCCATCGGGCTCAGGCGGTATTCGTTGATCAGCATCGTCTGGTGCTTGAGCCAGGCCTGCCAGGCCTCCTTGGAGACGTTGGCGTAAATCCGCTTGCCGAGGTCGCCGGGGTAGGTCGGGACCGCGAGGCCTTCCGCCTCCCGGCCGAGGTACACGCAATTAACCATTCGCGTCATCGTTGGGGTTCCCATGATCCTTCAGAAATCGTTCGATGGGGGCCGGGAGTCCGACCCGCATCGCAAACCCGGTTTTATACCAGATCGCCCCCTGCCCTTCCATGATTCCACATGCCCCGGCAGGGAGCTCGAAGCGCAGGATACGCAGGTCCAGTCGATAATGGCTGAAGACGTGCTCGATGCGATCCGGCTCGATGCGATCGGGCCTGGGCGCGGCCTCGCGCAGGCCGGCCCAGCGCACCCGCAACACGTCACACAGGGCCCTCGGTTCCTGCGCCTCGGGCAGGCTGTAGAGACCGCCCCAGATGCCGGTCGGAGCCCGTCGCTCCAGATACACCCCCTCGGGGGAACGCACCAGGGCGGCCCACCGGGTGCGCACCGGCAGGATCTTCGTTGGCCGTGGGGTCGGCAAGGCTTCCACGCGTCCTGCCGCCAACGCAACACAATCCCCGGCCACCGGACACCGGGTACACAGCGGTCGGCGGCGAACGCAGATCCCGGCGCCCAGGTCCATCAGCGCCTGGGTGTAGTCGGCCAGGCGCTGATGCGGCAGCCGCTGCTCGGCAATCCGCCACAGGGACCGCTGCACCGGAACCTGCCCCGGCCAGCCTTCGATCCCGGCATGCCGGGCCAGGACCCGGCGCACATTGCCATCGAGGATGGCCTCCCGCTGGCCGTCGGCCTGGGCCAGGATGGCGGCGGCGGTGGAGCGGCCGATACCCGGCAGGGCCTCCAGATCCCCGCGTTCGTTCGGAAACACGCCGCCATGGCATGCGATCAGCTGCTGCGCCGTTCGGTGCAGATTGCGGGCCCGGGCGTAATACCCGAGCCCGGACCACAGATGGAGCACCTCGTCCGGGGGTGCGGCGGCCAGGGCGGCGAGGTCGGGAAAGCGCTCGATGAAGCTCAGAAAGTACGGAATCGCCGTCTCGACCCGGGTCTGCTGCAACATGATTTCCGAGATCCACACCCGATAAGCGTTCCGTGGCTGCTGCCAAGGCAGATCATGGCGACCGTGAACATCGAACCAGGCGAGCAGGCGTTCGGCAAAGCCGCTCATGGCCCGCGGCTCACCGCTTCACGCGAAGCCTGGTGCGCACGCGCCGCGCCTTCGATCCGCCCGACACTGTCTTGGAGTTCCGCGCGCAGCCAGCCTCGGAGCAGCGGTCCACCAAGAACCCGGGGGATCGCGAAATCCGGTTCGAGATAGCCATACATCCGCAGCTCGGCGTGGCCGGTCATCGCGGTGCGCTCCTCGATATGCCAGGCGAAGTGCCCCCGCCGGATGCGGCCGCGCTCCGGCACCGTGATGCCGGAAGACCAGCCGGTCTGGGTACGGCGAATGTCCAGGGTGTGTCCGATCTCCCGGCACACGAACAGTATGCAGCCGCGCATCCGCGTGAACACACGCTCCACCCCCTCGCCGGAGGGACCCAGCGGACGGCTCTCCACCACCAGCGGAAACACCCGGTCCAGGCGATCGTATTCGTGGATCACCGCGCGCACGTCCTCGGCCGGTGCCCGCACCACGGCGTCCAACCGGAACTCCAGGCGCAAGCCGTCGAACAGCACCTCGACCGCCGGTGCCGATTTTTCGAGTGCACCGGGTACGAGCGCGACCGCGACCGGCCGGGTCGATCCGGATAGGGTTGCTTCCGATAGGATCGATCCGGGGGTGGCCAGGGTCACCGGAAACGGCAGGAACCAGCCCCCGAAGAGGGGCAGGAGCAGCCAGGCAAGACGGGGCATCTTCAGCGTGGGCTCCGGCTCCGCTCCAGGAGTTGTTCCAGGAGATCGCGTGTCCGAGGGGATCCCGAGGGTGCGGCCTGGGTATCGGGATCCGCAACTTCGCCTTCTCCGTCGATCGGGCCAGGTGCAGCGGACCCGGCGTTCCCGGCATCCGGGCTGGGTGAGCGGCCGGAGCCTCCGGGCATGAGGCGTTCGAGCAGGCCCTCCGGCAAACGCTCCTCGACCTCGCGGCGCAGCCGGTCCTCGACGCGCTCGCGCACGGTATCTTCCAGGTCCAGGCGGAAACGGGGCTCGTCGAAGGTCCCGCTGATGCGGATCGGCAGCGTCACGCCACGCAGCTCCTCCAGGGAACGGCCCCGCTGGCCCTCGATGGTCGCGACGAGGGTCGTGTCCAGGCGGTAATCCAGCGTCTGATCGGCCAGATCGGCGGAACCGCGGCCGGCGACGCGCAGCAACGGCGAGTTCGCTTCCAGGTCCTGGTTGTGGACCACCCCGTCGTCGATACGAAAACTGCCGCGCAGTTCGGAGAAATCGGTTTCGTTGGGCTCGTCGTCGTCCTCGGGCGTCTCGCCGCGCAGGCGCGCCTCGGCCCGGCGGATGATGCGCGCGACGTTGATGCCGCGCACGGCGCCGTCCTCGAAGGCCAGTTCGCCATCGCCATTCAGGCGCGCGATCCAGTCCTCCACGCGGGTGCCGGCGGTATGCACATCCAGCCGAAGGTTCCCCGTGCCGAGCAGCAGCGATTCGTCCTCCTGCATGGCTTCGAGCAGCGGACCGATCGCGATGTTTTCCAGGTTCAGCCCCAAGACGAATTGCGGCACCTCCTCGCGGACATTCACCGAGGCCCGGGTCTCCAGCCGCCCCTCGTAGCCTTGGGCCGTCAGGGGCTCCAGCCGCCATTCACCATCGCGGGCCCGCAGCACTACATCGATGTCCTGCAGGTTCAGCCCCAGGAAGGTCAGGGTCTCCAATGTGAGCCGTCCGTCCAGATCCAGGGTCCGCATCCATTCGACCGGCAGATCGACCGGGATCTCGGCCTGTTCCACGGCGTCCGGCGCCGCCTCGGGGCGGGGTTCGGCTGGCGCTGCCGGCGCATCTTCCGGCGGCAGGTAGCGGTCCAGATCGAGACGATCGCCGTGCAGCAGGAACTCCAGCAACGGCCGGGGCCCGGTGAAATCCAGCGCGCCATTGCCCCGCAGGCTGCTGCCGTCCAGCGCGATGAGCAGCGGCTCCAGCGTCACGCGATCCAGATCGCCGGCGGCGGTCAGGTCCAACGCCATACGGCCCAGGGCGTCGGGATCCGCGGTCGCCGGGGCGTCCAGGCCCAGGTCGACCAGCACCTCGCGCGGGCTGAAGGTATTGCTGCGCAGGGTGCCCTGCAGCGCTGGAATCGCGGTGCCCAGGCCGCTGACTTCGGCCAGACCGGTCAGGTGCAGATCCGACACGTGCACCGAGAAGCGCTCGGCCCGGGCCACGTCGGCATTCAGGTCCAGCACCAGATCGGCCTCGATACCGGCCGGAATCGGTGTGTCGATACCCGGCAGGCGCAGCGTCACGTCGGATTGGATGCGGCGCAGCGTATAGCGACGCCCCACCAGATCGACGTTCAGCAGGGCATTCAGCCGCAGATCCATGCCGACCGGCTCGGCGTCCTCGGTTTCAAGCTGCAGGGTGCCGTCGAGGTGCACCGGGGTTTCGACGCCGGGCCGGAACTCGCGCACGTTCAGGTTCAGCGGTGCAAGCACCATGCGTGTGCCCGCTTGCCGATCATTCCATTCCACCCGCAGATTGGTCGCTGCGATCCCGGCGATCGCGAAACGGTCCAGTTCGACCCGCGAAGGGGGGGGCACGACCTCGTCGTTCCCGACCGCATCCTCACGGGCCGCCTCGGCGCGTTCCGCCAGATCGTCCCAGTTGCTGCGCCCATCGGCGCGCCGGACCAGATACAGGCTGACGCTGTCCGCCTCGATCCGCTGCACCTCGAGCTCGCCGCGCAGCAGCGGCCAGGCGGCGACCGCGACGTCCACCACCGCGAATTCCGCGAAGGGGGTCTCGTCGAAGCCCTCGGCATTGGCCATGCGCACATCTTCGAGGCGCAGGCCGAGCGTCGGGAAGAAGGTCAATTCGATGGGACCCGTCAGCGTCAGTTCACGCCCGGTGGCCTCGGCGGCCTCATGCTCGATGCGCTCCTTGTAGGCATTGGGGTCGAAGGTCAACGCCAGAAAGATGCCGGCGATGATCAGGACCAGCAGTAGGACACCCAACAAGCCCAGCAGGCGCAGGATCCATTTCATCTTCATGCTCCCTATGGTGACGGTGCGGTCCAGCTTCCGCTGCGGCCGCCGTGTTTCTCCAGCAGACGAACGCCTTCGATGGCCATGCCGCGGTCCACCGCCTTGCACATGTCGTAGATCGTCAGCAGGGTCACGGTGACGGCAGTCAGCGCCTCCATTTCCACGCCGGTCGGCCCATGGACCTCGCAGGTCGCCTGTACCCGCACATGATCCGGCTCGGCCTGCAGCTCCAGCGCCACCCGGCTCAGACCGATGGGATGGCACAGCGGGATCAGATCGCCGGTGCGCTTGGCGGCCATGATCCCCGCCACCCGGGCCACGCCCAGCACATCGCCCTTGCGATGGTCGCCGGCGCGAATGTGCGCGGCGGTCTCCGGATGCATGCGGATCAGGCCCTCGGCCACGGCGACGCGGTGGGTGCTCGGCTTGGCGCCGACGTCGACCATATGCGCCTGTCCGGCGGGGTCGAAATGTGTGAGTTCATTCATGCGCCTATAATGCTCGACCGTCCCAAATATGTGTAGGGCCGCATCGTGACCATTACCGTTCATTATTTCGCTCGCCTGCGCGAGGACCTCGGACGCGACGGCGATGCCGTAGCCGCACCCGAGGGACCGACCACCCCCGCGGACCTCTGGCGCCAGCTGCACGCAGGGGCGCCGCCGCCGCGGCTGATGGTGGCGGTGAACCAGAATCACGCGCGCCTGGACACCCCGGTGGCCGATGGTGACGAGGTCGCCTTCTTCCCGCCGGTGACCGGAGGCTGATCGATGGCCGTGCATCTTTTTGCCGAAGCCTTCGATCCCTGGACCCTGCTCGCGCAGTGGGAACGCGCGCTGCCGCTGCACGGGCTGGGTGCGACCAGCGTCTTCGTCGGCCGCATGCGCGATGTCAACGAACAGCAGGACGTCCAGGGGATGTTCCTGGAACACTATCCGGGCATGACCGAGCGGGAACTCGAGCGTGTAATCGCCGAGGCCGCGGCGCGCTGGCCGCTGGCCGCCTGCGAGGTCGCGCATCGGATCGGCGCCGTCGAACCGGCCGACACCCTGGTGGTCGTGGCCGTGTGGTCGGCCCACCGCGTCGCCGCCCGGGATGCCGGCGCCGAGATCCTCGAACGCCTGAAGCACGAAGTACCGTTCTGGAAGCGGGAACGTCTGGCGGACGGCAGCGAACGCTGGCTGGACAAGAACACGCCGGGGCATTAGCCAAGGCCGGTGGGCACCACCGTCCTTGACCTTGGCCTTTCGCGAGCGCTTCAAAGCCGTGTGGGGTGTGCCCGGTCCGGACCGTAGATGGCCATGGATGGCCATCTACGGTCGCTTATGGACGACTTGAGCGGGTCCGGACCGGGCA